>Ga0209400_1000798_pt1 | contig 27343 bp, 39 predicted proteins | sample M_130807_EF_Meta_FD_187313 | JGI IMG/M metagenome (GOLD analysis project Ga0209400, IMG submission 187313) | Freshwater microbial communities from Lake Montjoie, Canada to study carbon cycling - M_130807_EF_MetaG (SPAdes) (version 2) | ecosystem: Environmental > Aquatic > Freshwater > Lake... | reverse complement strand
TCGATCATTGCTTGGTGTTGGATTTTGCGGGTGTGGTTGAGACGCATGGCCCGATTACTAATGTACAACCACCCAATAAAGCGGGGTCTGGAAACGGTGAAGCGCCGGTCAAACTTTGCACGGAGTGCCATGAACTCTGTGCCATATCAATCAAAGTGTGTCCATCTTGTGGCCACGAATTCCCGCCATCGGTACCAAAGCCATTGACGTTGCGCCACGACGATATTATGGGTGTGGATGCCAAGGAAATGATTATCACCGGCTGGAACTGGCGCAAACACATTAGCAACACCAGTGGGAAAGAAATGCTGGCCGTTAGTTATTATTCAAAGAATTTGTCCGATCCATCGATCATTGAGTACCTGCCACTCCGTCACGACGGCTATGCGGGGGACAAAGCAGTTAATGAATTAGCAAAGATGGCCAATGCGTCCGGTGTTAACAGTCGTGAGTTATTTGCAACAGGCATAACAAAACTTGACTCGATTGCAAAATACATGAATGATGGAAAACCACCGGCTACGATTAAATATAAAAAAGAAGGAAAGTTTTATCGTGTCTTATCAAGGAACTGGAATGAATGAACGAATCCCAACTGAACACGAAGAGCAACGCGAAGTCGTTAAATGGTTTCGCCAAACGTATGAGAATGTAAGAATTTTTGCCATTGCCAACGGCGAGAAACGATCTATCACGGTGGCCGCACGATTAAAGGTTGAAGGAGTTAGCCCAGGCGTTCCTGACTTATACGCACCGGAATGGAAACTGTGGATTGAAATGAAGCGCATCAAAGGTGGATCAGTTAGTCCACCTCAGAAAGATTGGCACAACTACTTGCGAAGCATTGGCGATACCGTGCTTGTGTGCAAGGGTGCTGATAATGCAAAAGAGCAAATAATAAAGTTTAGGGGACAGCATGGAGACTAGATTCTGCACCAATTGCCAAAGCAACCGCGACCTTACTGGCGGCATCTATCGCAAAACCAGAACAAGCGGTCGCTGGATTTGCCAACCATGTTCGGAGCATAAAACTGAAAGCATTTATATGAACCGGTCTGGCAAGATTGCTGACGTTAAAACCATTATGGAAAAACTATATAGGGGGACGAAATGAGCGATTACGATATTCATAGCTGCGGGTATTACTGCGACAGACACGCTTGCATTTTGAGACAGCGTGACGAGCTAAGAGATAAGCTATTTGAAGAAATCCGAGCGTTTGAAGGGAATACACAAACTTCGGACACAAAACCAGCAGAATCCTCACAATCGTTGTGGCGCAAAAGACAAAGCAATAGTGACGTTAATAGATCACAAGGTCGCATACGAGTCATTAACGAGCCAACGAAGAACATAACTAATGAAAGCCAATTTTTTGAATGGTGGAATGGCGACAAACTTGTGGAGCTATCTGCTTTTAATAAAGGCACTCCACTTTATTGGGCAATACAAGGCTGGGAAGCTGCATTGCGAAAAATCAACCAAGAAGCTGAAAAGAATGGTGAGCCATTATGAGATGCGCTAAATGTGAAAAAGAGTTACACGCTTGCCAATGTCCGCCACCAAAAAAAGAATGGGTCGATTTGACGGATGAGGAAATTGCTGATGTATTTGGCGACTACATGGATTCTATGGACGAGACAGAAGAAGATAATAATTGGGGTTACGAGCGGTTGATTGAAGCCAAGCTGAAAGAAAAAAATACTTAATTTGAAAGAAGAGAAATGAATTGCAAAGATTGCGGTGGCCGAACAAATGTAACGTGGACTCAAAAACAGTTAGGTGGCGTTAGACGGTTGCGAAAATGCCACAAATGCGGGTTTTCTGCTTATACCGGTGAAGTATGGTTAGCCTTGTTGCCCCCACCAGAGCCAAAACCTATTTACACTAAAGAAGAAGTTGCAGCAATAAAGAAGCGAGAAGTATCAATCCGAAGAAAAAACGAAGATAGGAGAAACAATGAAAAAACGTAACGACATGAATATGGGCGACCATTATGTTTACACACCATCAACAACGGATGTCACTATTCGTTGGCGTGCAAAACACAACTGGGTGCCACCATCAGAAGACCCAAAGTTTATGAAAAAATGGGCTGATTTCCGTATGCGCTGCGTTCAAGGCATTGAACAAATAGTCAACAATTAAACGAGGTGAAATTATGAAAAAACTATTACCACTTATTTTTCTTACCGGATGTTCAACATTTGATTTACCCAATACCGCGTTGACGGTTGAAAAAGACGTTCAACCGATGAGCCGCAACGAGGTCATTATGGCCATTCAGGATTGCGAATCAAACAGAACTAGAGCCGTTATGATACTGGCCAAGCGGAAGATTTCAGGACGCACATCCGATGTGGTGGTTGATGTAACGTGCGCGCCGAGACCGTCGTACTATTGATTGCGCGCATAAAAAAAGCCCAGGCAAAGAGCCTGGGCTAAATCGCTTGGTAGCGACGCGAGAAATTAATTAAGCTGCAATGTCGAACTCAAGCCAAGCATCTTCTTCGTCATCGAAGTATAACCAGACTTCCAGTTCGTCGTTGAAGTAATAAGCATAGCCAGCATCGTCGTACTCAACATCAGTATCTTCAACCCAATCGTCTGACTCTTCGTCGTAATAGCAAAGAACGCCATCTTCGTCGTAAGCAAACTCAAGCTCATCATCTTGTAAAATTACCAGAATAGTAACAGACATAACACCCCCAATAGATGCAGCCCCCACGGCCACACAACTATCTTAGCCTATGATTCTTACACTTTAAAGACGTTTCCACGGAAATAGATAATTCCTTCATCTTCGTCCAATACCTCACATAACTCCGGCGGTAACAGCTTGCCTTTATAGAAAGTTAGCACGGCAAAACCCGAGCGGTGGTTCTTTGGGTTATCTTCTGAATAACTAAATTGCTGCCCATTAACGTCTGCAAGCGATCCTGTATCGACGCCGTATCGCGTGCCAGTGTAGTCCGTCCAAGGCGTTACCTTAAGGCTATGCAAGTGGCCGGTAACTATTGACGTCCCCGACTTAAGGGTGTTGTTATAAATAGCATGAATTCCGTTATGCCAGCGATGCTTAATCATACAGTTACCATTAACCATAAGCGACATACTAAACTTCCAGCGTGGGAAATGATCGGTCAAGTTCATACCCATGATGCCCTTGAAGCCCTCACCTACTTGCGCGCATAGCCTAGCATTAAATCTTTGGTCATGATTTCCCCAGAGAAAATGCAGCTTACTGTTAAGCGATGCCGCTTCAATCTCAGCTAAACGCTCTTGACAGGCTTCAAGTTCTTGCTTAACGCTGGGTGTGGCTTCCCAAGTGCCGCCAAGTGGATGCCGACTGATCGATGCGCCATCAAAAACATCGCCATTCATCACAATTGCTTTGGGTTTTAATTCTTTGGCAAATAGAACAAATGCACGATGCGCGGTCGATATGATGCCAGGCCAGTAGTGGCAATCACTAGCCACCATGACGCTGCCGCTATCCAATTCAAAATTAACGCGAATGCTGTTTTCAGGTATCAAAATCTTAAAATCAGGACTGCGTGGACTTGCTGCGTTTAGAATGACGCCATGCTTTTTTTCTATCTTACGGCGGCGCACATTAACCGCACGTATCGATAGGCCAGTTTCATTGGCCATATCGGTTACAGACTGTAATCGACCCCACGCCGCAATAAAATCATCATCCGATACTTTAGTGGCCATTAGTTCACCTTACGTATGAATTCGCCGCACCAATCAGCGCGAGCGGTAACAGGTATGCAACTATCGTAACCATCTTCCGCTTCAATAATCATCGGAGGATAGCGCCTACAAAAACCTAGTTCTTCCTTTGGTTCGCACATAAAAAAAGCGCACGAAACGCACGCTGGCATACAATCGGCGGGGATTGATTTTTTAGGCATTTCTGATGTATATCATATATTTATTAATATAATGTTACAAATTACATTAGATAGATAGCGCGTTCGTCTTTGCGTCGATTCTCAAGACCACGTAAAACTTTTCCGGCGGCCTTTGTGTATTTCATAAACTCATCAGCAGCGCCTTGGTAATCACCTCGATTATGCTTCTGGCGCAGGGTTGATCGTTGCAGGGTACCTAACCCTAGATTGAAACTAAAACTTACCAGAGCATCAAGCCAGCCTTGATTATTAATAGCGCTAGGGCAATAGCGCAAAACTCCCGCAATAAACCGATTAAGGTCTTTTTGAAGAATGGCATCGACTTCCTCCGTTGTGAATGTTCGGTTCCAGCCATCCGGAATTTCCAGATAACTGCGCTCTTCAAACGGAACCTTTGCATGGCTCGCTTCGATTAAATGTCCAACACCGATCGTCCAGAGTCGAGCAGGACACCGGTAAGGTTTAAGCCTTACCCCTTCGTGATGTTTAATTAGCGTTAGCGCTTTTTCAGAAATTGGCATTATAATATTTGCGTTAGGGTGTTAAGCCAGCGTTTGAGGATGTCGATGCGAGTTGTTTTTTGGCTTTCCATCTCGCCTAGTCAAAGACCAAATCAAGCCCTAACTTATTTACCAAACGCCCGACCGCCGAAGTGGAACGCAATAATCGAAGCGAACAACGCTTGCGTTTCGTTATCCCATAACTGGTCGGCTAACGCTGTAAACTCCACGCCTGTCGTTAGACCTTTGTAAGCAATCACCGCATCGATACCAACCAACAAAAAGAAAAAGCCATACGTAATCACAGGGCGCACACTAGCGCGCAGGTCTTTCATCCACTTGCTTGTGCCTTCGTTTAGGCTAGTGTCATGGGCATAGATAGCTTGCATCTCCGCAGATTGTGCGTCGATTAGCGAGACTTTCTCCGCAGATTGTGTCTGAGTTCTGATCTCGTCTAGCTTAATGGCTTCTATTTTTTCTTGCGCAATAAACCCCGCGGCGGCTAGTTGCAACTCGCGCTCAGTCTGCATTTGAGCTAATTTTAGCTCATGCGATTTGTCTGATCTGTCTTGAAAGAAGTCAAGCAGCTTAGGTAAGCCGCCCATCAAAAACGATACAAAAGTTGAAAAGATTGTAAGCATTATTCACTCCGTATATCTAAAAGTATTTTGGCGCGCAACTCACGCATTTTCTTTGTCTCTTCCATCGCCATAGCAGTAGCGTTTGACATATCGCCATACATGATTGCCAGCGCAGGGATCGCAACAACTAGCACAAGACACACCACAAGGACGGCAAAGAAGATTGCCCACGAAATGTGTGACTCATCCTTAGCAGAATCATTACCCATAGGAACCACAATATTATGAAGACTACCGCGATTACCAGCGTCATCTGCTCCGCGATTTTTCTTTTTATATAATCCCGTCGCCATTGAGCCGCCCGTTGTTTTATTAATTCCTGCCGCTGAACTTCAGCGCGTTCCTCTTTAATCCTGTCCCGCATTACTTCAAATTCTGACCAGATCGCTCCCAACTCTTTTGGCGCTTGATATACCATCATTTCACGCAGTTCAGTCTCTAGCCGTATCATTTCTTTCTGCGCCAAGATACGGTTAAATGCTTCTTGGTTGACGGACAACTCAGGGTCACGCGCTTTCTTTGACTTTAATTCTTCCTCATGTACGTGTTTTTCAAGTTGCTCATGCGCTTTGAAAAACCCACCAAGATGACTACTAATGTCAGCAACCACATCCTTGGCTTTACCGTAAGCATCGACCAACTCCATACCATCAGCTTTAGCCTGTTGGTATAGTTCACAACCTTGTTTGATTGCACTTGCAGCCAGTTTTGCAGCAGCAAGAATGGTAAGTGGGTCAATGATCTATCTTTCTTAAACTTTAGTCGCCCAATATTCCTGTTGATGTTCCAACTATGGCCGAGCCAGATAACAAACCAACTGGACGGCGCTGAGTTCTTTTTTTAAGTTCATCTAAAATGGCTCGTTGCTCTTTTGCATTAGTGGAAAATAAACGCTGTTGTAATGCTTCGGATGTTTCTCCGCTGATGCCTTTTGATCTGCCATATAAAGCGCCAGCCGTTGCCCTGAGAATACCAAGCGCATCGCCTCTAGCTGCATTCTGAGCAATTTGGGCAATCTCATTAGCATTTTCTTGAGATGCTAGTCGAGGCGCTGTTTCTGATCCACCAATAACTTTTTTAGCCGTTTTGCTTTGCTGATCCATTGCCTTAATGAATTGTGAAAAATCATTATATTTGGCTTGATCTTCAAAAGCTAACCTAACTAATCCCTTTTGATTGTCGCTTTTAAATACTTGGCGAGTAAAGTCACCACCTTTAAAATCGCCAGCACGATTATTAATATCGGCCATCATACCCATGCGGAAGGATTCTTTTTCAGCAGGGTTAAATGCTTTAATCTTTGCGGCAGCTTCTTTAGGGTCTAACTTTTGATACTTTTGACCCATTTGAAATGCGTCTTGAATTCTTTCTGAATCAGCATATTCAAGATTAGCTTTGCGATAGGCATCATTTTTTGTTTTTAGCAAATCGTTAAATTCTTTTCTTGCTTTTGAAACATCGTTACCGTATCCACTAACTTTTCCAGTAATTGCGTCGGTTTCTTTTTCAACAATGCGATCAAGACCAATTTTAAGTTGGTGCATAACATCCGTTGGAACACGGCGGTCGCTCAATAACGCATCCAATGGTGGCAAAGTTTCGCCACGCGCATCAGCGCGTTTAACTGCTTCTTTATACGCATTTTTAAATAGATCACGATCCATAAATTTACGGAAATCTTTGGCGTAAACATCTTTGCTATAAGCCGCTGGGTAAGCTGTTTTTGCCGCCAATGCTTGATCTTCAATTAGCTTGTTTAGTCTTTCGTAACCATTGGCATTTATGTCTAAGCCAGCTTTGTCGGCTAATGCTGTAACAACGTCGTTTTTCTGGTCAATTAAACGACTCTCTAAGAAATTCTGAGTGCCTGTCTTGGCTTTAGATGAAACGGCATAGGCGTTATAAGCTAAGCCGCGCATATTTTCACCAAGGTCAGCAAGCGTGGCATTAGGTACGCCAATGCGGCGCAACTCATCCAATGCAGCCATAGCCTCATTTGGCGTTAAATTATCTTTTTGCAGGTAGTTAGCCAGAATCTTTGATGCTGCAACTTGTTGGTCGCCAACGCCTGAAGCATTTAGGACGTTACGAATAACGCCTCCAGCGCCTTTGATGGCCACCGGAACTGTGCCGCCTAACGCACCGCCAAAAATAGAGCCTTTGACCGCTTCTTCGCCGGTGTCCTTGGTTGCATAGCCAGCGCCAGACAAAGCGCCTGTAGTGGCTCCCACGGCTGTCCCACGCGCTATTTGGCCGCCTAGTCTTTCACCGGCTAACATTGCTTGTGTGCCAGTTTTTAAACGGTTTGCAGCTTGTAAGCTACCAAATGGCACAATCAAGCCACCAGCCAATTCCAATGGTGTTTTGACGTTCGGATAATCTTGGCCGAACTGACCTTGCTGGGCGCGTAGTTCATTTCTTAGTTTTTCGTATTGAGGGCCGCTAATCCGACCTGTACGAAAAGCCGCCTCTATCTCATCAGCAAAACCAAATGTAGCGCCTTGCGCTACAGCACGACCAGCCTCTGCCGCGCCAGAATAAGGAACGGAAGGTTGAAAGACTGACGTTGATACTTGTGGCGCTTCTTCCTGAACAACCGGAGCGTCTTCCCATGCGTTTTTAGCCATTATGGTTTTCTCCTTCTAACGCCCTTGTCATCAATAAATACCGTGCCCTTTGGCAATGCTGCATAGTCGGCATTGGTGAATACGTGCGGCTCAAACTTCGGCGACTCAAATATCATTTCAGGCATCGGTAACTTAGCGTTAGCACGACGGCGCTCAATAGTATTCTTATAATCAGCAGCACGGCGAGCATTTAAGTCGCGTAATGTCTGAATCGCTTTTCCTGCATCAGCAGCAGATTCAGCGCCTTGCAATTCTTTGGCTGCTCTAGCTGCATCACCCTCGGTCTGAGTACCTTTATTTAAGCGCAACGATTCATTGACTAGCGTTGTCTTAAAGCGTTCAAAGTCATTACGTGCTACCACATCTGGATCGCCTGAACCAAGTGCGCTGCGAGCTGTAATGCTTATTCGGTCTTTTAAACCAAACTTAATATTGCCTGATTTGATGCTAGTCAAATACTTATCAGCATCAGTGGCTAGATTAATTGCTGCTTGAGCCGCATCATAATCAGCATCTTCAGCTTTTTGAATGCCAGCGGGTAATGGTTTGTTTGCCGCCGCTAAATCTCTTGCCTCTTTTTTGTCTGCCAATCTCTGAGCTTCTAGCTCTCTCTTATCTGCCGATCTTTGTGCTTGTAAATCTTTTGCATCAGCGCCTCTTTGCCTTAATTCTTCCAATCTTCTTGCGTGAGCAACTTCCAATTCTCTTTCTCTTTGAGCCGCCTTATCCGCTAATTCTTGTGTGCGTTGATCAAGCATTAATTGCTTTTCTTCTTTACGCGCTTCTCTATTAGCTTGCGCCGTTTGAGTAGCTTGCAACACACCCATTATTTTCTCAGGTGAGCCATATTTAGACACAACCGCCAACACTTGCTCATTAGTTGGAGTTGGGCCAAGGTTGCCAAGTTCTTCGCGCAGCTTTTCTTCTTGAGCAATGCTCAATTCAGTTTTGGCAGCGGTGGCTGACTTTGAACGCATATCAGCTATATTCTTGGCCAGATCATTAGCTGCGCCAATAAGGTATTGGGCAAACTCTGGATCGCCTTGCTCCTGCGCTAAATTAGCCGCACGAAGCATAGAGCCTGGGTCATTTAGATTGATACGTGGCGCACCACCAGCTCCGGTTAGCATTTGTTGACGCATTGATATTTTGCGTAATTGCGGGTCTTCCATGCCAAACAAACCGCCAACTGCTTGGCCAAGTTGTTTGCCGCCAGTATATAAACTAACGTCAGCACGTTGAAACGGCGTAAGGCCAGCGTATTGAATCGCTTCCCTTTGTGTTTGTTGGTCTTGCATCGCTCGATATTGCTCTGGCGATGTAAATAATCCTAGAATTTCGCTTGCCATGATTATTGTCCTTTATGTTTTATATTGCGCCAGCGTAATCACCGCCAGGGTAATAATCAAACGCGCTGCGACGGTACATATCTTGAGAAAGTGGAGCAGATGGTGCATATGTTCTTTGAGGTGCTACTGATGAAAGATCATATGAACCAGTTGTTGAATCGCTGCCAAAACCACTAAACAAACTTTTTACGCCTTGCTGAATATAAGGATTATTTGCAACGCCTTGCAGCGCTGCGCTATATGGGTTATAGGCATTAGCTTCTTGCATAGTACGCGCTGCACCTAAATTACCCATTAATAGTGCTTGTGCGCCTGTCGTATTTACATTTCGACCGCCAATATTGGCGCCCAACTCTAACGGCTGTTGGCCTAAACTCTCAATTGTTCCAGCGCCGCCAATATACGCATTAAATGGATTTAAAGCGCTTACTTGACCTGCTTGATATTGACCTAACAAATTAGCGCCTTGACCAAATAAACCTGTGCCAAATGCTACCTGTTGCTGACCAGCTTGTTGTGCTTGGCTAGCTAATGCGGCATCTTGTTGAGCCAATGCGTTGTAGTACGCCTCTAATTCAGGATTGCTTGCGCTAAGACCTGCACCGCCGCCTGGGCGAACACCAGTAGCGCCAACAGACAAACCGCCGCGACCAGTATTAAACAATCGATTTTGCAATTCCGCATATTGACGCTCACGGCTAGGCGCTAACAAGTCTTGTTGGCTTTGCATATACTGAGCGGCTACTTGCTCTGGCGACTGCGCTAAGTATTGGCCACCCAAATTAAACAAGCCAGTTGCCGCACCAGTTAGCGGCTGATACATTCCTTGAGCTGCTTCGGCTTGACCTAATCCTTGATTGCTTAATGCCATCAAACGGTCTTGATACGCCCGAAGTTCAGGCGATACGGTATAACCAGCACCGCTTACACGGCCATCAGGGCCAGTAGTAAATTGGCTTTTACCGAATCGCGTCGTAACGCCAACTGGCCTAAAGCGGGATTCTTCAGCGGCGATTCGTGCGGCTTCTTTTTGCGCGTCGGCTGATTTTTCAGCGGCACTTTTTGCTGCTTGCCCCTGCAAATACCCACCGGCCAACATTGCGCCACCAATGATAAAAGGCATACTATTCCCCTCTAATTAAAACGTCATCCACTTTTGACGGGTCTTTTTCATCCGTCGCATGGATACAAAACCAGACACAATCGCTCATGGCCTTAATGCCATGAACCACATTTGCTTCAATATTTATACACGCTGGCGCGTCAATTATTTCAATGACGTCGCCCTTCATTACCGCTACTTTACCTTTAGCCAAAATAGACAGATGGCTAAAGTCATGCGTATGCTTCAATATGGCCGTGCCAGCTGGTACAAACGCTTCCTTGGCATACAGGCCATCTGAAAAATGGTGAGTAATCTCACCGCCAACATTTTCCAATACTGCACTCATGCTGTACGACGCCACATATAAACAACGATGTACGGCGGCAAGTTTGCGTTTGTTGCGCTAGAACCGGCTGAATTTACAGAGATACCAGTTGATACTGTTGACATCCCAGGGTTATATCTTCCAGCTTGAATTGTGCTTGAAAAATTAAACGAGCTTTGATTATTCCCAGTGTTACTAATTGGAAGGCCGTCTAGCGTATGGCTATGGCCAGGGTCGCTAATTGAGTGGCTATGGCTAACGACAATTGCATCAGCAGAGCCGCCAGTTTCTTGCGGCGTATCAAATGCTGCATTGCCTGAGTCAAGACCTACCATGACACGACCAGCGCCGAATGCTGACCACGTACCAAACCCAAGCAATGTGGCGGGATTTGTTGCTACCGCCGCATTGATATAGATCGATCCAACTGGATACGCCGCTGCAATACCTGTAGTGATGGCTGCCGCCACAAAACCTGTAGTAGCTAACTTGGCTGAATTGTCACCAGTTGATTGCGTTGGTGCCGTTGGGCTACCAGAAAAGCCTGGGCTTGCTAAGTCAGCTTTAGTAGCGACAGCCACCGCAATATTGTTAAATTCTGTATCAATCTCAGTACCTTTAACAATCTTGCCCGAATTGCCTGATGGCAGCGCGTCTTTAGATGCAAAGTCTGTTGATTTGGTATAGTCCGACATTACCTACCCCTTAATTTATGCGGCCACGTTTGGCCAAAATCTCAATCTTTTGAATCGATAATTCAAAACCATTAACCTCTGCTTCATAGCCTGTCTGAAAAACTTTGCCAGAGCCAGTAGCCTGAGAAAATAGATTTTGAATCACAATGCCACCGGCATACTGCGCAACAGGAACGCCATTAGCGCCATACTCAGCCCTACCATATTCAGAAATACCTTGCGTTGGAACCGATACGTTTTGGGATAGATAGTTCTCAGAAAAATCGTAACCCCATTTAATCGTAATCACTTGATCTGATCCGCCGATAGCGACAACAGCTATTCGCTTAACAATCGACGTAACCGCAACATCACCCAAATCGGCGTGATTTGTATAGTATTGCATTCGATACGTTGAGGCATCATCAAGATACCCGCTGTATTTACCAACGTAACCATTCTTGCCAATCAATAGATCGCCGTTGCGCAACGCATACAACGACGTTGGTTTGATATCGTTCCACGTAGTTACCCGCGCTGATCCATCTTGCATAACGCTGCGCGTATCAAACACATACACTTGACCAGCAGTTGGAAACGTCAATAAATAAAACGCATCAACTTCGGAATAAACCGCTTTAATATTTGCTGGCGTTTCGCCTACGACTAACTGCATTAAATCATTGCGGACATTTTTGCTTAAGTCACGAAATGGTGCGGACTTTTCTTGAATCGTACGCAATACCGAACGCACGCCACTGTTCGACAAAAATACGACATCGGTGTTTGTACTTTGAATCGAATCGCGGTACTGGCAACCAATACCCACCACCGTGTCGTACAACGACATTGTGCTTGGGGTTGTTGCACCTTGATATACCAAAATCTGACGCTTACCAAAGATAAACAAAAATCCATTATGCGCAGCTAATCCGGTTATTTCATCTGCACCATTTGCCCATACGTTATTGACATTCAACGTGCCGGATGTGCCACCGCTGTACACTTGGCCAGCAATCAAATCAGAGAATGTAAGTGTTGTTTTATCTGACGTACTACCAGCAATCCACAAACGACCATATGCAGATATACCAATATTGCCTGATGGTACTGTTCCAGTGTAGCCAGCTTTTTCGCTTATTCTGCGGTACGTTGTTGTGCTAACCGCTGGGTCATAAACTAATGGGTCATGGTTTAACTGGAAAAAATACGTTGAACCATTTAATGACGCACATTGCCAATTGCTTGCGCTAATGCTTGGCGCTGTACCACCACCGCCATACGTTAATTCGGTAACCGTAGTTCCGCTTAATCTGAATAGCTTATTGTTTCCAGCAAATAACGTAGTTACCGAGCCGTCAGTGCGCACTAACTCATGGATCACAGTCACATCATTAGCGCCAAGATTGCCTGAACTAGTATTGACTTTTGTCCAGCCTTTGCGAGCGCCCATCCGACCGTACTTATCTAAAATACAGTTGATCGCAGTCAAAGCAAATCCAGCCGCCAAATCTAATGGCGAGTCTTGCGTATTCAGGCCATAAAAGCCTGGTGCGCTAACGCTGAATCGTTCTAGCTCTTGACTCATATAGAAATAAACTCCTGATTTTCAGGGAATCGGGTTGATTCTAATGAAATGTAATCGGAGAGCATAGAGCGATACAAGTTGTATGCTTCTGAGGAACTCAATCCACCATCTTCGCCGCGCTCAACTAACGCTCTGGCGTAGGCATTTTGCTCGACCACTACGTCGGGGACTAACACCGATGTGTTGTCTGATGCCAGCGTTGCTTGTGGGATAGTTAAGAAAAACTTAATGGTATAGACGCCATTAGGACGGCCATATAACTGAACTTGTGCGTCGCCGTTACCGTCAACACCTTCAAAGCAATACTGTGATGGAATGTTAGTAACAATCGGTGTGAAATTTTGCTTTTGACGCATATCGGCCACGCTAATATTTCGCATGACAACATTGCTGGTCGTATTTAGCGGATCGCTTGATACACGGAATTTTTGACCTGCGCCGGTCAACGAATAGACATACGTGCCGGATGCGGTAGTGATGGTTTTTTCTTGGCCGAGAACATTCCAGTCAAAAGCGTCTTCGACTTGGCGCTTGGCGTCATTAACGAACTTGCCGATCAAGGTCGAATACGCATCAAGGCCGACAGTTGATACCGTCGGCTCACGCAATCGCACCAGAATAGAATTTACAATTTGTAGATAGGTCATTCGCTTCCCCGCAATACTTGACAGAGCCAGCTTTTGCCTATCCCCTGTGGGAAGAAGCCATCGCCCCTATTATAAAGAAATTACTTTACTTTTGGCTACCATTTAACTTTGTTTGCCCAATACGCCGCACTCATTTTGCCCTTGGCAATATTCTTGGCATGACGCGCTTTAAATGCTTCATTGCGTTTTGTGCCGTCTGGACTACCGGTAGCGCCTTGCTGGCCAAAACGAATCAGCTTGACTTCGTCGCCCGACTTAGCCAGCACAACATGAGATTTAGTCGGATGGCTTGGAGTCGCTTTAGGCTTGTTGTAGCCAGAAAATTCCTCTTTGCCACGCTTAATCATTTCTTTGCCTTTTTAGCAGGTTTGGCAGTCTTGGCGGCTTGCATAAAGTCACCCTTAGTCGGCGCGCCTTTGCTGCCTACTTTGCGCATCTTTTCGCCTGAACCCGCTTTTATTCTGGCTTGCTTGGCGTTGATGTTGGAATAGAGTCCGGTCTTCATTTTTTAGCCTTGTTCTTAGCAGTGCGTTGGCCTCTCATAGGCATTTTGGCCTCGCTCATAGCGATAGCGACCGCTTGCTTGCGATTTGTCACTACAGGGCCACCTTTGCCAGAATGTAACGTACCGGCTTTATACTCGCCCATGACCTTGCCAACCTTTTTAGCTCCAGTTGCTTTTTTCATATTAACTCCGTAACGGTTACTGTAGAAGTGGTCACTGCGGCATCTTTAATAAAAGCAATCTTTTGCCCTGGCGTTACAGCAATAATTTCTGATTGATTATTACCGATCAATGGGCTTGTTGTAGTTGAAGCAGTTGGATTAGCTCCAATTGCAAAATGACAGTGACCATTAGCGCAAGCAATGCGAATCAGGGTAGTGTTTGCGCCAAATGCAGTCATCTGTACGCTGCTAGTTGTTACTGTAGCCGCTTGGGTAGTACCCATAGAACCTACACCCAAAGCCACTTGATTAGGGTCTAACTGAAATGTTGACATATCTTTTAATCCTTAGTTATAGGGCCGCCGCCCTTCCAAGCATCACAAGTGCGAGCCGCCGCACAAGTAAACTGAAACAAGTCGCAATAGCCTAGATCAGCCGCTGCTACAAATTCTTCGTCATACGACAACTCATTAGGCTTTTCGTCTTTCTCTAACCCGCCAATAATGCACTCCATCATGCTTGGCGTTTGAATAAACGCCGCACAATTGCCGCATCTCATACCTTTGACGGTATTGGTCGGCGCGTTGTACATCGTGGCTTTTCTTACCCAAAAAACTGTATTAGTTTCATCTGGATTAGGTGGGCCATAACCGTATTCTTTAAACGCATGATTACGGTTTTTGAGATTAACCGAGATGTCTTGCGTTGCAATCGGGCAACTTTTACCAGTTAAAAGACCAGTTTTCATCTAAAAAGTATGCGATCTAGAAAAAACGCTGCAGCGCCACTTATGGCCGACGCAATAGCCATACCGACCCAAAAACCGCCTTTAGACTTGTTGGCCATAGCTAATAGCTTTTTGACGTCATCGCGCAATGCGCTAACTTCAACTTGAAGCACTTCAACTTGAGCTTCCAGCTTGCCAAATTCGCGCAAATCGATATCAGACATTATCTATCTTTCTCGGCCTCCCAGGCCGTTTTTGCGCCTCTGGTGGCTGCATAACTATTAAATGTTCGTCGTTATCGTCTAAAGTTTTGGACTCGTCGATACGCACATAACCGGCATGACCCTTCATGCTGTCAATATCGTGGGGCTGGTTAAACGTAACCATTTGACCACTTTGAAGGCATCTAAAAACAGCCATAAAAATCCTTAAAAAATCAGGGGCCGAAGCCCCTGAGTCTTATGCTAATGAACGTGCTACAACGATGCGCAATGTTGACGATGCTAAGTCAACAGTTGAGCCTGACTCATTTTGGATACGGAATTTAACGGTATTGGCTGCACTGACATAGCCAGTAACAGTCAAACCAACCAAATCCACGCCCAACGATGCGCCGATGACCATATCACCCAAGACAACGCCTGGGACAGTTACGTCATCAGTTTCGCCAGCGCCATCAACAAGCGAGCCAGCGTCAAGTGTGGCTGTCACCATCCACGTATCAGAAAACAGGCCACGAAATTGATCGTTACCTGCACGTACAGTTACTGCCGATGCTGTTGCCATAGTATTTCTCCTAATTAGGTTAAAAACCCCCACCCGAAGGTGGGGAGTTTAATTAGGCAGGTACGGCCAAGGCAAATGCCGAGGACGATAAAGCTCCACCAACAGTGGCCGCAGTACGCATTGCTTTAACGCCATACAGAGTGTCAGCAGTAAACAAGGTACCCAAATACTCTTGTTTGTACTGAGTCTGTGAGCGAACCGCAACTTGCTCAACCAGAACCATTGCATCCTTGTGACCCATCAAGCAAATACGGTCGGTGCCTGAAGTGCCAGCACCAGTATCAGCATTGGACGAAACAAACACAGGGATACCGTACAGATTGCCGATTTCGCCATTGCGGATTGCATTGCCATCACCGACGAATGCTTGCTCAGTGTAGCGAGCCAGACCCATCAATGTGTTGCGGCTTGAAGGAGGGATCAGGAAGAAACGGCCATCCATTGGGGTGTCATTGTCGTCCAACCTTTGGATTGTGCGACGGATAGCTGCATCAGTCAGAGCGGCTGCATTCGACGATGTTGAGTTGTATGCAGTTGTACCGTTTGAGCCGATAAAGGCTTTAGTGGTGGTGTTGCTAGTTGCATAGTCATCGGTGCCAACGGTTGCGCCGTTAAATGCACGACCCAATTGAACCAAGTTGGTATCTACTTGACGCGCCAAAGCATAACCAGCATCAGCAGTATAGAACTGACGCATTGAGTTCAGAGCTTGAATTTCAGCGATGTCCTCGATCAAACGGCTGTACTCATAGTGCTTGTCGATAGTCACTTGCACTTCAGTGTTGCTAGCAGCAATCAATGTCACTGCATCGGTTGCTACTTTTAACGATGCCGAACCGCGGGTCGGTGCTGGGATGTGGATCACATCGCCTTTTTTGCCACGGAAGTTCATCTTCATGACCAGATTGGCCAGAACAAGATTCTTCTTGTAGGACGCAACAATTTCATCACTCCAAATTTCTGGGACGAAGGTACCGGCGCTCGATACAGTTACGCTATTGGTTGGGGAAAATGCTGTATTTGCCATTTTATTACTCCTAGATCAAAAGTTTTATTTAACCCTGCCCTCTTGATACGCCGCCATAATCTCATCAGACAATGCGTCATATCGGGCTGGATCATTCATTTTTAGCCGAATTAGGTCAGCACGTCGGTAAACTCTCTTTGAACTCTCACCTGTTCCACCCGCATCGACTTGTACAGATTTCATCGTTTTCTGGCGATCCGTTGATGCTTGTTGGGTCGCTTGCTTCGTCTGAATACCACGCAACTCTTTATAGGTGGACAGCAATTCGTTAGCCGAATCAAAATCAAACTCTGCATCAGCGCGCTTGAATAAATCCAAGCGGATATTTGACGATTTAACCCAATTCACAAACCCATCATCGCGAACGACTTGCTCGAAATCAGGGTGTGCTTGAGCTAACTTTTGCTGAGTCTGTAGCGCTCTTAACTCCATTGCAGCCTTACGAGCTTCAATGATGTCAGGGTGCCTATCAATCGTATTACGAACTGCCTTTTGTGGGTCTTCATAGAAGTCCACTTCCGGCTCTTCCTCTGCAATAGGTTGCTGTCTGGAATTGAGGTTTTGCTTAATCAGTTCATCAGCCAGTTTCCGCACTTCGCCGACTTCTTGCGCTTGGCGTCCAATGACTTTTTCCGCTTCTTGGTGCATCTTCATAACGTCTTCAAGAGACTTATTCCGATACCTTTCAGGAAGGTCTGGTTTGTCATTACCAATCGTAGAATCTAGCTTGGCTTCCTCTGTCTCTAACTCAGAAGGCAACTCATTTTCTGGATCAACTAACATATTAGGTTTCCTTTTCCTGCCATCTTTTGGTTCCCAGGATAATAATAAACAGGCCAGAATCTGGTTATCTGTTCGCTTTTTGCTCCGCAGCGAGTTTTTCTCGATGCCTACGATCAAATTGGGCTGCGGCGGTCGGGAATGATCCTGACCAGCCCTCCAATAAAAACGCTGGAGCGGATATTACGCGGTGGGCGTTACCACCGCACTCGCATTGAACTTGAACCAGCTCATAACTAGTCAACTTTTCAATACGATGCCCATTTTCACAGGCAAATTCATACATTCGGTGCATTTAAATCCTCATAAGCATCTGAGCTGACTTGTCGCAAGTTTTTCAGCCATAGCAAGATAGAAAGCTCGCCCTTCTTGAATTGTAAACTTTTTTCGTCTTCAACAGCAGAAAGATTATTTAACGCATTTACCATTTCGTCAATATCTTCTACTAGATCGTTCCACCCTTTGGTGGCCATCATTGAGAATCTATCTTCGTAATACTTTTGCAACTCAGGCGTCATTTAAAACCCATGAAGTTGTGGTTTCGTCCCACGAATATATGCCGCCATCGGTAGGCATTGCTACTGGTGGTTGCCAAGTAAAATTTGCATCTAATGTCCAGCTTGGATACGGTTGTGGTGGGACAAAAGCATCAATGTCTGCTCGATATGTGTAGCCAATACCAGCATAATTTCCGCGATAAGGAGTGCCGCCATTGCTATGAACATTACCTACTGTGTTGTAGCTAGTACGCTTACATACCTGACCACGAACATCGCTATACTGTTGTTCCCAGTTATCAATGCCATCTTCTCCCTCGTTTTTACCGGGTATGACTTCAGTAACTATATTATTGCTATCTAAAAATGCGTAATGTGCCATATCAATCACCATTGAATAGAACCTGTACCGCCGGTAAATTTATAAATTGTATTACCGCCAGACGTTGTTTTTGTGTATACCAATGTGCCACCAATAGATGATAAATCAGCATTGGTAGATGGATAACTAATAATTACAACACCAGAAGAACCATTTCCGCCATTGCCAAGAGTGTAAGCCCCGCCGCCGCCGCCTGAACCAGTATTAGCCGTAGTGGCAGCAGACCCTGCACCGCTACTGACCCCCCCCGCACCGCCAATACTTGAGCCGCCAGTACCCGGAGTTCCAGAATCAATGCCCCCGCCGCCGCCGCCTCCGTACACCGTTGAAGAACCACTTATGCTTGAGGTTTGACCTGCCCCTCCGTTGCCAGCGCTCCCGCCTGACGAAGTTCCGCCAGCAGCAGTAACGCCGCCGCCTGCCCCGCCTCCGTAACTTGGAGAGCCATTACCGGCAGAGCCATTAGTCCCTTGACCAGATGTGCCTGTACCAAAAGTAGTTGCAGCACCACCCCCCGCACCGCCCCCGCCTGACCCGCCATTACCACCAGCGGTTGAGCCATTACCTCCAAATCCACCCCCATTAGAAGTGATAGATGAAAATACAGAATCACTTCCAACAGTTCCAACAGAAATCACTCCACCAGCACCAGCAGCACCAACAGTTACAGTATAAGGAGTGGAGCCAGCAACACTTAATGTTGATTCTCTATACCCGCCTGCGCCACCACCACCGCCAGACGTTCCCGGTGCTGTATTGCCTGAACCGCCGCCGCCCCCGCCAGCAAGGACAAGATAATTGACGCTAGATGGGGCAGCAGCAGCAGCCCCACCACGCGCAGCTAATAAATTAAGAACCCCTGACATTAGGTCAACCCCGATCCTGAAATGATCCACGTTGTAGAAGTCATCTTTATTGCCGTTGCCATTCCGTACTGCGCTAATGTTCGGCTACCTGTTGTGCCTGTTCCTGCTAAATACATCGTGTCGCTTGTAATTGCAACCGTCACCGCTTGGCTAGTCATATTGATAAACGTCAATACAGTACCTAATGGGTAAGCAACCGAAGCATTAGCAGGAATGGTAAATGTTCTAGCATTAGCATCCGTCGATGGGTGCAATATTGCTTTGCCCGAATCTGCTAAGACAGCCGTATAAGCTGCGGATTGGCTGTTTACCGGTACATTTCTAAAACCAACAGCATCAGTACCATCAGCAGTACAGTTAGTTAGTGTGCCGGAACTTGGTGTACCTAATGCACCACTCGGTGCAACGAAATCTGTACCAGCCGTAGCGGCAGACGCCACACCCGATGTAGCCTTAACCAAACCAGTTAGCGACGCACGTTTGATTAGCTTACCGGTTGTGCTATTAAAAAGCGCTAACTCAGAATCGACCGACGATGCTGGGCCAACTACGTCGCCAGAGCCGCCAGATGCAAAGGATAAAACTCCCGCACCATCCGTAACCAATGTTTGACCGGCAGTGCCATCAGCAATAGGAAGCGCAAGCGTCAGGTTGCTGTTAGTGTTTCCAGATTGCAGAGTGGTAGTTCCTGTTCCACTTGCATTTCCTTGAATTTTTAAATTACTCATGTTGATTCCTTAATTAAGAACTAACCATTTTTGACCAGTGCCCACCGTTACCGCTATCCCAGTATTTACAGTAACAGGGCCAACTGATAGGCCATTTTTGGCCGAAAATATAGTGTAATTAGTTGATATTACCTGTTCATTTTCTAGTATTGTGGCGGACCCACCGCCACCGCCTGATGCCGCAATTGTAATAGCTCCGGCAGAATTTGTGATCGATATATTCGACCCAGCCGTTAGCGTTGCTTTGGTTAACGTGTTGCCGGTTGAGTTACCAATTAACAGTTGGCCATCGGTAAATGTGGTTTGACCTGTACCGCCATTAACCACTGGCAAAGTACCTGTCACACCGGTAGATAAAGGCAAACCGGTCGCATTAGTTAATGTACCGCTGCTTGGTGTACCTAAAGCGCCGCCTGGCGCAACATAATCAGTGCCAGCCGTTGCAGCACTTGCTACACCAGACGTTGCTTTAACAAGGCCGGTTAGCGTTGCACGTTTAATTAGTTTGCCAGTAGTGCTATTAAACAGTACAAGCTCAGAATCAACTGAAGAAGCTGGGCCAACCACATCACCTGAACCAGCGGGTGTACCCCACGATGCAGTCGATCCGTCAGTCGTTAGAAACTTACCGCTGTTGCCTGTCTGGTCTGGCAAACTTGTGCCACTACCACCACCTGATGCGCCTTGATTGATGATGACTTTTAGACGATCGGTAATGTCTGGCGGTAGTATTTCACCCGCATTGATCTCACGGCCATTAGATAATGTGATGACTAGGCTGTTGTCGAAGTCTAAACGTATATCAGCAATCGATATACCGTCAGCACCGTCCAAACCATTAATACCATCCACACCATCGCGGCCATCGCGGCCAGCTAGACCGTCTTTTCCATTCTTACCGTCACGACCGTTAACCCCATCACGGCCATCGATACCATCGCGACCGTCTTGAATGCTGGCAATGCGCGACTCAAGCATCGAATAAACGCTGTCGTACTTACCTTCTAAATCGCCCTTCATCTTCTGAAGTGCTTGAATGACCGCTTGAGCGTTCTCGGCTGCTTTTTTCTTCTGCATTGCCCTTGCTTCGGACACCGTATTGTTTACCGAGTCAAAAAGGCTGTCGGGAACCTGATCCACATTAAATAGTTTGTCAATATCCATTATTGCATTCCCTTTTGCAGTTCATCAAGGAAGTCATTTTCAGCATCGACAACATTATCCTTGGCTTTTGACATTTGCAGTTCGACAATCTTTGACTTGTTCTTAATATCCGCTTCTTTGAGCATCAATTCAGCGACCTTGACGCGCTTGTCAAACTCTTTAGACGCCATATCGGCCTGATTAGGCAGGTTAGCTGTCAATCCTTGCTGAATCTTGGCTTGTACTTCCAGGGGTTTTAGCTTGGTGTCGATCATTATCTTGGTTGCTTCAGCACGATTCTGCTCGGCTTGGGTCGTATTAACTGCAATCTGAGCTTGAGCTGCTTGCAAGGCCAACTGTTCTTGAACCAGTTGCTTCTCTTGTGCCGCTGGATCAACTTGACCCATTGAATCCAAGCGAGCCATCAGTTCAGCACGGTTAGAAAGCGAGCTATTTGCGACAATTCCCTTAAGAATGATAGGCAAAACAGGCGTATCAGGGCCAAGGGTCTGCAACAAACTGATAAATTGAGCCTGTTCGTACTCACGCGCAATAATACCCAACGTAGCTGTCGGAATGAAGACCATATCGACCGATGGATAGCGCTCTGGATCGAACTGCATAAAGCGGTACGCTGCTTTATTGATGAACGGAATCAAAAAGTCTTCTTGGAAGTTCACCAGTATGCGCTTGTACTTCTTGATGATCGAGGCCACCGCCATCGACATGCCTGTACCCGCCGCATCGCGGCCAACAGCAGACACCATGCCGTTAGAATCTAACGTGCCGGTCGCTTGCAAGAGCATTTGCTGGAATTTCTCGGCTGTCGTTATGCTTGAGCCGTCTGTTTGGCCAAACTTGAACGGATATAAAATCTCGTTCGGGTTGCCGTTGGTGTAAATAGCCTTGCCTGGCATAATTGTCAACTTAGCACCCCTTGGCAATCGCGTAGCATCCACGGCCATCATCGGTGAGGCGGTTAATGCTAATGAGTCCAAGTGAGTGCGCACTTGCGCATCAATGGACTTCTGCATGTTGTACGCTTTTTCGATCGTCCCACGGCCTGGCAATCTATTAGGAACCGTATCAGCCTGATAAGTCAGTACAGGACGATCCTTCATCATGTACGGACTTTCTTCAGCCTTCAATAATAGGCCGTCGTTAGCGATAACAATGATCGCCTCGACCATATCTTGATAGTCTTCAGCCGCTGAATCGTCAGGGAACAGCTCGACGATATCTTCGTTTTCAACTTTTTGCAGGTACTCTCTTGGCACCAGACCGTAGTACGTCAAAAGCAGTACCTTCTCATCTTGGTACTGGCTAATCTCTTGGGTTGGCTCTAAGTCGGTGTCTTCGTAGGTTGGGGTGATGTTGACCTTGCGGTATATACCACGCTCGATACCGCGCACCACCTTGTGAATCGATACGTATTTCTCAATGGCCACACCCATGCAATCCTCAACGGTTGTACCGTTTGGATCCCATAGGAAATTCTTAGGATTGATCGGCATCGGCTTAACCGATACGCGCATCTTTTCAACGGTTCCGATGGCGGCTTGTGATTCGCCAGGCATTGGCATGGTTGCTGGAACTAATTCCTTTTCCATCGATGTGACAATCTCAGCAATGCCAGTTCCATAAATCTCAGCCAACAACACCACTTGGTCAACGTGTTTTCGCAACTTGTCACGCTTGAAGTCCTCCATCATCTGGAGTTTTAGCGCCTCAACATCCATTGGATTGCCATCGACATCGCGCAAATCGTCTTTGATGTCAAAGAATTCGCCCGAACCAAAGATCGCCTCGATAATCTCAGCGTGTCGGGTTTCAACGGCTTGTTGGGTGGCGGGGGTGACGATGCGTGAGCGCTCGGATTCTCTTGTCTTGTCTTCCGACGCCCATTGGCCACGGAAGATGCGCTCATACTCTTCCCAATCGGGTAGGAAGTTAATATCGCGATACGTTCTCCACCGATCGCAATGCTCCACCACGAAACTGACTAGCTCTTTGTCATTCTCTGTGGGTTGATCGAATTCGTTTTGATCCATTTATACACCCGAAATAATGTCCACCGGTTCCCAATCGTCAGAATCATCCTCTTGCATATAGGATGTCACGGCTAATTGGTCTATATAGGACAAGGCGTCAGGCAAATCGTCGTGTACCCCTTGTGCAGGGAACATAAGAAGCTGATCTAGGAATACGTCCCAATCCTCGTCTGAGTTAAGCACAATCCGACCATGCTCAAAACGCCCTTGGAGGCTCCAGATAATCCGGTCAGCCTTTTTCCGGTTGCCATGCGTTAGGTCAACTATGTGCGAATATACATTATTTTTTCGCATTAAGTCACTTAAATATGGCAAAACGGCATTTTTTAATGCCCCCCGCTCAATTCCAATCGATAGCGGACGGTAATCCCGCATGGCCATCAGTATCTTGGCAGCCGTCTCACGTATATCCCAGCGGCCATGCTCGATCTTCTTGATCCACCATTTGCCATCATCTGTCACTTTAACAATCGCTATGGCTGTCTCGTCTAACCGCTTTTTGGAGTTAGCCGCTTGCTTGGCCACTTCTTCAAATCCGGCCAAGTCAACGGCAATGAAGTAGCTACCGTTTGACGGCTCCTCGCCGTACTTGATCCAATCCTCTTTGAATATGTCTGAGCCAGCGTTACTGAAACTGGCCATGTATTCCTGCTTAAAGGCAAACGAACTTAACGTCTTCTTGGCCGACTCGATCTCAATAGGGTCAATTAGCGGGTTGTCTTTGGTGGTGAAGTGCCAGCTCTTCCAATCGGGGTCGTAGTTCTTATCGTCTTTGTCAACGTCGCCTAAGTTGTACAAGTCATAGAACCAGTTCCTGCCCTTGGGCGTACCAATGAACATGGCGCGACCCTTCTTGTCGGATAAGGACGCACGAATAACCTGCTCCCACGTTTCTGGCTTAATGTCGGCCACTTCGTCTAACACCGCATAGGTCAACGACACACCACGAAGCGTATCGGGTCGATCAGCCCCGCGCACGTAGATCGCCGCGCCGTTAATCAACGTAATGTCTTGGTTGTTAATATGACTATTGGCAATGACCTCCCGCCCCAAGTCTAGCAACACGTTCCAGATAATCTGTCTGGCCTGACCGTTAGTCGGAGCCACATACAAGACCGCCGAGCCAGCGGGGCAACGTAAACCCTCGATTAATAGCGTAGTGGCCGCTAATCTAGACTTACCGCAACGGCGACCAGCAGCTACCACTTTGAAGCGCGATGTGTCGGTGAAGACTTCTTGCTGCCACGGTAGGAGTTGGAAATTAAGGTCGGCCATTAATTGCTTTCAACATCAATAATATTCTCGTCAGGCTGTGATGGCGATATTAGCAACGGCTCACCACCCAAGCCAGTGATATTAATCGTAACAGCATTCCTTTGCGCCGAGCCTTTCTCAAACAGACTAATCGGCAAGGCTCTGTCCATGCACATCTTGATGGCCGCCATTTGGCCTGGGTGGCCATCCGTCAACGCTATCTGCACCACCTTCTCGACCACGTCTTTGCCAGACGACCTGATGATGATCTCTTTCAATTCCTTGATCCGTTGGTTGTCAGTCTTGGGCAAGGTGGCCGGAGGATTGGCAGCGAACTTTTGAATCGTTAGCTTTTCGGGACGGCCTCTTTTTTTTGCTGGTGTTGTAGTTGTCATAATTTTCCTAGTTTCATTTTTTCTGAGGGGAGGAGGGATCAACAAAAATTTTTTGTCAGCCCCACCCTCCCCCCCCCTATCAAAAAGTTAACAAAAAATGTTAGTAAGCACTCACTTATAGAAAAAACCTATCAGTCGCATTTTACATAACGCTGGTTACGCGACATTCAAACATTACGTTAGCGAAAACCTATAGCGGGGTGTGCGTTTCGTTATCATTCCGGCATCAGTTGTTAGAAAATTGGCAAGAAAAAAAGAGGGGGGAGTTAAAAAAATAAATGAAAGAGGCGGGGGGAGCATTCGGGGGGTGCCTGCGAACAGAACAGAACAAAACAGAACATTGTTCGCTTTGTTCGTACCGCCAGAATAAAATCTTAAAGAACGCCATCTCAAACCCCTTCTAAAACCCACCAGATCGCTCTGTATTCAATCTTTGCCGATCGTTAGTATCTCCGCATAGGAATTCCTCAAAATCGATTCTAGGGCGGTATCCGTAGCTCCAAAGAACTTGATATATTTCCAACAAGTTTTTAAACCCTTTAGACAAATCACCATCACCCGCAGCCGCCAGTATCAATTTATCGGTATCGGATAACTGCCGGTTGAACCATTTGCTTTTCGTACTCGATGGTCGTCCACCTGGCATTCTTTTCCCCTCAAAAACTGATAATAAAAAACCAACAATAAATTAATACCAAAAAACTAACAAACCAAAATCTCTAAACTTAACCAACCCTGACCCTGCTGGCATTGACCCTTGACCCTAACCCTAAGGGTTAGGGGTCAGGGAGGGTCAACTTTTGCCGCTTTTTGCCCCTTTTTGACCCTAGTCAGGGTCATGACCCTAGGGTCATTCAGGGTCAACTTTTATGATGCTAATGTACTAACCATTCTTCCTCAAAAGCAGCGCATTCGTTTCCAATTCATTAACCATAATCCACCCATGTTCGCTGGCTTGAATCATCCCCGATTGCATCAAATACCCGATCAATTTATCGGTGTAGCTCGGATTAATCATGTTCCTGATCGTTCGTTCGGCGTTGCCGTCTTTGGCAAGTTTCTCTTTCAGCGCCGACCTAGACAGGTACGGCTGATCGTTAATGACTTCAGCGCCTGAATCGAACCACGCATTTTCAAACATTTTCCTAAATCCTTCGGTCTTGGAGTCCCTTTTATCCCTTAGTGGTGCCAACGATTCGACCACGACCGCGCTGGTTACTGGCTGGTCATCCTCGTCCCTCCAGCCGGTAATGGCCACGGATTGCAGGGATAGAAAGACCGGCTCGGTCATTTCGGCGTCCTTAGACTTCCTTTGCACCAGCTTCATTGGTGTGGTGTCCGTGCCAGGCACGACCGATATTTCAATATCCAAGGCTCCGCGCCACGCACTTGAACCTCTGGCTCGATGCTGCGCCTCTTCCGATACGCCGGTGTGATGCACCAATATGACCGAGCAATCGAACTCGTTCATCAAGTTATTGCATGAGTCCAGCATGGTCTTGGCGTCTTGGGCACTATTCTCATCCCCTGATAGAAAACGGTGCAGGGTATCGACCACGATGACGGTGGGCTGTTTGATGCCTCGGATTTGCTGCACCACCTTTAAATAACCGGCTGGTGTGTTTAAATCGCAGCCGTCCTTTGATAGCCACATATTGATCGGGGTAGTTATTTGATGGTGTTGTTTCCATGCGGCGACGCGACCGCGCAAGCCGTGGTGACCTTCACCGGCTAAATAGACCACGTTGCCAGCTTTTACCTTGTTACCGCACCATTCAGGCACAGAACTGGCCATGCGCAAGCACCAATCCAAAACGACGAAGGTTTTGCCGCCACCCGATGGGCCATGCACCATTACCAAGGCATTCGATTGCACCCAACGCTTAACCAGCCATGAAATCGGGGCAGGTTTGGAACAGAACTCGTCAATCGGTACTAACCACCCTTCGATGGGTGGATTAAGTAAGGCCAAAAGGTCGTGGCCATCTTTTACGTAATCGTTAGCGTCGCCTTGAATCGGCGGCAAGATCATTTCAGCGCCGAACTTGGCGCAAGATTGCTCGGCGTAGCGCTGGCCAACGCCAGAGGCGTCGTTGTCAGCCACAATCACGATGCTTTGTTGAACGCCGTAAGTGTCGCGCAGGATGCCGGTAACAGGCACAAGGTTGGAAGCCGAATAGGCCACGACGCAAGGTCGGTTGGTTGTTTCGTGAATCGTTGCAGCGGTGGCAAATCCTTCGGCCAAATAAAGAACGCCAGGCTCGTCCATTGTGCCAATCATTAGGTATTTGCCGCCGGTCTGGCCGCCAGGGTGATACAGCTTATTTCCATCGCCATCAATGTACTGAATGCTCGATAACACGCCGTCAGTGCCATACAAAGGAACCATCAACCTGCCGTCGCCGGTAATGCGCGAGCCGTGCGGCTTGATGCCCTTGCGTTGCAAATACGGATGATCTGGCGAGGCTAGACCACCACCAACCCATATTTTCTCAACGGTGTCGGCGGCGACTTCGTGTTTGCGCTGTATCTCGGCGTCGCGCAGGGTCTTGGCCTCAGTCAAGCGCCGAACAAAGGTCATTTCCTCGGAGTCGGACAATTTACGGCCAACGTCGGCGCGAAAGGTTTGCTCAATGCCCATGCGCCAGCAACCAAAACGACCGGC
>Ga0209400_1000797_pt1 | contig 27362 bp, 26 predicted proteins | sample M_130807_EF_Meta_FD_187313 | JGI IMG/M metagenome (GOLD analysis project Ga0209400, IMG submission 187313) | Freshwater microbial communities from Lake Montjoie, Canada to study carbon cycling - M_130807_EF_MetaG (SPAdes) (version 2) | ecosystem: Environmental > Aquatic > Freshwater > Lake... | reverse complement strand
GCAAAGTATATACCCTTGACCACATAGGTCAAAGCAAACAATACAGAAAAAAAAACAAGAACCTTCAACCACAATGTATCCTTCATTTCTTTACTATGAGAAATCTCAAAACACCGTTTGTGAAAAGCCCTACAGGGGGGTTATGTTATATTTTTATTTACAGTCTTCGCATTTTTACAGTTGACAATCATCCTTTCTGTTAGACGTCTTCCTGGAGAAAAACCCTACAGGGGGTTAGGGTTGGGGGTTAGGGTTAGATTGATTTGCTAGGGTCAAATCCTTTTCCTCCATCCAGTATAGAAGATGAAGACGGTAGTAGTGTCTTTGGCGGGTGCATCGCGTCCTCCGCGCAAAGTCGTGCAAGAATCGCGATGGAAACATTCGGCACCATTGTTGCATACGTCGGTGGATTCTTCTTTGTACCTCTTGCGTCATTGGTTAGAGGATACTACGGAAAAAGGTACGGAATCGACGGAACAATTGGTCTTGTCTCACCTTCGACGCAAATTATCCAGCTACAGGAACCAAGATATAGAAAAAGGGTTATTGGACGAGGCTATGTTTGTGACATTGAAGTATACAGTTGAGCTCATGTTGGAATCAGGTTTGCAGTGTCATTTTTGCAGAGAGAGTTTGCGAGTATTGTATGAAGAATGCAGAGACCCATTGCAGTGGTCATTGGACCGTATAGACAATACGAAGGGTCACAATGAGGGGAATGTGTATGTGGTATGTTTACGATGTAATTTGCGTCGTCGAAGGCAGGACCACGACCGTTTTTATTTTACGAAGCAGGTGGTATGGAAAAAGGTTGAAGAGGAGTAACAAAGTGTATTCTTAAGGTATCATGACTTTTTTGAAAGAAACATTGTTGTCATCGGGTCCACAAACGGAATCGGCTGGTTTTGTGTTTACGAAAACGCACGCTCTGTTGCTGGCCTTGTTTTTGTTTTTGTTTTTCTTGGCTTCGTATTCCTTTCAATTGTGGGGAATGGCTTTTTTTACTCAACCCCAACCCATGCTGGCGACAGAACCAGAGGAGTCAGAAGAAATAGAATCGTTTGTGGTCGGAGTGTCTGGTCACAGTGCCAACATTATTCCCTTTAGCAAGTCACCACCTCGTGCCATGGAATGTTTAAACGAACAACAAGGTCGATTCTATTATTCACAGGGATTGAAAGAAGGTGGTCATTGTACCGACCAATGTCCGGCACCCACGTTGCCAGACGACGAAGGACATTGTCGAACAGGTGTTTCTTCTCCATAAAATATACATGCAATCCTTGTCAGCCAAACAAAAGAAGCGCAATTATTTCAACCGAACCCTTTTGATTTTTCTCATGATATCCGTGCTGATATATTTGGCCTACGAATTGACATCGTATTCCAAATAAAAGACATTTCATTTCATGTATGTCGCTATGTCTTGTAAATAAGGTATCATAATAATAAGAAAGGTCGTCACTTATGAGAAAGAAATACAAGAGTTATTTCTTTGTAGGACTCTTTATGATATTGTTGTTCGTCATCGTTCGGCCTTTTGGAACCTCGTCGGAGTCGTTTGATTCCATGACTCATATCGATACAGGACCTATGTGGAAAACATATGTTATTCATTTGGAGAAAGAAACGAAAAAGTGGGACGCCTTTGTGAAACAGTACGAGGCCAGTTCTTTACGGAGTCTGGAATACAACCGTTTTTCCGCCGTCGTCGGAAAAGACGTCAATCCGGCCGACTACTTGACACCTGAAGCCCTGGAAGAACTCAACGATATGGAAACCAACAAGCGAAAATTATACCATTACCAATTGACACGAGGTGGTATTGGCTGTTTTCTCAGTCATCTCGCCCTCTACCAACAATTGCTTCGTGAGAAGGATACCAACATTTATCTGATTTTGGAAGACGATATCCGCTTCGAACCCAACTGCTTGGAACAAATCCAAGAAGCCCTACAGGAGGTGTATGTAGAAGACCCAGAATGGGATTTCCTCCTCTTGGGTTGGCATCGACGCAAAGGCAATTTATTATCCACACCCAGCCAACTCATACGACCCACCGGATTCTGGGGAACCTATTCTTACCTAGTACGTCGTACAGGTGCGGAAAAAATGGTCAAGGAGGTGGAAGAAAAAAGGATGGATGGCCAGATTGATGCGGTGATGTCAAAAATGCAGCAGAAAGGTTTGTTACGTTTGTATTCGTTGGACAAGGCGATTGTCAAACCAAATACTGACATATCGACTTCGTCTGTGCAGACGTACCAAGTGCCTCGGCATACTGATTACGATTCTTATTCCTTTCGTGGATTTTCTGTATAAAATGATTTTTTTTCATAGTTGAAACTCATTTTATTTTTCTAAGGGTTCACAGTATGAGTTCCTGGGCCATCATCATTGCACGTTATAACGAAAAACTTGGATGGGCCGTTCCGTGGGCGCCTTGGGTACATATTTACAACAAAGGAGAATGGCTGCCTGAATGGGGTGATTCCCAAGTCCCCTTGCCCAATCTAGGTAGAGAAGGGCATACTTTTTACCATTATTTGACGGAGCATTATGACCATTTGCCTGACTGGATGTTTTTCTTGCAGGGCTATCCTTTCGACCATTGTCCCTCGATTCAAACCCATTTGGAAAAGGCCTTACAGGGGCGGTTTGTAGAGGGCGACCAAGGATTTGCCTTTTTGTCGAATCAAATCATTACCTGTTCTTTGCATGGCTGTGCTTACCACTCCGGCTTGGATTTGCGCAAAGTTTGGAATCATTTGTTTCCAGGTGAAAAAGACCCTGGACCCTTTACGTTTGGTACAGGAGGTCAGATATTGGTTTCGAGAGATTGTGTAAAAAAAAGGCCACGTTCTTTTTACGCAAAAGTGGCAGAATTATTGTCACATCAGGTTTGTCCACGTGAAGGCTTTGTCATAGAACGTTTTTCAGGTCTGATTTTCTCTCCTACGAAATCGTCATCTGAGACGAATCCGGAAACGAAAGAATCGAATTAGGAACCAAGTCGTTCATCGTCTTCATACACTCGTACGAACGTTTGTCAAACAAAGTCAAATGTGTTATATCGGTACGACACAGAGGACAGGCTTTGTTGTATTTCAGTAAATGGGTCTGAATACACTGACAAAATGGGTGACCACATTGTGTTTGTATAAATGAGTCATTCGACAAGCAAATACCACAAACATCGTCAGGAACTAACTCTTTATTGTTGGATTCAACGACAACAATATGGTTGTGGTTGTCGACTGTCGAGGTGACAGGGGTGTCAACAATGGAAAGGATAGAACCTTGAATTTGCACACGGGGCTCCAGGTAGATGGATTCACGTGAAGCAATCAAGGGAAGAAAGGCATGTGGAATGAGAACATTGTGCAGGGATTCTGGACGCATGTGTTTGACAGAGTCAAACATTTCCATGATACCATCCAAATTGCGCAAATGTGTACTGTTTTGGTTTTGATTTTGTCGCAGAGGCAAATAATGTGTCATGTTTTGCAATTGATGATACAATAATTGCAAAAAGAATATGTTTCTTCGCATCAAATCATCTTGAATCCACCCCTGTAGGGTTTTCAAGTCGTGATAATACTGCCAAATAGGTTCATCTTGTGCATTCAAAACGGCGAGTTGTTCTACTTGTGTCAGCACAAGCCAACGTTCATTCACCAAGTAAAACAGCATTTTGGTGGCTTCAATGTACTGCTGGGCTTCATGAACACCGATATTGCAATCAAGATAATGATGGCCTTGACGATGACAATAAGAACAAAGTTCCATGGGATGGTCTTACAACAGGGGGGTGGAGGTCATTCAATTTTCAAACGAAAGATGTATATTTTTTATGTTACAAGCACGCAAACAATCATATGCTTCCCGCGACAATATCGTTATTTCAAGAATAGGACACCGACACAACGGACATTCCGTGTTTCCATACCCCATCATCAATTCCAACAAACAAGCACAGAATTCATGTCCACATTGTGTACTCAAATACGTTGTATTATTTAAACATATACTACAAAGTTGCTTGTCTTTTCGACACAGTTGAAACGAATTTCCATCACCATATCGAAATGTCACCATATTCATAGGTGGTGCACTCGGTTCCAAAAGGTGAGGAATATGACGTTGTAATCTCCTTAATGGTGGTGATGACCCACAAAACCATCTTGTAAGAAACCCTACAGGGTGATATGTAAGAATTCCATTCCCGGAATCGGCGGATTGGTAATGTATACTTTTATCTACAAAAGGAATGTCCAGTTCTTCGAAAAAGGAGTGAGGAATGTTTGTCAAAGTGGGCACAACCATCTTTGATTCCATAAGAGGGCGTTGTAGATGTTGACACCAAAAGTATTGCAAGGCAGTTATGTATCGTTCCGAAGAACGAAACACCATTATAAAGGGGTCCCGAACCGTTTCTTCCGGATTGCGGCGAATATGCATTTCATCTGGCAACGCCGTTTTGATACGTTTGTACATTTGTTTCAGTACACCGTAACATTGTTTATGCAAAGCGCCTTGCAACCATACAGAAAAGGTATGTGTATCACATACAATCTTCTTGTGTTGCATCAGTTTGACAATCAGGAAAAGCGACTGATGATATGAATCGATGAATGCTTGACCAGCTGGACACGACTCTATTTTGTGTTCCGAGGAAAAGCAGTAACAACAAGCTTTCTGTATATTCATATTCTTTATTGTTATGATTCATATACAGAAATCGTTATTTTAAATCAATTTTTAAGACGTCGAAAATGAATAATGACATTGAAAATAATACCATGTTATTATACACATTGCTATTTCTTTATTGGATGATGAAACTGTATTCTTCTTCATTGTATAAAGTCATCAAACGTAGAGATGCTTTTTACAAAAACAAGGAATGGTTTGCCATTCTTGTTTATTTCGTGGTGTTGTTTGCCTTTGATTTTTCGGGTATGATGGATTTGTATGGGCAAAATTTCGTAAGAAGACTCATGAATATGTATCGTCGAACCGATAGTTTGACATATTCTAAAAAATTACAACCCTTTTGTGAACCCGTGAAAAAAATGTTGAACGAAGACGACATTGCCAAGCTGCAAAGTATACAAATACCCGACAGCAATGATTTATCCGTCTTTACCAGAAAAAACACAACCACCCACCAATGTTGCGAAAAATATTCAGAACAAGAAAAAAAAATCATCTCCGACATCAGCGAAAAAGTAAGACAAGCCTACGAAAAAGAAATCGGCCAACCATTGTACAATTTGCATTCCAACAAAGCCACCATTTACGTATATCATGGCAAATTTGCACAGCATTTATGGCATGTGGACCCTCAAAATCTAAAAGAAATTTACAATGTCATTATCTGTATAAAAAAAAAAGGCAAAATCAGTCCTTTGCAATGCAAACAAAAAGACTCTTCTTCTATTACTTCCATCCATTTTGAAGAAGGTGATGCGGCACTCTTTAACGGTGGCACCACCGTTCACCAAGTTCCTCCCAACGAAGATGACAATTCCGAAAGAACGGTGTTGTCGATTGCTTTCACCACTGATGTCAGATTGAACGAAGATGAAAAATATAGCAACAACATGTGTACTTTTACAGAAGGTGGTAACAATTATTTCAATATGATGAAAATAGTGATGGGTATTTTCTTACTTAATTTTTTTATCAGTTTCGTTTCGGGTGTTGATAATGTTTCCTACAAATGGTTATTCCTCCTTGTACTAATCATTCTACCTATTGTTAAATACGTTCCTTTGTATGCAGACATCGGTATTGGTTCAGGAAGGTCTTCATCTATTGGCAACAATCTGTGCATTTTGTTGGCGCTTATGTTGCTCACTCTTTCGACAAAAGGAGCCATTCTGTTTTTTGCTTATTTTGTTCTTAGTGATGTCTTTTTTGCCAGTTCATGGGTTGCCTACGACTGAAAACATCATTGTTTCCAAACATCATTGTTCCAAACATGTCCTGGTGGCCACATCCAACACAAACGCGGCCAAGGAATCGGAATACAGTGTGCCATCTGGATTTTCTTCTGTCCAAGAAGCAGACAATTTGACAGCATAAGGTGGACGATTCAAAAGTCGATGTTTCAAATCGGCGTCGTCATGAAACATGCGTCCAAACAAACAATGAATCTGACCATACAAAGTACTGTCCACCCAAGGAACCTTTTCCCATGCTTCACGAAAAGCGGTCTTACTTTCCACCAGATAACAAAAAAGTCCACGCATCCAATCATAATCGTGAAAATACGAATGATACAACCAATACTCACGAGCTTGGTTGGCCCATGTTACCATCATATACGAACCAGGTAGACTACACATCAAACAAGTAACCGCCCCCTCGTCCATATTCCGCCCACGATACATCCAAACACCACTCGGCCTTACGGCCTCGTGTACCCATTCGTCCAACATACGCATACATACCACATTGGCATCCACCCAAACTCCACCATATTTCTCTAACAAATGCAGTCGAACCAGCTCCGAGGCGGCTTGGTACGGAATGGTTTTGGATTCGTCATGCAAACAAGGAATGTCTACATAATCGCGCACATTGGCCGCCGACAAACAAATCACCTCCCAGTCTGGATTCAACAACCGCCAACTTTTTCGCACCTGCTTCTGCAATCGTGGAGCCTTTTCCCATCCTTGCCACCATAATATCCACACCTTGTTCGGAATACTCATAGCCAGTTTGCTGCGCTGGTTTTACACCCATTTCATAAAAGACCTTACAGGGAGGATTGATAGCGTATGGCAAATACTTGTGAGCTTGGGAAAAACGGATTGTACACGGCGGCTCACAAGTATTCGTCGCTATGAATCCCTCCTGTTGCAATTCATAAAAAACCTTACAGGAAGGGTTGATAGTGGTAAATACTTGTGAGCCGCGTTGAGGAAAAACGGATTGTAAAGTTGTACGGCTTCGTAGGATTATACACAACATGGTTTATGAAAACGATTTTGTGTATTTAAAAGAGGGAACCGAAAGTGGACCCAATCATGGAATTGGCGGCCACGGGTTCAAACGAGAGGGGGCTACTCATACCCATCTTAGGCACTGCGTTTTTCGAAGTGGTTGTAGAAGGTGCAGGAGGGAAGATGGTTGTCTGCACTTGTGGACTGTCCATGAAATCAGCTTGGCTCGGGGAATGGTATCCACCTCCCGAAATAGGCTGTTTCTTTCGAACCCGTGAACCTTCTTCATCTTTACTAGAGTCGGTGCCATTCCACATGTCCGAAACACGGTCCGCCAAAATAGACACCTTGATACCCAACTTGGTCTGAATACTCAATACAATGACTAAAAACGCCAAAACCACACTGGTAAGAGCAAGCGTATCGTACTTGAAACCACTGTACGTCGGGATGTACGTAATCGAACGATGAATCAAGACCAAGGATACGAAAATGACAAGGATTTGCAAGACAATTTCAAACAATATTTCTAAACTACTTTTGTCGGGGTCGGCGTCGGGTACGAATCGTTGAATAAGTTTGTTGAGTACGACGACTGGAATGATGGCGAGTCCAGAGTATTGTGCGACATTGAGTAATTCGGATTTGCCTTCTTCTGTGGTGGAAAAGACATGATTGAAAAAGGTTTTCTTGACGAGGGTGGAGCCTCCACCAGACATGATTGGAGACGATGAGGCTTCTTCCATCGTTGTTTGAATTATCCGAATATATTATTGTTTTGATAGAGGCGCGTTCAAACACCACCGAATTCGAAATAAGGAATAGATATATTCAATCATGTCCAGCGCTTTAGCCTCTGCTCGTAAACGTAGTATGGCACCTCCCCCTCCCTCTCCTCTTCGTCCTGGTTCTGCCCCGCCGCAACAAGGTTCTGCCCCTCAACAACAGGGTGGTGTGGCGCCTACGGCGCCATTGACGCTTCCTCAAATCATTGACATTTATGGACGTCGATTGTTGCAGATTGAAAAACATATCGCCTCTTCTTCTGCATCTGCTTCTGATTCTGCTGTTCCTAAAATCGACGAAAAAGAATTGTCTAAACAGGTTGAATCATTGGTAGAGGGTCATTTGACAACATTTGTTGAAAAAGAGTGGGTGCCTTTGGTGGAAGAATGGAATACACGACACGAAATGCTTGCCGAAGAAATCACCTCCTTAAAAGAACTTTTGTTGAATCTACAAAATTTCACCTTGGTCACACACAAAAAATTACTCGATATCGCATTGGAACCCTTTTCCACTTCAGAAGAAGAAGATATTACTGTACACCACAATGATGAAAACATTTTGGCCGGAGGCAATAACATTTTGGCCGGAGGCAATAACATTTTGGCCGGAGGCAATAACATTTTGGCCGGAGGCAATAACATTTTGGCCGGAGGCAACAACATTCTAGACGAAGAGCCGGAAGAAAGTCATGAAAGTATCCAATCCTATTTGGAAGAGGCACTCAAAAGTATTCCAGAAGAATACGAATTGAATCCATGAAAGGAACACAACTCTGTAGGTCTCGCGAGCGATTCTGTAGGTCTCTGAAAAATTGAATCCGAAAAAGAATATAGTGACAATCAGTATAAAGAAAGCAACGATGATTGTTCCTGTTTTATGCTATACGTGTTCGAATGTGTTGGCGGACAAGTACCGATATTATGTTGACGAAGTGCGTCGACGAAAGATGGAGCTGGGTAAATCGGACCAGGTGTTGTATTTGACAGCCAAAAATGTAGAAAAAACAGTGGAAGGCAAAGTTATGGACAAGATGGGGATTGACCAACCTTGTTGTCGTCGTCATTTCTTGACGCATGTCGACATTGAGTAATAGTAATATGTTTTGTTTCTGCATAAAAATAAAATAATTTCATTTGTAAGATGAAATTATTATGACAAGTCCGTCATTTTTCATGTCTATCGCCGATTCTAGCATTATCAAACAATTGACGCAACGACTACCCTCTTAAGGCAAATTATAAAACGCCTTGTCGTAAACCTTACAGAAGGATGGTAGGGGCAATAAAAATATAACTTTATTGTATGAATAATAATATTTCACCTCATTTTGAACCTGGACAAAATTATGTCTTCAGGGAAAGTGTACAATACCTCAAATTAAAAATATACCTCAAATTTATTGAAATAAAAAATGACAAGTACAGTTTCAAAAGCGAAGAGAGTGTGAGAAAACAATTTCCTTTTGAATCTGCCCGCTCTCCGAATCATTATGTTGTCACTGATGAAAAAGGTAAAAAAATTGTGATGCAGTATGAATCCAAAAGTTTTGATAATAATAATTTCATATATACGTTTTCATTTGTGGATTTTGAAGGAAGTATTTTTCAACATTACAAACCGTTTTCGACACTTTATCCGCCAAGTACACGAGAAAAATTTAAAAAGGATTCCCATGTTTCGTATCGTTCAAATTCTTTGAATCCTTTGCATGCTTTGCATGCTTTGAAAAAAAAAGGTGGAACACGCCGCAAAAAAAAGACCCCATCCCGTCGACATTTCAATTCAAAATACACTCTGTAATGGATTGTATCGTATTTGAAAACGCCCTAAAAATAGATATTTTCTTTCAAAAAAAGAAATTATATATTAGGATAATTGGCCGTTTGTGCACCCGCCTGTTTCTTGTAATTGCCTTGTATCCAAGAAATGGCCTGCCCCATCGGAACATACGCCGCCCCATTGTTCGAAAACAACGATTCGTAAAACTGTAACTCATTGTTGCCCGTGTCCTTTTGATACCACATATACAACACCGCCTGGCAACCCGACAGGGAAACAAATCGATTCAGGTCCACCGGACTCGGATTGTTGAACGTCGCCGTGGGCAACGTGGTGACAGGTGGCACCACCATCGACAACAATGGCGGATTAGGCGGATTCGACGCCGGCGGCATCGCAATCGTTCCATCGTGCTGTACCAAAGGCGGCATACCTGACACAGTATCGTACCCCATCTTGCTCCAATATGTGGTTCCTGTCACTACATTCAGCATCTGCACTAGCGAAACACAATCGGGTCCGGAAAAACAAGTCGCCGGATAACTTCCTACATCCGGTATCAACGTCATATCCGCCGCAAGAACAACCGACCGATTCAAATGAGCAAACGACGTCGCCGAATTGACTTTGCCCTGGTACAACAATCCACTCAACTCCGTGTATAAAATAGAGGCCATGGCATCATAAAAATCACTACGCGAAATAGATGGGTCCGTAATGTAAATACGGAAATGCAAAAACACAGGGTCCGTCGCATTCATCGAACTCGGCGAAAAACAATACGTCGTAATCGCGTTCAACACGTCGCCCAATGACAACGGCGAATAGGCATTGGATTGAATCGATGTTCCAGAAGAGGAAGCCACCACCACAGGCAACATATTCAATACACGAATTTCCAAATCCAACATACGACACCCTGTCTCCATCACCTTTTGCAACTGTTTCAAAGAATGCTGCTGACCATCGTAAGTAGCATTGTAAGCACCCATCATCATATACTGCGCCAACGGTAATTCCTGGTTTTGTACTTTTGCAATTCCCAATCCCTCCTGTAAAGTCTCCGTAAACGGTTCTACCAACCCTACAGGAAGGGTTTGGGATTGCGTTGGAAGTGGCTCATGCCTCCTGGCAAACACAAACATGAAATACAAAAAGAGGGCCAATAATAAAAAAAATAACAACAACAATTCTTCCGATGTCATCTCTACTTTTATTACGTATTTTTTAATTTGCTAATTTCCTAACAAAGTGGTTTCTTAACAAACCACTACCAAAACCAACAACAGGTGCTCACGTCCTTTCTTGTTGTTATGCTGGCGCAACTGCTGGCGCAACTGCTGATGGTGATATAATTGCTTGTGGTGGTGCAATTGCTGGTGCAATTGCTGGTGCAATTGCTGGTGCAACTGTTTGTGGTGATGTAATTGCTGGTGCAATTGCTGGTGCAATTGCTGGTGCAATTGCTGGTACAATTGCTGGCGCAACAGGTTGTGTTGATGAAACGGATTGCGTTGGTTTGATTGTTTTGTGGAGAGTGGTGTCAGGAAACTCGTATGTTTTTGTACGGTCCAACGATTCTGTAACTTGGTCTGTAAGGGTGTCTACGAGTGGAGAAAAATAGTCTTGGATTCCCGTGTCAGGTGACACAATGGCGTCCAGCATTTCGCGATACCATTGTTCGTATTTTTGCTGTGGCAATTGGCTGTCTTGGTTGATGGTGGTATACATGGGCAAACCAATTTTGTGAATGGATGGCAACCTTGCTTTGACGGTTTCGGGAACTGTTGATTTTTTGACGGTTTCATACAAAAAGCCCAAAGCATTTCTTTCTTCTGGCGACAAGTTTTTGGATGCTTCAGAAACCATGTTTGCCACTGTTTCATCTGTCAAATTGAGTTGCGTTGTTGTTCCGCCTCCTTTCATGACGGCAACATTTTCTGCCAAAGCGATGGCAATGGCCATGGATTCTTCTTCCGACAAGCCGTTTTCCATTGCCAACACCGTCGCAATAGCTACCATTTCTTCTTCTGAGTATGTTTTTGTTGGTTGTGATTTTTTTGCCACTGTTTCTTCCTGTTTGGGAGGTAAATAATACTCTTTTCGTTCAGGCAATGGTTCTGGTTGCAAAGGAGCTTTGTATGGCTCCACTTTTGTCTTGTCAGGTCGACTCGAAGAAGGGCATGGTACATCCTTGTCTGGGTACCCTTGAATACAAAAAGAATGAAAGATATTTTTGCCCACATTGGTTCGACACAATCGTATCAACATTCGTTTCTTGAATTCAATGGACAATGTAGTGGCCCCTGCAAACTCGCGTATGCATCCGTCTAACAAATCACTACAATGCATCTCCAAACTGTCATCGTCCTGCTGAATCTTACGGAACTCGGTTTGCATGTATTCCGACTTTTTAGCCATCTCTTTCACACGGTCCACAATCGAATGATGCAACCTCTTCACCTCCTTCCTTGTCCTCCTCATCAACTCCGTCGCCATATAATGGTCCAAACGTTGCGTCGTCGTTGGGTCGTCGACCTTGGAAGATACAGGAGTATCCGTTGATGACGCTGCAGCTTGAGAAGACCCTACAGGGGATTGTTTTGGTATTGGTGTATGTGTTGGTGTTGGTGTTGGTGTTGCTGATGCTGTAGACACAGCTAGAGAAGACCCTACAGGGGGTTGTGTTGGTATTGGTGTCTGTGTTGCTGTTGGTGTTGCTGTTGGTGTTGCTGTTGGTGTTGCTGATGCTGTAGACACAGCTAGAGAAGACCCTACAGGGGGTTGTGTTGGTATTGGTGTCTGTTTTGTTACATTTGCACCACCGCCATTTTGTTTTGATTCAATATCGTCTTGAATTTGTTGCAAGAGTGAGGTGATATCGACATCGGGATTGAGTAGTGGAAAAACGTTTTTGTGGTTGGTGGAAGAATTTTCGGCGAGGTATTTGAGTTTCAGTAGGTAGAAGAGTAGGTAGCTGATGTCGATATAGTTGTAGAGGTTGTTTATAAAGATATTGTCAGAGCCGGGTAGGACTCTGTTTACGAGGCCTTCGAATGCGTATTTCGTTACTTTTTTTACATTGCTACCGAGTGTTTTTTGATTGAGTTGGCCGAGTTGTTTGTCTTGTAGTTCAGGAAGAAAGACTTGTTGGTTGCCCTTGGTTTCTTCGAGGGGTACTAAATTCTGCAAAAAGAGATACAACATATCTTCTTGAATTTTGCGGTCGTTCCAATCCAAGCTCCAATCGGTTTGCCCCGTCGAATTATTGTTGCAATCGGTGGGTGGAGGTGGAGGTGGTGTTCCATGCAGTTTTACCATTTCGTCGCGTGTCTCTTTGAAAATGCGTTGAATGATATTGTCGTCGCCTTTCATCAAATCGCACATTTGAATGCGCCACAAGTCTTCGTCTTCTTGGAAACATGTTTTGGCCATATCAAATACAAATTCGTTCATTTTGTCCAAGACGACGGGATGTGGATGTTGATTCAATCGCGACCGTTCGTAAATCGTTTTGAAAACGGAGACAAAGAGGTCCACCATCAATTGTTCATCCAAATTCTTGACCAGGGTGTGAATATTGGAATACAAGGTGTCGATGGCTTTGTCGGCCCTTTCTGTGGAGCATCGGATGGCGTTCATGGCCACACTACCAAAATTGGAAATCGCTGCAACACCTTGTTTTACATCCCCTACAGAGTAGGTGCTGTTACCAACAGAAATCGCTCTTTCTTTCTGTAACCGAGAAGGATTCAATTGATTGGTGATGGTAGAAAGGATATCATTTGTATTCAAACCTGGTAATCCAGTTTTGATATGATTCAAAATATCGGGTGTCAAACCCATCTGGGTTGGGTCGATGCCTTTTTTATTTGCAAACTCGGCAATTTTATCTGGATTCAATCCATTTTCTTTGACAAAGTCAATGAGGGTGGATGGATTGGCCACCTTGTCCACCACTAACTTTTTCACAGTCGTTCCAATCAAATTATCAAGTACTGCTGAACCACCTGCTTCCGCTAATAATCCCTCTGTAATCGCCCCACTTGCCAATCCTCCTTCCACGAGAGCCGACAATCCACCCAAACCTGCGATGACTTCGGGCAAGGCGAGAAGCAAAGCGGGGGCACCACCTCGGAATGTTTTTTTGTAAGGTTTTTGTGACCAGGCAAAATCAAAGTCACACCGGCATGTTGAATCTGGATAACCACGTTTTATATAAAAGTTGATGGCATTTTGACCTGCCGTGGTTTGCACCAAATGAAAACAAATCAAACGTTTTCTCTTTTTTATCGCTTCCTCATTTTTGGCATCGTTGATTAAAAACAAGGACATGAATCGTTCTGTAATGTGTGTCATCAACGAACGTGTCTTGTCATGCAACGCCCTGCTGGTCAACAATTGTTGAATCTGTTTCGATTTATTCGATGAAATACCTGTATTTCCTGTCGAAACAACATTTGTGATGGCGTCCAACGGTTGTTTCAAAGCCACTTCTGACAGTTTGTCGACATAGATGGATGCATCTTGGCAACTGAAAAAACACTGTGTCAATGTTGTCATTAATTGTTGTAATTCGTCTTGTTCATTCATATCTGCCTGCAAGACGTAATGACCAACGTAATTTTGGAAAACTTTTTGAATATCTTCGTCATTTGTGTCAAAGGGTTCTTCAATGGTTCGAAATTCGAAACCTCCTCCACTCTGATTTCCTCCGGATTGTGTTACGACAACCGAATTATTAATATAACCATCGACGAATTTTGATTCAAGTGTTTTTTTGTTTGATTCAAGTGTTTTGGTGGGTGGTTTGAGCTGGTTACGAAATTCTTTGAGAATGTCATAAAAATAAATCTCTTGCAATTTGGTCAAATAAAATTGCATTCTGTCGGTTGTCATTTCTTGTTTCAAAGTGAAATCACATTTGTCATTTTCCGCTTCGACGACATACACCTTGTCTCTGGAAGCTTTCAGGGATTGTGTAAACAGTTGTTTGATATCAGCATCGTTGAGCAAAAAACACAACAGGTGGTTGGTGAATATCTCATCATGCATATAATATTCCATCAACTGGCAAAGAATCTTGTCAAACACACGACTGACTGTAGGATACCCAATTTCCAACATGGGTGAATTGTCAATGTCACGAAAAGTAACAAACAAATTGTCAAAGAAAACGCGCTGGTCCTGTTTCAACTCTTCGATTTTTGCATTGACCGTATTGAATGCCACCTGAATGTTTTCGTCGCTTCGCTCCGTTTGACCAAACAGTTTGGGAAGCGCCGCAGGCGCTTTGGCAAGACTGCTTCCCATCCCGGTTGCACTCATCAATGATTCCGCATTTCCAAGCGGATTTTTTCCCAATTCCTTGGTCATTTGCTTCATCAACAAAGGCGCCACTTGTTTGGCTATGGCTGCCGAACCACCTTTTTGAAACTCTTGTGCACATACTATTTTCGGGTCGGCATGTTTTCGTTTGTACAAAAAAGACACAAATTCCTTACCCAAAATGTCGACCACATTCTCCTGCGAAATCTGCGGCAATGGTTTCATCGGCGTGGCCAATTCATACGTCAAGGCGACAGCAATGGAAAGAAGTTCATTGTCCTCGATGGATTTCTGTTGTTCATGCAAAGCAGTGGCGATATTTATGGAATAAAGTTCATTGTCGTCTATGTAATTCTGTTCATGCAAAGCAGTGGCCACGGCAAGAGCCAATCCATCCATATAAAAGGACAGTGAGAAAATTGAATTAAAGGGAAACGTAAAGGTACTTGAAAAGAACATATGATAGCTTCTTTGGACACCTTACAGGGGGGTAATGAAATCTTGGTATCTTATGTGGGTGGAACGGATTCCATGGCAAGAAAGTCGCGTCGTGCGTGGAAATTGTATGGAAATCATGTGTCTAAAACGATAGATGTTTCGGTAATGTCCGAGGCTACAGTGGAGGAAACCATGTTGAAGCAGCCCAACAGGGTGGATGTATGTGTGGCCTGTGGCCAGGATGGAATGAAAATCATGGACGACGGTTTTCCGACCTGCAGTAATCCTTCCTGTAGCAATGTGGTATCAGCGGTGTTGGACTATTCACCGGAATGGTCATCCTTTGGCAAAGAGGACAAATCGGGCAACGATACAACGCGGTGCGGGAATCCGGCCAATCCATTGTTAAAGGAGTCGTCATCGGCCTGCAAAGTGATGCGTACGGCGCGTTCCAGTTACGAGATGCGCAAAATCGACAAGAGTATCGAATGGATGTCGATGCCGCATCGTGAAAAGACATTGTGGGACGAGTTTCAGTACATTACCAACATTGGTCGTATTTCTGGAATCACGCAGAAAATCATTGACGATGCCCTGATTCGCCACAAGGAGATTTCGGAGCAGCAAATGTTTCGGGGGGTGAATCGCGACAGTATCAAGGCGGCATCTATCTACATTGCTTATCGTCAAAATGGGTACCCACGAACGGCGGCCGAAATTGCCAACATGTTTTATTTGGACAAGAAGAATGCCACCAAGGGATGTGCCTTGGCCATGTCTATCTTGAACAACATAGAACGACATTCGGAAACGCATACCGAACTCTGCAAAATTACGCCGTCGCTCATGGTCGAACGATTCTGTTGTTATTTCGACATGGAAGAAGAATGGATTCTCTTGGCCAAATTCATGGCACACAAAATCGAAGAGCTCGGTCTCATTCGCGACAATACACCTCAAGCAGTGGCATCCGGTATCGTCTATTACATCGGACAACGTGTGGGACTCGCCATTACCAAAGCCGATATCATTCAGAAATGCCAGATTTCCGATGTCACCGTCGCCAAATGCTACAAGAAAATGGTACTCTTTGAATCCCAAATCGTACCTCCTTCTGTACTGGCCAAATTATAGAAGAAACCGGATTTTATCACTGAATTTGAAATAACAAACAATACACGTCTTCGCCAAAAAAACAGAACCCACCGTCTTTTTTCATAAATCTATTGTTTTACACAATGAATTGTTTTATACAATGAATTGTTTTATACAATGAATTGTTTTATACAATGAATTTTTATTGCTGTTCAATAAAAATTGATTGTTTCTGTTGTATATCGAATATTAACAAACCATGGTGAAATTGGCTTCTTCTATGTTTGATGACAGCCTTGCCTCGTCCGAATTATTGCAAGAATTTGGCCGCTTTCCTTTTCCTCTCTCTCCTTTTCAAAAACATAGTATCGAAGCCATCCTGCAAGGCCACTCCGTTTTGGTCACCGCCCATACCGGCTCCGGCAAAACCGTGCCCGCCGAATTCGCCATTCAACACTTTGCCCAACAGGGAAAAAAAGTCGTCTACTGCAGCCCCATCAAAGCCCTCTCCAATCAGAAATTTTATGAATTCCAACAAAAATATCCACACATTTCCTTTGGACTCATGACCGGCGACAACAAAATCAACGTCGGCGCACAATGCCTCATCATGACCACCGAAATTCTCATGAACTCTCTCTTTCGAAACCCTACAGGGAAAAAAGAAGAATCAATTACTAGTGATTTTGTAAATGCAAGTGCAAATGCAAATGCAAGTGCAAGTGCAAATGCAAATGCAAATGCAAATGCAAGTGCAAATGCAAGTGCAAATGCAAGTGCAAATGCAAGTGCAAGTGCAATCAATCTATTGGATTTCTCTTTAGATATCGAAAACGAGTTGGCCGCCGTCGTTCTTGATGAAGTCCACTACATCAACGACGCTGGCCGTGGTCATGTATGGGAACAAGTCATCATGATGCTACCGACCTCTATCCAACTTGTGATGCTTTCCGCCACCATCGATGCCCCCCAGGCCTTTGCCACCTGGTGTGAAAAAACGTCTTCTCCTCCCCGAACCGTCGTCTTGTCCTCGACTTCGCATCGAATTGTGCCGCTGAGTCACCATATTTTCCTTACTCATACAGAGGGACATATCAAAAAGACAAAAGACGACATGGCCAAGTTATTGTTGCGCAAACAGTGTGGACAACTGCTGACCTTACAAACGGCCCAGGGTCAATGGAAGGACGATACCTATACGACGATGCAAAAGGTATTGGAGACGTTGGACCGAGCCAACCGGAATGGGGGTGGCGATATGAAGCGAAAATATGTCTTGAACAAATTGTTGGCGCATTTGGTGGAACAGGAGATGGTGCCCGCCTTGTTGTTTCTCTTTTCGCGAAAGCAGGTCGAACAAGTGGCGTCGGAAATTACCACCACTTTGCTACCCTTTGACTCCAAAGTGCCGTACATTGCTCGACGCGAAGTGGAAAAAGTGTTGCGTGACAAATTGTCGAATTGGCGCGAATACGTGGCCCTTCCTGAGTATGAATTCTTGGTAGGATTGTTAGAGAAGGGTATTGGTATTCATCATGCAGGGATGGTGCCCGTCTTTCGCGAAATTGTCGAACTCTTCATCTCCCGTCGTTACATCTACCTACTCATTGCCACCGAATCCTTTGCCATCGGCCTCGATTGCCCCATCAAATCCACACTCTTTATCGGTTTCCATAAATGGGACGGCCATAGCAATCGTCTCCTCCTCTCTCACGAATACACACAAATGGCCGGACGCGCAGGACGACGCGGCATCGACACCGTCGGATACGTTATTCACCTACCCAACCTATTCAAACCACCTATCCCTCTAGAGTACCGAGGCATGTTATCAGGCAAGCCAGAGCGTTTCCAAAGCAAGTTTGCGGTATCCAGTGGAATGGTTTTAGGTCTGTTTTCCACCCCAACTATAAAAACCTTACAGGAGGTTGTGGCATTTGCAGAGACCTCGATGGTCGGCACCGAACTCAAACAACAAATCATGACCCAACAAACACGAATCGACAAACTTCAACAAACCATTGACACCTTTACCTGTCAGGACAAAGTGCAAGCACGACAATACATCACATGGCGAAACTCTCTCGACCAACTCACACACAAAAAAAGAAAAGAATACGAGGGCGACATGGCCGCTTTGACGACAAATCACCCCTTCCTGTTGGATGTGGTTCGACAGGTCGACGAATACGATGCCAACATGGCGTCCCTCCGGGGAGAACAAGAGTATTTGACATCCCTACAGGGATGGTTGTTGCATCAGGTCAAGGACGTAGTGTCCCTCTTGCGAAACCAGGAATGCATTGTCGAGTTAGATACTCCGGGTACATTTCAGTTGACGCGTAGGGGGACTATCGCAACTTCATTGAAGGAAGTCGAAGGGTTGTTGGTCGCACCGCTGTTGGAAGCCACTGACGGACTGCGTGGATGGTGCCTGGAACAAATCGTGGGTTTCTTGTCTCTGTTTCTCGTTGGAATGATGCGGGAAGAAGAATCAGTGGGGCCCCTGGGCGAAACCTTGTCCGACCCCGTCTTGGAAACGTCCTACAGGGGAATGTTGGAACGACGGGACCAACTTGTAGAGACAAATATCATGTCGGAAGTTTCGGAAATAGGGAGGACCTTGGTAGAACCCATGATGGAATGGTGTTCAGGATGCGAGACAGAGGAAAGTTGCCGGCATTTTGTACAAACACGAATGGCTGCGTTGAATGTGTCGTTGGGCGACTTTGTCAAACTGGTTCTCAAAATCGTGGCGGCGAAAAAAGAACTGGAAATAGTGGCGGCCTCGCAAGGTTGGGTGGCGCTTCAACATACTCTCAGCTTGATGGAACCAAAAATGCTCAAATTCATCATGACCAACCAAAGTCTTTACTTGTAAAAACATACAGACAAACAACGTTTTCAAACATATGAGAGCCGATTTATACAGACCTTACAGAGGAATAATGTATAGCGGCGAATACTTGTGAACCGCTTTTATCGAGCCGTTTGGCAACCTATTTATAAAGACCTTACAGGGGGTTATGGTATATTTTCAAATATATGTTGGTAAGATTCTTGCGACCATACGATGCGAGGTGGTGACTGCCAACTGGCAAAGGGTAGGGCACGGGTTGTGGATGAAGGCAAGGCGAGCAAGTGCCGCAAGGATACCAACCTCCTCTGTAAGGGGTTTTTGACGTGTTTAGCCGGCTTGGTGCGTCCAAGTTGCTTAAAACGCCACTCGAACTGCAGCGCGGCCTGCCAGTCGGGGAATCCTTCCACATACAATATGCGATTCCATTGGACACCGCGAGCCACCTTTTTTCCTGTCGCCTTGGCTCCGCCTTTGATTTCCTTGTTGTGTTGGCGCAGACGGCGTTTTAGATTCACTGTGGCGCCCACGTAGGTAGCCGAACGGTCCGAGGCTTCCAACAAATACACAAAACAGGATGGGTCGCCGTCTCCCTCTTCTTCTTCTCCGTCTTCTTCTCCCTCTTTTTCTCCCTCTTTTTCTTCTTCTTTTTCTTCCAAGTAACTCTTTGTTTCAGTGGTGGGTTCCATTGAATGGTCTAAAGAAGATTTGTTTGTACTGAATAAAAGAAATGTATGACCCGGATGTGGCTGAATGGATTCAGTCCTCTTTTGACAATAAGGAGGAACCGCCGCCTGTGGAAAACAAGGTGGTTCCAGTTGTTGTGCCTGTGGAAAAGAAATGGGTGCATGTCGAGGCCCACGTGGATACATTGCGTGATTTGATTCACTTGGCGGAAGAGGCGACAACGCGTTGGGATTACTTGAATCCAGGGCTGGAATTTTCAGTAGACCTGGCACGCTTGGTGTCTATTCTGCCCGAAATGCGTGAAATTGATTCCATGGTCGGTTTGGCCTCTTTTAAGAAGTCGGTTGTAGCACAGATTCTCTACTATTTACAGGGGCTGGACAGAAATGCCTCTGGCGAAGTCATTGATTACCGTCATATGGTGCTTTGTGGCGCACCAGGCGTTGGCAAAACCGAAATCGCCAAAATCGTATCGCGTCTGTTTTTGAGCATGGGTGTCTTGACGCAAAATGTGTTCAAAAAAGCAACACGTTCTGACCTAGTGGGCGGGTATCTGGGACAAACCGCCATCAAAACCGCCGGGGTCATCCAAAGTTGTTTGGGTGGCGTCTTGTTTATTGATGAAGCTTATTCCCTGTGGGATATGGGGAAAGAGAAACAAGACGCGTATGCACGAGAGGCCATCGATACCTTGTGCGAAGCCATGAGTCATCACCGGGGTGAATTGATGGTTATTATTGCCGGTTACCAAGAAGAAATCGAAGCCTTTTTAGAGGCGAACCGAGGCCTGGATTCGCGTTTCTTGTGGCGTCATGTTTTGGAAACCTATTCGGCCAAAGAATTGTGTCATATCTTTTTGAAATTGGTGAAAGAAGCCGGATGGACTCTACATAACTCCTTGGATTATCACCATTGGTTCGAAAAACATCGGAGCACCTTTGTAGGCAATGGACGCGATATGGAAAAACTATTGACATTTTGTAAAATAACACACGCCAAACGCATGTTCGGTAACACGTCGTTGGATGATTTAAAAAGCCTTACAGAGGCAGATTTGAATTCAGGATACTCACTCTTCCAAACACACCAAGCCAAAGGAAAAGAGAAAACAATGACGACACACCAATTCTACTTCGTTTAGCTATCATTCCATACTCTGTCATTCCTTTCTTTGTCGTATTCCATACTTTTTCGCATAAATGCTTATGCTTATGCTTATTGCATAAATGCTTATGCTTATGCTTATTGCATAAATGCTTGTTGCGTATTCACAGTTGTCGCACAATTCTTTTGTTATTATATCTCGCGTGTTTGAAACGACATAGAATTGTTTTTGACAAATGGAAAACAAGTCGTCATCATTGAAAACCATACAGTTCGACCCCAGTTTGTTGGCTGTCGGCACACGACGCAAGAAAAATGCCAACGCCGCTGCCAAAAAAACACGCAAAGACAATGGCCCCACTGACCCCCTTCGACTCAATCGCGAAATGCTCAAACAAATTCGTCGACATCAAGTCGAACAACACAAACATAGCCTCTTGGAAGGAAATTTACAAACAACAGGAAATTTACAAACAACAGGAAATTTACAAACAACAGGAAATTCAACAAACAACAATACCTTTGCCGAATCTTTGCAATACTTTCAACAATTGGGTGACAAAAAACCTAATTTACCTTCCTCCCCTCTTCCCATTACCCAAGTCGGTTTCGGCGCAACACCGGTACTTGCCTCTGGCTTAACCGGAGGTGCCTCTGGCTCAACCGGAGGTGCCTCTGGCTCTACCGGAGGTGCCTTTGGCTCTACCGGAGGTGCCTTTGGCTCTACCGGAGGTGCCTTTGGCTCTACTTCAGACCTGGGTCAAAATGGTTTGGTAGCATTCCCTACAGGGGGTTTGATTATGGGGCCTGCGGCCCCTGGTACCCAGGTTGCCAGTAGGATGGTGGTCCCCCCTCAGTACAGCAACTTAAAAGGTTCGTCGAAACCGAGTTTTCGCCAATGGAAAACCTTGGGTGCTGCAAGTCCATCACAGAATTTGGGTGGTGGCTTGACACAAGACCAAACAACGTCGGAACAATTACAAACCTTGCAATTGTTGGAACAACAACAGGGTGGTTCCGTTTATGATGCTACACAACAGGGCGGAACCAAACGCAAGGTAAGGACGTACCGTGTCGGACGTTCCAAACAGGGGTTGGTGTCGGTATTGTTGTCCAACAAATCCATTCGACGCAATATTACACAAAAGAAAAAGGATTTGCGGCGAACACCTTTGCAGAAAGTGAGGCAGGAATTGGTGCGCAAGGGATTTATACGTATGGGGTCTACGGCGCCGGAAAACGTGTTGCGCGAAATATTCGAAAATGTCGAAATGATTGGCCAAGTCAAGAATTTCAATCCGGACATTTTGATGCACAATTTGTTGTCGAAAGAATAATAATTCTTTCATTAATGGATTTTGAACTTTGTTTTGTTCAAAATCTATTTATTTTTCAAAAAAAACGAAAGGTTCTTCTTCTGTTTGTTTTTCTTGCGCTTGGTTTGTTTCTTCTTTTTTCCTCCTTTGAAAACATGCTGGAATATGTTGCCATTTTCAATTTCTACACCAGCAGGAACATTATGAGGGGGAGAATTTCTAACAGGAGAATTATATAAATCACTTACTTTTCTTTTCATATTTAACTGTCTCTGACGGTCTCGTTCTTTTACAAATTTTTTGCAATTGTGAAATTCTACGAGTTGACGTAGAATTTTTTTTCTTGAAAAGTTTTTGTATCAACTTGGGATTTCCTGACATTCTACACTATTAGTTAATATAATTATACAAATGTTACAAAAAACGATATGACTTTTCTTGCATTTCGATTGTTTCTTCTTTTTTCCTACAAAAAATGTTATACACAATAATGAAAATTGCGAATAAATAATTTCCGACCTCTATTGTATGTCCTAAATGAAACGCACCATTTTATTGCTTGGCAGTTCTATTGTCAAACAGTGGACATCTGTACATACTGAAAATCCACGCGACACCATCATCAATCTTGGTATTGGCGGCCTTTTTTCCCACGAACTCATGGACACTTGTTCCTTTGTGTTTCATCAAGTTCCTCGCGTCGATATCATCGTCCTCTACTGTGGCTCCGTCGACTTTTACCGCGACGATTCCGTTCGTGCCGTCGACATTTTTCACCATGTGGCTGGGTTCATCGACCGCCTCTTGTGGTTTTACGGACACCATGTTCGCATCGTTGTATTTCCCCTCTTTACCACCCCCGCCGTTTTGGAAAAACGATACAAAATACGTGCCTTGAACCGTATGTTGCAAAAACATTTGTCCTCTCGTCAAATCGTTGTCGCATCATTGCCACCGATGGAACCCCGCTTTTTTCAACGCGATGGACGCCATTTGACCTCGGCCGGCTACCACGTCATGAATACAGCTCTGCTGAACACATTGTAAAAAACCTTACAGGGAATGATAGGGATAGTAACAACCACCTGTAAGGATTTTTTTCAGAATATGAATCTGATACCTCGTTTTCTCGTTTTTCTACCCCCCTTGCTTTTCTTAGATGAAGCCGGTGGTGTTGGCAACTCACGGTTTTCGAGGTGCATCAGCGCTTCCTCGACTTGAGGATATTCGGGTAAACCTCTTTTCACCTTCTGCGCAGCCATCCACTGTAAGGAATTCTGTTTGCTGTGTCCAAACAGGTGATTTATTTTTCGTTTCTGTGTATCCAGAATCGAAATGGATGTGGTGAGAAAAGTTGTCAAGATTGGAATATTCTCTTTCACTGCGACCAAGTCATCTCGTGCACTTATTATATCTTTCATGAGCGTTTCATAGTCTTCGCGTGTCATTGTATTGACCATATTCTTACTTTCTTTTACCATATCTTCTTGCAATTCCTGTAGTAGGTTGGCTTTGTACTGGACCTTTTTCAATAGCTTTGTCATATCATTCGATATATTCTCTCTCTTTTGCGTCATTATTATACACCGTGATTATTTTGGTAAAAGGCCCTACAGGGAATGGTATGTTATCATTCCTCTGTAAGGAATTTATGAAAGGGGGGAAAGAAAATACAAACAATATATATCGAAAAAGTATATGTTGTTTATAGAGTTTCAATCAAATCTACATCATGGATTACATAACGCATTTTATATTCCCTCTCTCTGAAACAAAATTGTAAAAAGCCTTACAGGGGGGTTGATGGGGGCTTGAATAAATGGGTACAAATTATTATGTGAGTATAGAGCAAGAGTTGACAATGAAGTTTGAATGGTGGGAGTATATTGTCTTTCTAATATTCATTGGTGTTTTGGTGTATGCTGGATATGCTTATTATGAAAAGATGGGATTCGATTTAAAGTGCGTTGTTTCGGATGTGAATGGCAACAAATACTGTGTTCGCGAGCGTTCCAAATTGAGTGAAGCCGCCGATTTGTTGGCCAAAACCACTGAAAAATGCAAACAATTGATTGACCATTTGGAAACGAAATACGCCGGGCAGGACGATTACCGTGTTGAACGTTTGGTCTCCCGTTTCGACCCGGAAAAAATCATGGAGACTTTGCCCACGAGTCAATACACGGCCTATAGTGAAAACAAGGGTGAGAAATTGGCACTTTGTCTCAATGCGAAAAAGAAATCCGACGATGGCAACGATGTTTTGATTGACGAGCATACTTTGATGTTTGTGTCGATTCACGAGTTGTCACATATTGCCACGAAATCAATCGGCCACAAAAGCGACTTTTGGGAGAATTTCAAATTTTTGTTGGAAGAAGCCAAAGAAGCCGGTATTCATGAACCCGTCAACTATAGCAAAGACGGCAGTACCGAATACTGTGGTATGAAAATCAACGACAATCCTTATTTCGACCTCAATAAATAAAAAACAATGGATGAAAACGAATAAATAAAGGCCTTACAGGGGATAAAGGTATGTATTTACAAACAATATTCCGCGGACAATGTCATACTATACCGAAATGGTGGAAGAAGTTGAAACCTGGCCCTTTTATCAAATACATACCAATCTTGCATATGATTGGACCGATATGAATCCTTGTTGTCCCCATTGTTTGACCTTGTTTATCCTTGTTTTTTCGAGTGCCGTTGTTTTCTTACATTTGATGCAAAACTTTTTTTGACGCCTTAACATATAGAATGTCCGCCGTTTCGGACACATTTATCAATAACATTTTGGAACGTGCTGGTAACCAAGGCCTATACCGTACTTCTGCCTTTGTGACACACTTGAAACAAGCGGATGCTCTCGAAGTAGGCCAAAAATATGTCGAATTGACACCCCAATACAGCCTTTCCAGTCAACGTCGCGGCTCTGCTATGCAATACCAAGGTCATTATGTCGGCAATCTGCAAGACAAAGTTGTCAACAAAAGTCAAAAAACCGTTGTGGCCACCTTTGAAAACAATGAGGTCAAAACATTGGATGCACGTTCCTTGTTCCTATCATACACCGACTTTGAAATCATCGCAAACGCCTTGCCTCCCTCTTCCGAAATCCCAGAAAAAAATACCCTTCGTCCTGTTCCCATCTCTAAGAAACCACCCATCGAATCACCCCCCAGTCCCATCGAATCACCCCTGGTACCCCTTCGTAAACCAACTTCTGTAAGGCCTCTTCCAGCTTTGTTTCAACGGAAACCTAAAAGTATGTCTCAAAAACCAACTCCACAAAGACGCGTTTCTCAAAGGCGTATGCCTACCTCAGAAAGGCGTATGCCTACCTCAGAAAGGCGTATGCCTACCTCAGAAAGGCGTATGCCTACCTCAGAAAGGCGTATGCCAAAGGCGGTAGTTCCCAAGTGTCCACCGGGGAAACGTCGATGTCCTATCGTAAACGAATGTGTATCGAAAGACAGTCGTCCACTTATCAAGGCCCGATGCAAAAAGGGGTATCGAAAATGTGCAGACAATTTGTGTCACCATGTCAACGGAGAGACTTTTGAGCCGGTGGCTAGAATGCAAGAAATGCCTAGAATGCAAGAAATACAAACAGAAGGAAATACAAATAGAAACGAAGTTAGAAACATGAACGAATGAATTATACAATGAGTGATTCCAAACATATTCCAGATTCGTTGACAGAGCCGCTCGTTTCTAAAACGAAGAAACTGGTGGTGCCCCTCATTGACGACAGTGTCATTCCCTACATTGAGGACATGTTTCCGTCCAAGGTACTTGTCCTATGTGCGACCGGCAAGGTGGGTAACAATGTCTGTTACGCCTTACAGAGGCGTGGTTTTGATGTGTATGGTACCACGCGTTCATCCAAGGGTGCCGGTGCTTTGTCGGCAAAGGGTGTCAAGCCGGTCATTGCTGATTACACCAAGGCCTACGATTTGGACAAAGCTTTTATATTGACTGGTTGCCGGTGGGCGTTTATCATTACGGATTATTTCCGTGCAGCGCGTTCCTCTTGGCGTAAGGAGCTGCAACAGGGGAAGGCGATGGTGGATGCCTGTAAGAGGGCGGGTTGCACCTTTGTGGTGTATTCGTCTGCCGCAGATGCCGACAAATTTTCACCCAAAGTGAGGCATTTGGTGGCGAAGCCCAAGGTGGAGGACTATCTATTGGCGTCGGGTTTGAATGCCGCTGTGATTCGTCCCGCCGCCTTTTTCGAAAATTTGGACGACAGTGCCAATTGGAATCCCTTGAAGCCCGGTCGTGTCAAGTTCCTGACCGACTGCGAAGTGAATTTCGTGTCCACTTACGACGTTGGTCAACTGGCTGCCCAGATGTTTTTGTATCCAGCGGAATGGAACGGCCGCATCGTCGAAGCCGCTTCTTGGAAAGGCACCGTGTACGAAATAGCACAAATCCTGGAAAAACTGTCCGGCCAACGTACCGTGGGAAGTATGACCATGCCTCGCTTTTTTCGCTGGCTTTTCCTGAATGATTTGCACCATATGTGCCGCTATTTTGAAGAAGGCTACCTAGATTCGCAAGTGGACATTGCCGCCTTTCGAAAACTCGTGCCCGACGCCTTGGACGCTGAAGGCTGGTTGCGATTTCATCAAGTGTATGCCAACGGTACTTCCATCGTGAAACCAAACTGAAAAACCGTTTTTTCCTTGTTTCGAAAAAACTGTTTTTGAAAATGAACAAAAGAAACCTTACAGAAAGGGGTATGTTTGTTCACACAAAACTAATATACACCCACTCTGTTAGGCGTTCAAAATCTGGTTTCACAAAACTCACATACATACTACCCTGTTAGGCGTTCAAAAACTGGTTTCATAAAACTCATAAAACTCATATACATCGCTCGCTTCGCTCGCGAGGCCAAAGGCCGAGCGATTCTAGATAGGGAGGTTTTGAAGGCGCCGCGGCCATAAGGCCGCTAGCTTTGGGCAGCCGAAGGCTGCTGAAGAACAGTAGGTTCCTTCATAGGGA
>Ga0209400_1000795_pt1 | contig 27380 bp, 23 predicted proteins | sample M_130807_EF_Meta_FD_187313 | JGI IMG/M metagenome (GOLD analysis project Ga0209400, IMG submission 187313) | Freshwater microbial communities from Lake Montjoie, Canada to study carbon cycling - M_130807_EF_MetaG (SPAdes) (version 2) | ecosystem: Environmental > Aquatic > Freshwater > Lake... | reverse complement strand
TGAAAAAACCCGCCGGAAACCGGCGGGTTCTTCAGTTTGCTGCTTCGGCTCTTGATCTTATTTGATGCCGAGCAGTTTCTGGGCGTTCTTGTAATAGATCTTTTCGCGCATCGTGTCTGACATCTGGACTTCAGACAGAACCTTGATGGTATCGCGAATGTAGCCCGGACCCTTTTCCGGATCGAAGGGCGAGTCAGAGGCAAACAGCACCTTATCTTCGCCGTAGAATGCGAGACCGCACTCCGTTGCAGGCTTCGAGCCGAACACAGCCGTGTCAGCATAGAAATCCTTGAAGTAATCGAACGGGCGCTTCTTCAAGCCAGCCAGAACGACCGAATAATCTTCATCCGATGTGCGCTTGCCCAGCTGATCCCAGCCCGGACCCACGCGACCTTCGAAATAGGGAACCATCGCGCCCAAGTGATGTGCGAGCACTTTCAGCTCGGGCAGCTTGTCCATCATACCCGAGAAGACAAGGCGCGCCATGGCAGCCGATGTTTCGTAAGGCCAGCCGAAGGTCCACCAGATTTCATATTTGGACTTCGACTCGTTCTTGTAATCCGTCACATCGCCAGCGGCGCGCGAGGGATGCAGGAAGATCGGCTTGCCATGTTTGGCAGCCAATTCGAAGACCGGGAAATATTTCGGATGGTCGAGCGGGTCGCCATTGATATTGGTGTGCAACTGAATGGCATTGGCGCCGAGCTGGAAGGCGCGCTCAGCTTCCTTCCAGGCATTGTCCGAATTCATTGGTAGCGAGGCCAAGAAGCCGCAGAACTGGTCGGGGTGCTTGTGCACGAGTTCGGCCATGCCGTCATTGCCGAGGCGGGCGAATTCTTCGACTTGCGTGGGTGTGCCCAGTGATTCCAGCGGCGGCATGCCGAGCGAGATCACCTGCTTGTAGTCATGATCCTTGCGGAACATGTCGACGCACTTCAGGCGCTCGTTAATGTCGTAAATGCAAGGAATGCCGCGCATGCGCTTGCCGATGTCTTTGGCCGCGCCTTCGGAATTCATCATCTTGTCCCAGAGAGCCTGGGGGAAGAAGTGGTTGAAAGCATCAATGTAACGCATGGAATCCTCCCGTGTTGCCCTGATGGGTAAGCGCCTATGCGACCTTTTTCCAATACAGAGCTTGAACAGGAGCTATAAATAGTTTTTATAGCTCCTATGGATTTGCGTCAGCTCCGATATTTTCTGGCCGTGGCCGAGGCGGGTTCCTTCACCGCTGCTGCCAAGAGCTTGCATGTGTCCCAGCCGGCCTTGGGCTATCAGGTCAAGCAGCTGGAAGAGCGCTATGGCACGCCGCTGCTGGAGCGCCATTCGCGCGGCATCCGCACCACCAAGGCGGGCGCCGTTCTGGCCGAACATGCCCGCAAGATTATGGGCGAGGTCGAGGCGGCAGAAGCTGCGCTGGGCAAAATGCGCAAGACGCCCCAGCCTGTCCTTTCACTGGGCGTGACGCCGACCCCCGGCCGCGCCATTGCGCCCGAATTGGTCGCCGCATCCGCTCTGGGCAAGGGGCCGAAAATCGCATTGCGCGAAGGCCTGTCAGATGAGCTGGCTCGGCTTGTGCTCGCCGGCGAATTGGATGCGGCGCTCTGTTACGACCCGCAAGGCGTCGAGCGGCTCAGTCCCGTGCCGCTTTATAGCGAAGATCTCTATCTGGTCGGCCCGCCGAATCTCGTTGGGGCGCAGGGAGATCTTGCCTTTGCTGATCTCGCCCGTCTGCCATTGGTGCTCGATGGTTCGTTCCAGGCGGGGCGTCGCTTGATTGAGCAAGCGGCGCGCGAACGCGGCATGAGCCTTGATCTCATTGAGGCGGAAGCCGTGACCGTGAAACGCGAATTGCTGGTGCGCCATGGGCGCTGCTCCATCGTGCCGCTCGGCCTGTTTTACGAGGAAATCCGCGCTGGCCAGCTGGCCGCCCGCCGCCTCACCGATCCAGCGGTCAGCCGCTCGCTGGTCCTCATCACGCGTGCCCAATTGCCCGTGGCGCGGCGGAGAGAGCTCGAAAATGCGCTCCAGCCGCTGGTGACGAGCCGGATTGCCTCGGGCGAATTGGCTTGGCGGCACCCAAGCCCTTGAGCCTTGCGCAAATCCCGCGGCACGAGATTGCACGGGGCCGCCAAAAGGCTTATTCGAAACTCAGTCGAAAGGCGGAGGCAAACTCCGCTCCGGCCACAGCCGTGTCGGGAAGCACCCCGACCCACCATCTGGGAGAGAAACATGGCAGACGATTCACGAGTGACCAAAGGCGGAGCCTCCGCTGATCTGGGTCACAATTCGGCGAACATGTCGGCAGAAGAAAAGCTGGCCACGCATTACCATTCCAAGAAGGATCGCGTCTTCGTGCGCGCGATTCAGGGCGAGTACAACATCAAGGCCGAGCTGGATCGCTTGCGCACCGTGCCGCGCGTGCGCAAGGCGAAGGACATTCCGTTTGTGGATGGCCCGCAATGCTTCAGCCGCCACTATGTCGAGCCCAAAGACGGCATCACGCAGACCTTCCACTTCCATCTGGAAGAATATGCGCCGGGCGCAAGCTCGCAGCAGCATGGTCACGTCAACGAAGCCGCCTTCTACATTCTCGATGGCGAAGGCTACGAGATTCACGACGGCATCCGTTATGACTGGAAGGCTGGCGATGTCGCCATCGTGCACAACAATTGCGTGCACCAGCATTTCAATGCATCGACCACCAAGCCCGCACGCGCCATCGTCATCAAGACGAAGCCCATGTATCTCTTCCTGAACATGCTCTTCCAGAAGCAGGTGAAATCCCGCTCGGTCGAACATTCCGAATATTCGGAAGGTTTCGAAGTGCGTGAAGCAGAACAGGACAATAATCATCCCAAGGGAGGCTATTGATATGGCATGGGACGAAACCGCCTCTTGGCTTGAAGGCAATGCCAACGAGCGCCTTTATCAGCGTCTTCTGGACGATTCTCAGGATGCGAATTCACGCAATTCGCGCCGCAAGAAGATTGTCCGCCCCGATGATATGCCGTGGGAAATGTCGCGTCAGGGTCTCCTGAAGCATCTCATCAATGAGAACATGAACACCCGCATGGAAACGGTCGATGCTTACATGCAGATCATTCCGCCGGGCTCGCGCTCTGGCAAGCACCGCCATCTCGCGGAAGAATGCGTCTATGTGATCGAAGGCAAGGGCTATGATCTGCATCAGGATTCTGATTGCGAAATCGGCGATGTCTTTGAATGGGTGATCAACCCGGAAGTGAAGCGTTTCGAGTGGGAATCGGGCGATGTGATCTACATCCCGCCGAATACGGTGCATCAGCACTTCAACGCTGACCCCAACAAGCCTGCGCGCTTCATCTCCTGCACGAACCGCATCTTCAAGCAGATCGGCCTGAACACGCTCGAGCAATTCGAGGATTCACCCGATTATAATGCGAAGGTGGTTCTCACCGCCGAGCTCGTGCGCGAATATCTGCGCGGCAATAAGTAAGACACAGGCGCGGGCGGCTTCGGCCGCCCGCACTTTTCCAGCCGTCCTTGCGCGCGAAGCGCAGCACATGACGGCCAGGCGATGTCTGGATTGCAGATGAACCGATCCCCCGACAAGCCCCTTCAATCTCAATTGCAACATTCCATTCGCGACCATTTGTTGGGCGCGGATGCTGAACATGTGCATGATGAAACCGCCGACCATGACCATGATCACGAGGGCGGGCCCACCACGATGGGGGCAGGCTCGCGTGCTTTGGAGAGCGTGCCGCTTGTCAGTATGGGAATTGATATTGGCTCATCGGGCACGCAGATCGCTTTCTCGCGCTTGCTGATGCGCGGCCCCGGCGAACCGCTCGCCATGCGCCGTCATGCGGCCGGACGCCAGACGCTTTATCTCTCGCCTGTGTCGCTCACACCTTTCAAAGGCGCGCATGAAATTGATGCGCCGCGATTGCGTGCGATTATTGATCGCGCTTTTGAGGCGGTCGGCATTACGCCCGATGATATTGAAACAGGCGTTGTCATTCTGACGGGCGAGGCCATGGCGCGCGACAATGCACGCGCTATTGCCGATATGCTCTCGCAGGATTTGGGTGAGCTTGTCACCGCAACGGCGGGGCATCGTATGGAAGCGATGCTGGCCGCTTACGGCTCGGGCGCCGTGCGTCGTTCGATGGAAAAAAGCGCAGCCATTCTCAATATTGATATTGGCGGTGGCACAGCCAAGCTCACACGTATTGTTGAAGGGCGCATCGAGGCGAGTGCAGCACTTGCCATTGGCGGGCGGCAAATGTGCTGGTCGCGCGATGATGTGCTGATCCGCTGCGATGAGAGCGCGCAGCGCTTTTTGGCGCGTGCCGGTATTGATTGGCATTTGGGTGAAAAGATCGATCTCGCGCAGGCTGATCGCATTGCGGATGTGATGGCCGAGGCGCTTTTTGCGGCGATTGAAAATACGCAGGCTGAGCAAGATCTCTGGCTCACCGATCCGGTCGCACTGTTACCCGTCGATGCTGTGATGTTTTCGGGCGGGGTCGCGGAATATATTTATGGCCGCGAGACGCGTGATTTCTCCGATATGGGCCGCAGGCTCGGGCGCGCCATTCGTCGCTTGCTGGATGCGAAGCGGCTCGCGCTGCCTTTGGAAGAGGCCGGCGAATGTATTCGCGCCACCGCTCTGGGGGCGTCCGAATTTTCAGTGCAGATGAGCGGGCAGACGAGTTTCATCTCGCATCCCGCGACGCTCTTGCCGCGACGCAATCTGCCTGTGCTGATGCCTGCAATTTCTTTTGCGCAAAAGCTGGATGCAGATGTGATTGCTGACGCAATCCGTGATCATCGCAAGGCTTTTGAGCTGGAAGATGTCTCGCGCGATTTTGCGCTCGCCTTCCGCTGGCGCGGTGCGCCTGAATATGAGCAGCTACGCGCATTGGCTGATGGCATTGCGCAAGGCTTGCAAGATCGCATTGCAGCGCAGGCACCGCTTTATGTCATGCTGGAAGGGGACGCCGCGCTGACCCTTGGCCATATTTTGCGCGATGAAATCAAAGTCGCTTCACCCGTTCTGGTGATTGATGGCATCACTTTGCGTGATTTTGATTTCGTCGATATCGGCCGCATTCGTCTGCCGTCCCATATGGTGCCGGTGACGATCAAATCTCTGCTTTTCGACGTGGCGCAAATCTCGGTCGAATAAAGCCGTCATTGCGAGCGTGAGCGAAGCAAACCAGACAGCCACACGTGTGGCCTCTGGGTTGCTTCGTTCCTCGCAATGACGGAACGCTTGTTAGTTCGAGCGCTGTTCGCGACGGTCGCGGTTCGGACCGCCAGCAAAGCGATTATTGCCGCCGGGCCTGCCCGGACGTGCCGCATTGTTCGAACGTTCGCCTTGCTTTTGACCTTGCTGCGGACGGCCACCGCCGCCACCACCGCCGCCACGGCGGGGTTTTTGAGCCGGTGCCTTGTTTTCATCAGCCTTGCCCTGCGCGCTGCGGCGATCCGTCAACGGGATCACTTGGCGTGTGAGCTTTTCAATCTGGCGCAGAAGATGACGTTCTTCATTGTCACAGAATGAAATGGCAATGCCTTCATGGCCCGCGCGTGCAGTACGGCCGATGCGGTGGACATAGGATTCCGCCACATCAGGCAATTCGTAATTCACGACATGCGAGACTTGGTCGACGTCAATGCCGCGGGCGGCAATGTCGGTGGCCACCAGCACGCCGGTGCGGCCGATTTTGAATTCGGACAAGGCTTTTTGGCGGGCACCCTGGCTTTTATTGCCATGAATGGCAGCAGCTGTAATGCCGTTCTCGCCAAGATATTGCGCCACTTTGTCAGCGCCGCGCTTGGTGCGGGTGAAGACGATGGTGCGCGAGAAATCTTTCGCGCGCAGCAATTCGACCAAGAGATCGCGCTTGGCTTTGGTGTCGACCAGATAGGCTGATTGCACGACGCGTTCGGCTGTTGTGGCAACCGGCGTCACGGTGACTTCAACCGGATCGGTGAGCATTTCGCCAGCCAAGGTCGCGATTTCGCGCGGCATGGTGGCGGAGAAGAAGAGGCTCTGACGCTGCTTGGGCAGACGCGAGACAATTTTGCGGATCGGCACAATGAAGCCCAGATCAAGCATGTGATCGGCTTCGTCGAGCACGACGATCTGTGTGCCGGAGAGTTTCACCGTGCCACCCGCCATATGGTCGAGCAGACGGCCGGGTGTCGCCACCAGCACGTCAACGCCGCGCGCCATGGCCTGCACTTGCGGGCCGTGGCCAACGCCGCCGACGATAACGGCGACACGCACGCGGGCATGGCGGCCATAGGTGCGGAAACTATCCGCAATCTGGGCGACCAATTCGCGGGTCGGTGCCATGACCAGCACGCGGGCTGTGGCGGACACATGGGGGCGGGGCTCATCAATGAGCCGCTGGATGATGGGAAGGGCGAAGGCGGCAGTCTTGCCGGTGCCGGTTTGGGCAATGCCGAGGAGGTCGCGACCCTTCAGAAGGTCGGGAATGGCTTTGGCCTGAATGGGGGTCGGGGTGGTATAGCCCTCGTCGCTCAGGGCGCGAAGGATGGTCTCGGCCAAGCCGAGATCCGCAAAATGTGTCAAAGCGTGATCTTTCAAAGAGATGAGCGCGGTCCGTGCCGGATCGACTCCGGTCGGTTGGCTCGATTTTATGGGGACGGCCCCGCGTTCCTCGGGCAGTCGGTCGGGGGGGTACCCCTGCACTCGACAGCTGGCAAAGAGGGGAAGATCCCGACATGCCGGACGCGGCTGGAGCGCAAAGCGCCTCGAAGGAGGCTATGAGGGTCTATGACAGTGCTTCGAGGTTGCGTCAATCGAAATAGGGTTTAGAACGCCCTTTCCAGCCATGCTCACGGGGTCACGAGGACCATGCAGGGTCATAATCATCCGCTTTCGCTCTCCAAAGACAAGATCCGCATCCTTCTGCTTGAAGGGATCAATGACAGCGCTGTCGAGCTGATCACGGGCTCCGGCTATTCAAGTACGACGCGGCTGATGAAGGCGCTGGATGGCGCTGAACTCGATGAAGCGATCCGCAACACACATATCATCGGCATTCGCTCGCGCACGCAGCTGACCGAAGAGGTCTTTGCAAAAGCTGAAAAGCTGATCGCGGTCGGTTGCTTTTCGGTCGGCACCAATCAGGTCGATCTCGATGCAGCGCATCGGCGCGGCATTCCGGTGTTCAACGCGCCTTTCTCCAACACACGCTCGGTCGCCGAGTTGGTGATTGGCGAAATCGTCATGCTGTTTCGCCGCATCTTCCCGCGCTCCGTGTCAGCACATGAGGGCGGCTGGGACAAATCGGCCAATGGCTCGATTGAAGTGCGTGGCAAGACGCTGGGCATTATCGGCTATGGCAATATCGGCAGCCAGCTGTCGACTTTGGCCGAAGCTATGGGCATGCGCGTCATTTATTTCGATGTCATGGACAAGCTGCGCCATGGCAATACAGAGCCCGTCGAAAGCTTGAATGAGCTTCTGCGCGTGGCAGATGTTGTCTCTCTTCATGTGCCGGAGAACGCTTCGACCTTCAATATGATGGGCGCGGAGCAATTCGCGCAGATGAAGAAGGGCGCGTATTTCATCAACAATGCACGCGGCACAGTGGTGGACCTTGATGCGCTCGCCGTCGCTTTGAAGAGCGGCCATCTGGCCGGCGCGGCTGTGGACGTCTTCCCGGTGGAGCCTGCTTCCAACAGCGAGAAATTCGTCACACCGATTCAAGGTCTGCCGAATGTGATTATCACACCGCATATTGGTGGCTCGACCGAAGAAGCGCAGGAGCGCATCGGTGCGGAAGTTGCGCGCAAGCTGGTTGAATATTCCGATTCCGGCTCGACAGTGGGTGCGGTGAATTTCCCGCAGGTGCAATTGCCCTCGCGCGCGCAGGGCACACGTTTCATTCACGTGCACAAAAATGTGCCCGGCGTGATGAACCGTCTCAATCAAGTCTTCTCGCGTCACGGCGTGAACATTGCCGCGCAATATCTCCAGACTGAGGGTGACCTTGGTTATGTGGTGATGGAGGCCGACGGCATGGGTGGTGACGCCGAAGCGGTGCTGGAAGAAATGAAGGCCGTTGAAGGTACGATCCGCGCGCGCCTGCTCTACGCCTCCTGAGCCGGGTCTGGTTTTTTCAAGACGCTCAAGCACCCCGCTGAAAAGCGGGGTGTTTTTTTAAGCTATTGATTTAATTAATTTAAAACTTTGGTAAGCGCCTGGCGCGCAGGCTACAACCCGAAAGTTGTCGTGGTTTCTGGCGTCTGTTGCGCACCTGCAGAAGCATTCACAAAAAAGCTATGGCTTTCAGTAAGGCTGAGCGCGGAGACGGGTAGAATTACCGCGACTTACGGTTGCGTGATCGGCTATCTTGGCCGTGGTTATTCCATAAAGGGGATCGCGTTTCGGATGGGCGTTTCAGAAGCAATCGTGAAGGCGCGTGTCGGCGTTGCCATTGCGTGGCTTGGCCTGACGAAGCGCATAGCAAGAGCGCATGATGCGCCGCATTTTGTAATGATCTGAAGGCTGATTGAAAAATGGACGAACAGCTCGCCAAAGCCGCACTCGCCTACCATAAATTTCCGACCCCGGGAAAAATCTCTGTGGTGCCGACGAAGAGCATGAGCAACCAGCATGATCTGGCCCTTGCTTATTCGCCGGGCGTTGCTGCCGCTTGTCTGGCCATTGCTGAAAACCCCGATGAAGCGCTGAACCTGACTTCGCGCGGCAATCTTGTGGCGGTTGTCACCAATGGCACGGCGGTTCTGGGGCTCGGTAATATCGGACCGCTCGCTGGCAAGCCAGTGATGGAAGGCAAAGCCTGCCTGTTTAAAAAATTCGCCAATATTGATGTGTTCGATATTGAGCTCGCGGAAAATGATCCCGACAAACTCATCGATATGATTGCGGCCATGGAGCCGACATTCGGTGGCATCAATCTCGAAGATATTAAAGCGCCGGAATGTTTCGTCATCGAGCGCAAATTGCGCGAGCGCATGAAGATTCCTGTCTTTCATGATGACCAACACGGCACGGCCATTGTGGTTGGCGCTGCGGTCTTTAACGCGATGGAACTTGTCGGCAAGAAATTGTCGGATGTGAAGCTCGTCTGCTCGGGCGCAGGGGCTGCGGCGCTCGCCTGTCTTGATCTGCTCGTCGGCCTCGGTGTGCGCAAAGAAAATATCTTTGTGTCGGATCTCTATGGCGTCATTCACACCGAGCGCAATGAAGGCATCAACGAAGAAAATCGTCGCTATATGCAGAAAACCTCTGCACGCACGCTCGGCGATATTATCGACAATGCGGATATTTTCTTAGGCCTGTCGGCGGGCAATGTGCTGAAGCCCGATATGGTCAAGCGCATGGGCAAGCGGCCATTGATTTTGGCGATGGCCAATCCGCACCCCGAAATCATGCCGGAAGATGCGCGCGCTGCGCGCTCTGATGCGATTATTGCGACGGGACGTTCGGATTATCCGAACCAAGTGAATAATGTTCTCTGCTTCCCCTTCATCTTCCGTGGCGCGCTGGATGTGGGCGCGACCACGATCAATGAAGAGATGAAACTCGCCGCCGTGCGCGCCATTGCAGAGCTTGCCCATGCCGAGCAATCGGATGTGGTGAGTGCAGCCTATGGCGCGAACGAAAGCCGTTTTGGCGAAGATTATCTGATCCCTAAACCTTTCGATCCGCGCCTCATCAGCGCGGTTGCGCCGGCTGTGGCAGAAGCTGCGATGAAGACGGGCGTGGCCACGCGCCCCTTGGCTGATCTCGAAGCCTATCGTCGTGATATGGAAGGTTTCGTCTATCGCTCCGGCAACATCATGAAGCCGGTGTTTGAGGCTGCTGCTCTCGCACGCAAGAAGATCATTTATGCAGAGGGCGAAGATATTCGAATTCTGCGTGCCGCACAGATTGCCGTGAATGAAAAAATCGCGCGTCCTGTTTTGGTTGGTCGGCGTAGCGAAATTCTGCGTCTCATCGCTGATCAATCCATGCGCTTGGAAGAGGGCGGGAATTTCGAGATCATCGATCTCGAGGATGATGCCCTGATCGGCCGTGCGGCTGAAGAATATTACCAGCAGAACCGCCGCAATGGCGCGACGATCAATGGCGCGGCTGCGCTGTTGCGCACCAACCCGACTTTGCTCGCCGCCATGGCGCTGCGCTGGGGCATGGGCGATGGCATGATCTGCGGCACCTATGGGCCCTTCTCGGGCCATTTGGAATATGTGACCAATATTATCGGCATGAAACGTGGTGCATCAACGCTGGCTGCGATGAATGTGTTGATGCTGCCCAAGCACACGCTCTTCATCACCGATACTTATATCAACCATGAGCCGACAGCAGCGCAGCTCGCCGAAATTGCGCAAATGGCAGCGGAAGAAGTGAGCCGCTTTGGTCTTGAGCCGCGCGTGGCTTTCCTCTCGCATTCGAATTTTGGCTCGTCGCAATCTGCCTCCGCACGTAAAATGCGTGCCGCTCTTGGCATTCTTGAATTGGCTGCGCCAGAGATTGAAGCAGAAGGCGAAATGCACGGCGATGCGGCTTTGTCCAAGCGCATTCTGGATGGCGTCTTTCCGGGCGGCCGTCTGACAGCAGAAGCCAATCTGCTCGTCATGCCGAATATTGATGCGGCCAATATTACCTACAATGTTTTGAAAATCGTTGCGGGTGAAGGCGTCACCGTCGGTCCGATTCTGCTGGGTGCAGCGCGGCCGGTGAATATTTTAACACCGACAAGTTCCGTGCGGCGCATAGTGAATATGACGGCTTTGACGGTTGTCGATGCTGCCGTTCAGGTCTGAATCAAAAAGAGAGAAACAGATGCGCAGCCTGACTTTCCGCCGCCCTGACGATTGGCATGTGCATTTCCGCGATAGCGTGATGATGCAAACAGTCGTGCCCTATACGGCGCGCGCTTTTGGTCGTGCGATTGTCATGCCCAATCTCACCCCGCCGGTGACAACGGCAGTTATGGCGGATGAGTATCGCAAGCGCATTCTGGCTTGTGTGCCGCAGAATGTTTCTTTCACGCCACTGATGACATGCTATTTGACTGATCACACGGATGCCAAAGATCTCATCTGTGGTTTCAAGTCGGGCGTGTTTACGGCAGCCAAGCTTTATCCTGCGCATGCGACCACCAATTCCGCGCATGGCGTGACATCAGTCGATCACATCATGCCTGTGTTGGAAGCGATGGCCGAAGCTGGCATGCCGCTGCTGACCCATGGTGAAGTGACACGCCAAGAGGTTGATATTTTCGACCGTGAAGCATGCTTTGCGGAAGAAATTCTGGAACCATTGTTGCGTCGCCTGCCGACGCTGCGTGTCGTGATGGAACATATTACGACGCAAGAAGGTGCCGATCTTGTGCGTGCACATAAAGACCGCATGGGCGCAACCATCACGCCGCAGCATCTGCTTTATAATCGCAATGCGATTTTCCAAGGCGGCCTGCGCCCGCATATGTATTGCTTGCCTGTGTTGAAGCGCGAGCGTCATCGCCAAGCTTTGCGCAAAGCTGCGACCAGCGGCGAGGCTTGCTATTTTCTGGGCACAGATACAGCCCCGCATTTGCGCCATTTGAAGGAAGCCGATTGCGGTTGCGCGGGTGTCTTTTCAGCACCCGTGGCCGTTGCTGCTTATTTGCAGGTCTTTGCGGAAGACAATGCGCTGGACAAATTCGAAGCTTTTGCTTCGTTGAATGGGCCGGCGTTCTATCGCCTGCCGCCCAATGAAGAGCGCGTCACTTATGTCGAGCGGCCAGCACGCATGGCCGAAGAAATTGAAGTCGACGGGCAGGGCCGTCTAGTCTCGCTCTTTGCCGGCACCGCCGCGCCTTGGAGTGAGGCTGAGGCGGCGTAAAAAGGTCTTATGAAGATTGGTAGCGGAGGAGGGATTCGAACCCCCGACACGCGGATTATGATTCCGCTGCTCTAACCAACTGAGCTACCCCGCCCCGAGGGTCCGCGAGGGGCCCGTCTGGAAGCCCGCGATATAGAGGGGCGCATGGCCCCAAGTCAAGCGCAAGTCAGGTCAAGGGCGGCCAAAAGCCGGCCGTCAGAGGCGCTTCAGCCGGATCAGGGTGAAGAGGTCGAGCGGCGGCAGTTTGCGCCGCTCTTCGAGCGCAATATCAGGGCGCTGTGCAAGCCAGTCGCCCACAATCGCCCAAGGGAATTCGGGCCGCCAGCCGAGCGCTGCTGCGCGCCGTCCCAGCCAGCCTTCGAGTGTCGCCATAAGGCCGCCCTCGGCGCCAATGTGATTGACGAGCACAATCTCGCCGCCCTTTTTCACAACGCGCGCCATTTCATCCAGCGTACGATGGGCATCGGGCACAACGGTGAGCACATAAGGCGCAACCACCGCATCAAAACTCTCGTCCGCAAAGGTCAGCGCCATGGCATCCATGGCTTGCAGGCTGAGCACATTGCCGAGCCCGTCGCGCAGCACGCGTTTGCGCGCGACATTGAGCATGGGTTCCGACAAATCAATACCGGTGATTTTGACATGCGGCGAGAACATCGGCAGTTCGAGGCCGGTGCCAACGCCTACATCGAGCACTTGAATCTCGCGCGTTTGCGCGAGTGCGTTGATGGCGGCTGAACCTGCGCGCCGCCCCGGTTTCATTGCTGCAGTGAAGAAGAGGTCATAAACGGGCGCCCAGCGCGCATAGGCGCTTTCCACATCCGCGTGGGAAATGCCGGACGACTTGTCTCGCATCAGAGCGCGGGCTTGATGAAGCCGCCGCCGAGCACGCGGGCTCGCGGGCTGGCATCTTCATAAAAGACGCAAGCTTGACCGGGTGAAACACCCTCTTCGCCAGCGGCGAGCTCGACCTGCACTTGCCCATCCACGCGGCGCAGAATGGCCGAGCCCGGCGGGCGTGTGGAGCGCAGACGCACAGCGACTTCGAGGCCTTCAGCAGGCAAATCATCAAGCGAATTGGCGCCAATCCAATTGACATCGCGCAGCATGACAAAGCGTGTGGCAAGGGCAGAGCGCGGGCCAACCACGACGCGGCGATTGGCGGAATCAAGTTTCACAACAAAGAGTGGTTCGCCCTTGCCTGCTGTGTTCGAGCCAAGGCCCAGACCTTTGCGTTGGCCGATCGTGTAATGGATCACGCCATGATGTTCGCCCAGCACGCGGCCATCGACATGCACAATGTTGCCGGGCTCTGCAGCGCCGGGGATCAGGCGCTCAATCACATCCGTATATTTGCCGGAAGGCACGAAGCAAATGTCCTGGCTGTCTGCTTTGTCGGCAACAGTGAGGCCAAATTCATGCGCAAGCTTGCGCACCTCGGGCTTTGGCAAATCACCCAGCGGAAAGCGCAGAAGTTCGAGCTGTTCGCGTGTGGTCGCAAACAGGAAATAGCTCTGGTCGCGATCAGCATCTACGGCGCGATAGAGCGCGCGTCCGCCTTCGCCATCTTCGGCAGATGAAATGTAATGGCCTGTGGCCAGAACATCTGCGCCAAGATCACGCGCTGTGTCGAAGAGATCTTTGAATTTGATGTGCTGGTTGCACGCCACGCACGGGATCGGCGTTTCGCCTGCCACATAAGATTTGGCGAAGGAATCGATCACCTTGTCTTTGAAGCGGCTTTCATAGTCGAGCACGTAATGGGGAATGCCCAGACGCGCAGCGACATCGCGCGCATCATGAATATCTTGTCCCGCGCAGCAGGCACCTTTGCGATGAATGGCTTCGCCATGATCATAAAGCTGCAGGGTCACGCCGATGACATCATAGCCCTCGCGCTTGAGCAGCGCGGCGACGACCGAGGAATCGACACCGCCCGACATAGCAACGACCACGCGCGTCTGCGCCGGGGCCTTGTGGAGGCCCAGCGAATTGGCACCCTGCACAGGGGCAGGGCGGGCAATGGTGGTTTCTGGTTCGAGCAGCGGGTTCATGAGCCGATGATCAACCATTGGCGGGGAGAAAATGCAACCGACTGGATCAAAGAGGTTGGCGGCATGCGGTCGCGCCGGCCTCAACCCGCAACCTGTGCCAGATGGGAACGGAATGGCCTCTAGAGCAAGGATTTGGAAATAAATCCGATAGTTAGACCCCAAAAAACACGAGCTCAGCTTAGGTAAATCTTAAAAACCGGCGGCTAATCTCTTAGCCATAGTCAGTGTGCTCGTGTTGTGAGTTTGAATATGACGGAACTTCATCGTCCCCGGGTGAAATATGTGATCGGCCCCGACGGCTCGCCTTTGACCGTTGCCGATCTGCCCCCTACGGACACCAAACGTTGGGTCATTCGCCGCAAGGCTGAGGTTGTGGCGGCCGTGCGTGGCGGCCTCTTGTCTCTGGAAGAGGCCTGCAGCCGCTATACGCTGACCGTGGATGAATTTTTAAGCTGGCAGATGTCCATCGACCAGCATGGTCTGGCGGGCCTGCGCACGACGCGCATTCAGCACTATCGCCAGTAAGCTTTTTCTTCCGCTTGGTCGGAGGCGAGCGCCGGTCCCTTCACGGGGCCGGCGTTTTGCTTTCGTGGTGCAAAGCTTTGGCGAGCTGAGCGCGCTCAAAAAGCAAGATCACCGGCACGGACAAAGCCAGCGGTATGATCAGATAGAACAGGCGCCAAACAAGAAGTGCTGCAAAGACGGATGTTGCGGGCATGCCTGGCATAATAGCGAGAAAGACGGCTTCCATGACGCCGACGCCGCCCGGCACTTGCGACAAGAGGCCAGCGGAGAAAGACAGAAGAAACGCACCCAGCACGATGAAGAAGCCGGGGTTTCCTTGTTCGGGCAGCGCGAAATAAATAATGCCGGCCGCGCCGATCAGCTCCAGCGGGGCTGCGATATATTGGCGGGCAACCACATTGAGGCGCGGATACACCAGCTCGAAAGAGCGAAAGCGCAGCGGGCGCAATTGCAGCCATGAGCCGATTGTGTAGAGCGCCACAAAGCCCAGCAAACCAAAGCCGATCAGGCGCGCTGTGTGTTCGCCAATGCTGAAACCTTGTGAGAGCGTAGAGAGTGGCGCCAGAATTTGCGGCTCGCCGATCAGCACGAAAGCGAGAAGCAAAATTGTGCCGAAGGCGAATGTGTAAGAGCAGAGTGCAACGAGAATGGCGATTTCTGCAGCCGTCAGGCCTTTGGCTGAATAGGCGCGGTAGCGCACCATGCCGCCTGAGAAAACCGTCGCACCGATATTATGCGATAGCGCATAGGTGACGAAGGAGCAGACGGAAATATAAATCCAGGAAATGCCGCGTTCGCGCTTCAAGTGAATGAGCGAAATCCGGTCGTACCAAGCCAGCGCCGCGTAAGCGAGAAGTGTCGAGAGACCAGCCAGCCAATAGCCATGGGCTGGAATATCGCCAAGCTTATGGCCAATGACAGACGCAATGGTCTTGATGTCGCTCCATAGGCCGCCTGCTTCCAAAAGCACGCGCACCCTTTCATCTGAGGCGGCTTCGGCGGCGAGCTTCTCGTAGAGAAGCTTCACGGACCAGACGACGGCGACGAGCCCGATGGCGGGCCAGAAAAAATCAAGAATGCGCTTCATCTGACCTTGGGCTCGTCCTGTTTGACCGGGGCGTTGCAACCATCCGTGCCATGCAGGGACGGGGAGCGCAAGGAGCGCTTGATAACAAAAAGGAAAGCCAGCCGGAGGTCCGGCTGGCTTCATGAGGTCCAGAGGGGCTTTTCTTGCTTTTTAAAGGCGGACGGCACGCAGCGGCATGTCGTTGCGCTCGCGCGCCACATCCACGCTCTTGTCGCGCAGGTCCATGGTCTGGACCTTGGCCAATTCTTCGGCAGCTTCCTCGAAACGGGCCTTGGCCTCATCGAGCTGGCTGCGCAGATCTTCTGCCGATTGATGGAGATTGTCGCGCCGCGTACGGGCGGCGCGGGCATAGGTGGAATAGGCGAAGTGGCTGGTGTCAGCCACGCCAGAGCGCTGCTCTTCAGCGGCGATTTCCCGATCGAGTTCACCCGCCATGCGCGCGAATTCGGCGATCATGGTTTCGATCTGTGCGACGCGTCGGCGTTTCTCTTCCGCCTGGAAGCGCTTTAGCCGGACCAATGTATCCCGCGATTTCATCACTCGAGACTCCAAGACGCAGTGACAACCCACACGCGGGCGCTTGCGAGGCGACCGACGCGAAACGTTTCCGCGAGACAGGGAGATCATGACGGCTCAAAGTTGCTCTTTCCTTACCGTGACGCCAAACAAAGAAAAAAACCTACAAAGTGGCTGACAGAGGCATGGTTTTGCATGCTATTCCAAGGTTGTGGGTGATTCGGGCTGTCCTGCGCCCCGCGCGTAACGGTCTGTTAACCCTATTGGTTAACAGTCTGCTTTGAAGCCAAAGGCGATTTGCCTTGTGGCGAGTGTCGGGTGTCGAGTCGGGAGAGAAGTTTAGCGGTCGGCGTTAAACTGGTTCCTGAGCAGGGGTTCAAGGCTTAAGTTCAAGCAAAATCAGCTTCTTGCGTGTTATTCACGCAGCGGAATCTGGGTGTTTGAGGGTCGAACTTACTGTTTATTAACCATCTCTCGTTAATGTTGATGAGCCGGGATTTTTGAACCGCGCTCTTTGGTGGTTTGCGCCGATCGCGACTGGCAAAGGGCTAGGGTGGGGACCTCACATGCGGGTACTTTTGATCGAAGACGACAGCGCCACGGCGCAGAGCATCGAACTGATGCTCAAGTCAGAGAATTTCAATGTCTACACAACCGACCTTGGTGAAGAAGGTATCGATCTCGGCAAGTTGTATGATTACGACATCATTTTGCTGGATCTGAATCTGCCCGACATGTCGGGTTACGAGGTTCTCCGCAGCCTGCGCGTTGCCAAAGTGAAGACACCGATCCTCATTCTCTCGGGCCTTGCCGGCATCGAAGACAAGGTGAAGGGTCTGGGCTTCGGCGCTGACGATTATCTCACCAAGCCTTTCCATAAAGATGAAATGGTCGCGCGCATCCACGCGATCGTGCGCCGCTCGAAGGGTCATGCCCAGTCGGTCATCACGACAGGCGATCTCGTCGTCAATCTCGACCAGAAGACGGTTGAAGTGGGCGGCGCGCGCGTCCATCTGACGGGCAAAGAATATCAGATGCTCGAGCTGCTCTCGCTGCGCAAGGGCACGACGCTGACCAAGGAAATGTTCCTGAACCATCTCTATGGTGGCATGGACGAGCCGGAATTGAAGATCATCGACGTCTTCATCTGCAAGCTGCGCAAGAAGCTCGCCAATGCCAGCCAGGGACGCAATTATATCGAGACCGTCTGGGGCCGCGGCTATGTGCTGCGCGAGCCCAACGAAATCGAAGAGCGCGTCTCCGCGTAAGTCTTTCGACGAGAAATCAAAAAAGCCCCGCTTTGTCGGGGCTTTTTTTATGGCGCGTCCTTGGCCGTCATTGCGAGGTGCTGAAAGCGACGAAGCAAACCAGAAGCCTCACGCGCGGCTTCTGGTTTGCTTCGCTACGCTCGCAATGACGGGCGTGGTGCGGTCACCCTAAAAATGTCTCGGACAGCAATTTCACATTGAGCCCGATGATCAGCAGAGCAATCGCCCAAGCCACGCCAGCAAGCCCGCGCGAGATGACGAAAGAGCCCATGGTCTTGCGGCTCGAGACAAATTGCACCAGCGGCACAATGGCAAAGGGCAATTGCATCGACAAAATGACTTGGCTCAAAATCAGAAGTTTGGCCGTGCCCTCATCGCCGTAAAGAATGGCGACAATCAGAACGGGAATGATGGCAAGCCCGCGTGTCAGTAAGCGCTGCACCCATGGTCTCAGATTCAAATGCAAGAAGCCTTCCATGACGATTTGCCCCGCCAATGTGGCAGTCACTGTGGAATTAAGGCCCGAGGCCAAAAGCGCCACACCAAACAAAGTCGCAGCCAGTGATACGCCCAGCGCGGGCGCCAGCAATTCATAGGCCTGTTCGATCTCCACCACATCGGTGCGCCCCGTTTTATGAAAAACAGTCGCTGCCAAAATCAGAATGGCGCCATTCACGAACAGCGCCAGCATCAGGGCAATGGTAGAATCCCATGTCGCAAAGCGAATGGCGCTGCGTCGTCCTTCTTCATTGCGCGGATAATCGCGCGTCTGCACAATTGACGAATGCAGATAAAGATTATGCGGCATGACGGTGGCGCCAATAATGCCAATGGCAATATAAAGCATCGCCTGATTGGTTGCGATCTCGCCTGATTGCTTCAGCGCGGCGCCAATCTCTGCGGCAGCAGGCGCTGCAATCGCAATCTCATAGATAAAGCAGCCCATGATCGTGACAATCAGTACGATCACAAAGGCCTCGAGCCAGCGAAAGCCTTTTTGCATCAGCCAGAGCACCAGCACGGCATCGATGGCGGTGATGAGACAGCCCGCAACAAGCGGAATTCCAAACAGCAGTTTCAGCGCAATGGCTGTGCCAATGACTTCCGCCAGATCGCAAGCAATGATGGCGATTTCGCAGGCCAGAAACAAAACGAAATTGACCGGCTTGGAATAATGCGCGCGGCAGGCTTGGGCGAGATCAAGCCCTGTTGCTATGCCAAGCCGCGCGGCAAGTGCCTGCAAGACAATCGCCATGAGATTGGACAGCAGAATGACGCTGAGCAGCGTATAGCCAAATTGCGATCCGCCAGCGATGGACGTTGCCCAATTGCCGGGATCCATATAGCCGACGGAAACAAGATAGCCTGGTCCGGCAAAGGCTAGAAATTTGCGGATGACAGAAGCGCCTTCAGGCACGGCGACGCTGGCGTGATGCTCGCCAAGGCTGCGTGTGCCCGATGCCAATTCTTCTGGCTGGTGGGCCGATTGTTTGGCGGCCTCGTCCGCTTTCACCTTTTGCTCTCCTGTCTCGAATGAAGACTCTGCCTCATTCTGGCGCGGCTTGCCCACAGGTGCAAATGCCAAGGTGTTTTTAATCAGCTCATTTGTGCAGCAATGGTCACATGGTCGGGAGCGATGTCAGTGCCAACCGACATGCCGCTCTCGCGTGCAACGAGCCCAGCATAAAAAGGCTGAATGCCATGCGCATCCACGCTGCCATTTTCCGGCGCGCCCGCCAGAAGGGCAGGCACATGATGCGCGAGCTTCGCATTGGGGCCTTTGGCCTCGACGCGCATAGAGGCACCCTCATCTCCGATGATTGTGACAATGATCTCGCCGCCGCGCGGAACAGCCGCTTGTGCAATCAGGCAGAGATTCAAAACAAGTTTCACTTTGTTTTTGGGCATGAGCACACGCGGCACATTCCATGTGATCTTGGTCTTGTCGTCTTCCATCAGGCCGCGCACGACTTTTTCAGCATCGCCTGTGTCAATCGCAGCCCCCGCAGAGCCTGCCGCGCCAAAAGCCAAGCGACAGAATTGCAGACGGGCCGAGGCAGTATTCGCTGAGCGCTTGATGAGATCGACAGCGAATTGGCGCATCTCCTCGTCTTTTTCGTCATCCAGAACTTCGAGCCCGTTCACAATGGCGCCAACGGGCGAAATGACATCGTGGCAGACGCGTGAGCACAGGAGCGCTGCAAGATCGAGAGGGTCAAGCGAGACAAGAGACATGCCGAAATCCGTGTCGTGGCGTGACAAAACGCCGGAAGCTACATTTTAGGGGCACTGCAACATGCCCCCGAATCAATTTGGCCGATCACGCTGGCCTGAAGCCGTCTTAGCCCGAGCCTGCGCGCTTTGGAACGCTGACCCGCCAGTTTTTCCTTGAGACACGGGCGTTTTTGGGCACAGGTAGCAAGAATGGAAACGTCCAAACTCGATTCGGCTGAGGCGCAGCTTGCCTTGGCTTTCGCGCAGGCTGCCGTCTCGGCAGGCGCGTTGATTATGGACGTCTATCGTCGCGATTTCCGTATGCGCATGAAAGCAGATTCAAGCCCCGTCAGCGAAGCTGATGAGCGCTCTGAAGAGCTGATCTTGCAAGAGCTCGCACAAGCTTGCCCCGGCGTGCCGGTGGTGGCAGAAGAATCTGTTTCGCGCGGCCAGGTGCCAGCACTCGAGCGCAGCTTTTTGTTGGTGGATCCCCTCGACGGGACGCGCGAATTTGCCGACCGCAATGGCGAGTTCACCGTCAATATTGCGCTTATTCGCGATGGTTCGCCGATATTGGGTGCGCTTTATGCGCCAGCCTTTGGGCGCTTGTGGCTTTCTGCGGGTTCTGCGGCCTATGCTTGTGATGTCGCGCCCGGTGAGCGTGTGCCGCCCTTGGGTGGCATGCGCTCCATTGCCGTGCGCCCTTTGCAGGGCCGGCCACCCGTGGCCGCGGTGAGCCGTTCGCATCTGAATGACGAGACCAAAGCACTGATGACCCGCCTTGGCGCGCAGGATATGCGCCAAGCCGGATCGGCGATGAAATTCTGTTTGATCGCGGAGGGGCGTGCGGATGTCTATCCGCGCATCGGTCCGACGATGGAATGGGATATTGCGGCGGGCGATGCTGTTTTGCGGGCGGCGGGTGGCATTGTCACATTGCTCGACGGCACGCCGCTTCACTATGGCCATGCCGATAAAGCCTTTGCGTCGCCCGATTTTATCGCTTTTGGTGACCGCGCGCAGATTGCGCGTCTGGGCTGAGACCAAAGCCTGTCGCAATAAATCTTTAACCATAAGTCGCTAGGTTCAACTCCAGCATTTTGCCCTTATTTTGCCACGGCCAAAGCGGACAAAGGTTCAGCTTTCGACCGGTGGTCGATGAGAGGACGCGTTATGAAAAAGATTGAGAAATCCCGTCGTGAACTTTTGCTGGGCGGAGCTGCATTTGCGGCTTTCGGATTTGGCACAACACAAGCGATGGCGCAGCAAGGCGCGCCGCAACGCTTCACCACGAATGAGCTGGTTGATAATGGTCACCGCTTTTTCGGCTCCATGTCGCGCGGTCTTGCGCAAGTGGTGGAAGAAGCGACCAAACGTTGGGGCCAGCCCAATGCTTATATTCTGGGACAAGAAGCCTCTGGTGCATTCATCGCGGGTGCGCGCTACGGCGAGGGCCAGATGTATACGCGTAACGCCGGACAGCAGAAGATTTTCTGGCAGGGGCCATCGCTTGGTTTTGATGCAGGTGCCGATGGCGCTCGTACAATGATGCTGATTTACAATCTGCCATCCACCGAGGGAATCTTCCGTCGCTTTGGTGGTGTGGATGGTTCGGCATATTTTGTCGCCGGATTCGGTTTCACAGCTTTGACGGCTGATGATGTCGTTATCGTGCCCATCCGTGCAGGCGTGGGTGCACGTTTGGGTGTGAACCTCGGCTATGTGAAGTTCACGCCGGCCTCGACCTGGAACCCCTTCTGATCGTCTGCTGGCGTTTATAAACTCTAAAAGAGCGCGGCCTGTGAGATCTCACAGGTCGCGTTTTTCTTTGCGCGCAAGAGAGCACGCTCCGCGCTTCCTTCGTCTAGAAGTCTAGAACGTCGCTCTTTCACGGCGAAAACAGGGGTTCGATTACCCAAGGGAGCGCCATTCTTTAGGCATACTTTTACTTATTACCCGTCTGCGATGTGATTTTCGTCTGTGCAATTGGGTATGGAAGCTTTGCATCATTCGCGGCAATCTCTAATCTGGGAGAACATTTTATATTTCCATTATTTTCCGGATTTTTTTCATGGCTCCAATTACCCAAGCGGCCTCCACGCCTCTCCCCGCTCTGCGTTACGAAACGGACGGCTTCCGTGTGCCTGAAGGGCGCATTATGGGGCGTCATTCTGCGGGGCATTCTTTTTTGAAGGCCTTTGTTCAGGCCGCACAAGGTGCAATATCTGTCACTGGCGTCGGTGCGCAGGCGAAAACTGCGGAGGCCTTTGCGCAAGATATCCGCGCGCTTGATCCCAATCTCAATGCGCAATTCATCCAGCTCAATGATCAGCGCGCCATCGCGCAAAAAGGTGCGATGCATCTGGCTGATCCTTCACTCTCGATCCACGCCAATCTGCGTCAATCAGTCGGGCCTGCAGCTTATAGTTTGACGGGTGTGACGCATACCATTTCATCCATGGGCGCGATGGGGCTCATCGCGGATCTTCTCACTGCACCTGTCATGCCTTGGGATGGGCTGATCTGTACATCAGACGCTGTGAAGAACAGCGTTCAGACATTGATGGGAGCTCAAACCGATTATCTGCACTGGCGGTTTGGGGAGAGCTTGGCTTGCAACGGCCCGCAGCTGGCCACCATTCCTTTAGGTGTCGATTGCGATTCTTTTGCAGGTTTTTCTGACGACCAAAATGCAGCCCGTGTAGCGCTGGGGCTTGAGCCGGACGATGTTGCTTTTCTGTTTCTTGGGCGCCTGTCTTTTCACGCCAAAGCTCATCCTTTGCCTATGTATTTGGGGCTGGAGGAGGTTGCGCAAAAGCTCAAGAAAAAGCTGGTTCTCATTCAATGCGGATGGTTTGCGAATGAATTTATCGAAAAAGCATTTTGCGATGGTGCCGCGCGTTTCGCACCTTCTGTGCGACATATTTTTTTGGATGGACGCAAAGAAGATGTTCGGAAACTAGCTTGGGGTGCCTGCGATATTTTCATCTCGCTGTCGGACAATATTCAAGAAACGTTTGGCCTCACCCTGATCGAGGCTATGGCTGCGGGCAAGCCGGTGATTGCGACCGATTGGGATGGTTATCGCCAAACAGCCCGTCATGGTGAGACGGGCTTTATGGTGCCGACTATGATGCCTGAGCATTTTGGTGAGGATCTCGCTTTGTCTCACGCCGCAGGCTCCATCACATATGATCAATATTTGGCGCAAGCCAGCACACATGTTTGTCTTGATCTGCGCGTTCTGCGCGATGCGATTGAGCAATTGGTGCTGAAGCCCGATTTGCGCCAGCAGATGGGTTTGGCCGGACAAAAGCGTGCGCAAAGCCTGTTCGACTGGTCGGTTATTATGCGCAATTACCAGCAATTTTGGGCCGAGTTGAACGAGCGACGTATGCAGGCTATTCATGACATGGCGCCTCGCTCCGCAACGCAGCTTAATCCGGGGCAATTATTTGCCACCTATCCCACGGAGCAGCTCAATGGTTCAAGCCGCTTTGTTGCGCGCGAAAATGGCGGTACTTGGCAGGAGATAGCCAAACATCCTTTGTTTGGTGCTGCTTCAATCAATGCCGAGCTGATGATGGCTATCCTGCAAAATCTCAATGATAGGCCGGTGAGTGTGCACGAGCTCGCCGACCAGCTTCGTCAGCCAGAATGCGGGCTTGTCATTGAGGCCGTATCGCAGCTGTCAAAAATGGGGCTTGTCGAGCGCGTTTGAACTCAGATGCGCATCTTTCAAGGTGACGTTTACTTAGTCAGCGATCGCATTGGGTGGGATTACATAGACATTGAATATCCATGTTCGGCCAACCGCGTCCCAGACCCTGCGCTGGATCGAATGTTCAATCAGCTTGCTGCCATTGCCTGCAAAGCGACTTGCGCGACTGTTGCACCCCTCATCGTCCTTACGACAAATGGCGAGGAGCCCATGGGTTTTGAGGCCTTCGCGTGTGACCCAGGGAGACCAGCGCAAATTGAAATTATTGAAATCGGATGTGTTGTCTTTCGAGCGAAAGGCAACTGCCATCCCATAATCACGCTCACCAGAAACGTAGCGCAGCGGTAAGCCAGTTTCGCGTTTCCAGATGTCCATCGCGGCATCGGCCATTTCATCGCGCGGCATGGAATAATGGCTCTCATCAAAGCGCAGATAGAAATAGGGCAGCGCAGCGGAGACCGCCAGACATGCAACAATCACGACGCCCACCAGGTTGCGCGCATATTTGATCGCATGATCGATTGAGGGATTGATGACGCTGGCCATGAGGACTGGCACGAGCGCGAGGATTGATACGGCAAAGGGAATACCAAGTGCTGTATGGCCAATGGTGCCCGCAACCAGTGTGAGGATGAAGGGCGCAAAGGCCAGAACATTGATGAATGAGGGGCCGTGGCTGCGCCCCAAATCGGGACGAGCCGCTTGCGGGCCGCCACGCCAGCGCGCAAAGAGCAGCAGCGTTCCGGGAAGAATGAAAAAGGCAAGATTTCCGACGATGAACTGGAAATATTGATTGGCAATGGCGCGGTCGGCCTTGTCGATGCGATCAGCTAAATAGAATAGGGGTTGAAATCCATCTCTCACCAGCCAGAGCAAGTGCGGCAAGAAAACAAGAAAGGCTGCAGCCGTCGAAATATAAGGTGCGGCAGATCGGAAATAATCGCGCCGTCCGTCATGCGTGAGTGCAGCAAAGAAGCAGGTCGCCACCAGAATGGCGCCGTAATATTTTGACATCAGCGCACAGCCGGCAAGAATGCCGCAGACAAGCGCATGAGACACGCGGCGTGTTTCAATCGAGCGGACGAAGAAATACAGCGTCCAAGGCCATAGCGAGAGAAGAATGGTGTTGGCATTGAAACGCTGCGCATTGAATTGGTAAAAGGGCGTCAGCATCAACAGCAGAACGCCCAAGATTTGCATGCGACGGTCGCCGAAGCGGCCAATAAGTGCCCAAGCGCCAGCCAGCCCTATCGCGCCATTGAGCTCGCTCAAAAACCAGAATGAGAAATTGGTTTTGGGAAAAACCGCAAACCAAAGGCCCGCAATCCACGACCAGAAGGGCGGGTGTTTGTAATAGCCGAGAATAAATTCGCGGCCCCATGCATAGGCTTCAAGCGAATCTGCATGCAAGCCTCTGCCTGTCGAGATGGTGGCAAAGGCCGCCCATATGAATGCATAGATCAAAATCAGGGCGATGCCAGGCAAAGCATGTGTGCGAAGTGTGTCGAGGCCGCGATGAAGCGCGTGGCCAACATTTTGTCCCATTGCCGCAAAAGAACGGCCCATATGGGCGAGTTCATCTTGCTCTGACCCGCGTGTGCGAACACCCCGCGTTTGCGCGGCGAAAAAAATGGCAGTTAGAACCGCGATGGATGAGAAGGCTGCTAGGGCACCGAGATAAGGCGCATTGGTTTCCATCACAGGCGCAAAGCGCGGCGGCGCGAGGGCTTGAAAAGCATAAGCAATGGTTAGGGCCGCGCAGAACAATCCACCGCTGGCATCAAACAAAATAGCAAAGATGGCCACCGGCACGAGCAGCTCAAGAAAGCCATAGCGGTTCGGCACGACGTCAAAGCGCAATTCAACGGCAAAGATTGTTGTCACGAAAAACGAGATCAGCAGATATTGCGTGGCTTTTGGAATCCGCCGCAGAAGCATCAAGCTTTGACGCAGGAAACTTGTTTCGTGACGAGTGCCCGTGCGCACAAAAAGTGCAACGCCTATGACGAGCGTCACAACCAGTGGCATGAGAAACCAAGGCGTTCCTTGCAGTGGCGAGACAAGGCCAATGAACGTGCCAAACAGCGCCGAACTGATAAGCGTCTTAGCGCCGTCGTGTGCGGGCATGGCCTGGGCAGAAGTAGAACTCTTGTCTTGCCCGAGGCTCATGTCTGATTCCGCTGCGGAAGTTCAATTTTTTCTAGGGCTTAAGCTCGGCCTTGTAAATCGGAGAGCGGCAAATAAGAGCACGCCAGAGATGCGGTCTCAGGCGTGGCGCTCTGCTTATACAAAAAGATTTTGTTATTTATTGAGTTCAGCCAAAGATTTGCCATCCAATGAGAGCGGCATGTGTAAGGGCATCCTGAGCCTTTCATGCGCGCGAGGCTCGCTTACTTGATGGGTGGATGCGGCAGCTTCGCCACGCCCGTTTCCATCACGAATGTATAGTCGAGCGAATACCAGTCGCCGGTCACGTCAGGTGCGGGCGCCTGACCGTCGTGCTTCACATAATTGCCGACGAGTGCGCGCGTCACGCCAAAAACCACGTCATTTTCAAGATCCTTGTCTTGATCGACAAAGACCTGCGTGACGAGCGTTTTGAAGCCTTCTTTGAACAGCAAGAAATGCAAATGCGCGGGCCGGAAATGACGACGGTTTTGCGCGCGGATCAAATCGCCCACGGGCCCATGCAAGGGAATGGGGTAGCCTGCGGGTGTCACGGAGCGGAACGAAAAACGTCCCTGCGCATCGCTGATGAATTTGCCGCGCAAATTCATATCGGCTTGGCTATCGTCTTGGTTTTCATAAAGTCCAACGGGCGATGATTGCCAGACGTCAATCTCAACGCCCGATAACGGATTGCCGTTCTGGTCTTTGACCAGGCAATTGGCAAAGAGCACGGGGCCGGGCGTTTCAGAGCGCACAATCGAGCCGCCATTTTCAGTCTTGGGCGAGCTCATCCGCCAGAAGGGGCCAAGCAATGCGGCGGCAGTTTCGCTCGCGCCGTTCTTGCCATTGTTCATCAGGCAAACGAGCGTCGAAAAACCAATCGTGTCGGAGAAGAGAATGGCTTCGTTGTGAACATCATTGGTCGTCTTGCCGATGCGGTTCAGAAAATCGAGACCATATTCGAACTCTTCTTCCGTCAGTTGCACTTCCTGCGCAAAGGCATGTGCATGGCGCACAAGAGCTTCCATGATCTGACGTGCGCGGGCATTTGTTGTGCCCTCCATTGCTTTGATCACGGCAGGCGTGACGCCCTTTTCGTCGTCGATGATCATTCTTGCCTCCCCGGCATCTTTGACTTTTGTTGGGTGTCAAAGTCGGCAACAGGTGAGGGGGAGTCAAGGGCTTGGCCCTGTCAGGCTGTAAAGCCGGCCCTTTTCAAGCGAGTCACAGCCAGGTCAAGCGCTGACAAAAAGCTGCTGCGATCACGCGGGCTGAAGGGGGCGGGGCCGCGCGTCATCTCGCCCGCGCCGCGCAAATCCTCCATCAGATTGCGGGTGGCCAGCGCCATCCCGATGGAATCCTCGTTAAAAACTTTCCCCTTGGGCGAAATCACCTCGGCGCCCGCCTTTACGCCACGCGCCGCCAGCGGAATATCGGTGGTGATGATAATGGCGCCCGGTCCGGCCCGCTCGACAATCCAGTCATCGGCCACATCGGGCCCGGCGGGCACGATCACCCGCTCGATCATCGGGTCGCGCGGCACATTGATAAAGGCATTGGCCACCACAAAGACCTTCAGCCCATAGCGTGCCGCGACCTTATAGGCCTCGTCCTTCACCGGGCAGGCATCGGCATCAATATAGAGGGTGATGGGGGCGGGCATGGCCCGATAAAGCATGCAGAGGACGATCTTGCAAAGTCACCGGCAAGTTCGGACACTCCCCCGGTTTTCATCACGAGGTGTTTTTATGAGCGATATCGTGACCGCACCTGCCGTGCGGGGTGGACCGCTTTTCATTCTTCGACTTGAGGGCATGGCGATCTTTGCTCTTGCAACCTTTGCCTATTTCTTTCTGGGCTTCTCCACCACGGGTTTTTTTGTCTTCTTTCTGGTGCCAGATATCAGCTTTTTGGCCTATCTCGCGGGGCCTCTACTGGGTGCCCT
>Ga0209400_1000793_pt1 | contig 27397 bp, 19 predicted proteins | sample M_130807_EF_Meta_FD_187313 | JGI IMG/M metagenome (GOLD analysis project Ga0209400, IMG submission 187313) | Freshwater microbial communities from Lake Montjoie, Canada to study carbon cycling - M_130807_EF_MetaG (SPAdes) (version 2) | ecosystem: Environmental > Aquatic > Freshwater > Lake... | reverse complement strand
AACAGAAACTTTTATTCCACAATTTAATTTAGTAGTATGTGCAAATTATTTGTTTGAAATTAATAGTAATGATGATGGAACATGGAGAAGAATTCGTATTTGTGATTTCATGTCAAAATTCAAGGGTGAAAATGACATTGTCGATCATGACCCAAGATATGTTTTTCCAAAAGATAAAAATTTGAAGGATAAAATACCTAATTGGGCACCATTATTTGCAAGTATGTTAGTAAAAAAAGCATTAGAAACCCAAGGTATAGTTAAAGATTGTCCTATCGTTATGGCATCCGCAGATAAATATCGTCAAGGTCAAGATCATATTTCTGGATTTGTTAGTGAGATGGTTGTCTTTACCGGTGATCCAAATGATAGAGTTAAGAAGAAGGAAATAACACAAGAATTTACTAGTTGGTTTAAGGAATCACAAGGTTACCGTAAAATGCCAAAAGGTATTGAACTATATGAATATATGGACAAGAAATTTGGAAAATGTAAAAGTACAGGATGGCATGGTGTTCGAATTTTATATCCAGATGCTGATATATTAACTCAAGATCCAGGTAATAATGAAATTGAAACTGAAGATTAACATGTAATACTAATCATTATTATAGTTTTAGGTGGTTTTATGCGTTCTCGATATTAAAGCATACGAAGAATTTGTTGTATATACCAAGGTAAGAATTATATTTTTTTCTATTTACCATTGGATATCATATACAATAAATCATCCACACACAAATATAATATAATTATATTATAACAGAAAATATAATATAATTTTTAAAAGTCATGAAGAATGGCGCATCTTATAATATGAATGGATGGAAATATATATCGATTTATGGATCACCAAAAGATCGCGGTTATGCATATGGGTATATGTGCGCGGTTGAGTTTAAAGAAATTCAAAAAATGTTGCAATACAACATGTTTCAAACCTATGCAGAAACTTGGGAATGGTTCATCGTACATGTAAATAAATCAATAAAAGAGAAAACCAAAAAACATTTCCCAGAATTTTATGAAGAAATGAAAGGGATTGCAAATGGTGTTAATGACGCTGGGACAAAAACGAGCATAGATGAAATTATCGCGTGGAATTATTATTATTCTATACCCTACTGGTATTCTTGGTATTCATCCCGCAAAAAAAACCAGTCAACAAACACCAAACCCAACATATCAGAAAATGTAAAGGAAAAATGCAGTGCTTTTATAGCATGTGGCGATTATACTGAAGACGGGAAAATTGTAGTCGCACATAATAGTTTCACCGGTTTTATTGACGGACAATATTTGAATGTTGTTTTGGATATTCACCCAAATAAAGGTCATCGTATTTTAATGCAAACAGCTCCTTGTTTTATATGGAGTGGAACCGATTTTTTTATTACATCAAAAGGAATTGTTGGTACAGAAACGACTATCGGTGGGTTTAATAAATATAAAAATATGCTATCGATTGGTTGTAGAATCAGAAAAGCTATGCAATATGGTAACTCATTAGATGATTACGTAAAAATATTATTACAAGGAAATTCTGGTGATTATGCGAACTCATGGTTGTTCGGAAATATTCATACCAATGAAATAATGCGCCTTGAATTAGGTTTGAATTTTCACAATGTAGAGAGAACAAAAAACGGATATTATATTGGTTTTAATGCTGCATATGATCCCAACATTCGCATAAAAGAATGCAAAAATGATGGATTTTATGATATACGACGACATCAAGGTGCAAGACGAGTTCGATTGACTGAATTAATGGATGAAAACAAGGGTAAAATAAATATCGAGGTTGCAAAAAAAATCATATCTGATCATTACGATGTTTATTTACATAAAAAAAACAATCCATCGTCCAGAACGGTATGTGCTCATTATTATATGGATGCGAGAGAATACATGTCCCAAACTGAAGGTGCAAAACCGTTTGATCCTCATGGCGCAGTTGATGGTTGTGTTACGGATTCAAAACATGCTGAACGTATGGGATTTTTTGGTCGTTTTGGAAATTCATGTGGAATACCATTTGTAAAAAAAGATTTTTGTAATAAACATATACAATATGATAATTATTGTCCTTACTTGAAAGATAGACCATCACAACCATGGACATATTTTACTATTACACCACACCCAACAAAAACTCATCATCATAAAACACAAACAAAATTTCTAGATAAAATCAAAAACAAAACCAAAACCAACAACAACACCAACAACACCAACAACAAAACAAAGAAACACAATAAATAAAACGCTCAATAGGTAGTTAAAATTTCTATTACAACGTCAAATATACATTTTTTGGTAACAGTTGTTTAACACTATTATATGTTTTGTGTACAATAAACATAACTATACGATGAATAGTTGGTTGCAATATTATTATGAAAATAAAAAATATTTTATTATAAATAGTTAATGTTGTTTTAAAGTAAAAAATCGCAAAAATAAAAAAAATAACTAATAAAATATGAATAATATACAAAATTTTACCATGAAATTGAATTGTTTTTAATCCTTGATTTTCATACATCGTTTTACGATCATTTGTAAATATATTGGAAGCCGTTGTATTAAATTGTTTTCTTAATTTTTCATTTGTATTCAAGATATCTAAATACAACTCATAACTATTATTTGTATTTATATACATTGTATGATAATTATCATTTAATTTTTTATCTTTATGAAATATCTCTTCTAATTGTATTCTATATTGTTCCATAAGAACATTGTATTTTTCTCTATATTTTTGTTCTTGAAAATTGTTCGGCATAGATTGTCCTAAAAAAGCATAATATGCTTCTTCTGCTTGTTCATATTCATATGGTGCTTTTATTTCATTTAATCTTGCATTTTCCATCGCTTTATATAATGCATTAAGTGAAGCATCGTATTGACATGATGCGTCACAAATTGCAGCATTTGTTTGTGCTGTTACCAAATTATTAAATTTTGTTACCATCCAATTTTGTACACTTGCAGCTGATGAGTATGAATCAGGACTAATAGTTCCATTTGTTAATCCTTGTACATATTCTGGATTATTCATATTATTCTGAAAATCACTTAAAATGTTAGAATTACTTGATGAACTCATAATTTATTTACTATATATTGATATACTATATATTGATATACTATATATATTGATATACTATATATAATAAAATATAATAATTTATATTATTATATTTCTACATAATAAAAGTTTTGTATTGTCCAGGTGTATCTATATGTAATACAATAAAATTATGAATTATAACTCGAAAGTGAATTCATTCCCATTGTATAATCCGCTTTTTTATTAGATATTAATTGATCAAATGTTGTCATTATATTATCCCAACTAGATGTATCTTTTAAATTTTTATTCGTAGTTTTTTTATATGTATTATAATCCAAATCTTTACTTGTTAAAGGATTATCAGTTTTATTAATATCGCCTAATACAGGTGACGGTTTTGATGATGATGATGATGACGATGACAAAGAATTTAGTGAAGGAGTTGTCGCAGGACTTAACGTTTGAAATGATTCTGTTTCAACACATTGATTCAAACCAGCATTATATGACATACCAGTCGAACAGCAATTTGACCCTTGACATACATTAGAACTAGAACTACTAGATGATGATGATGAGTTATTATAAGTTATAAACCATGGATCATTTCCACTAACATCATTTCCACTTGAATCACCAAATGGTGTTGTAGCTATATTGTTAGTGTTAAATTGCATAGTGGATTCTTGAAATACCATATTATTTCGTGTTGAAAAGAAATATAATTGATTCACTAAAAAGAAAAATGATATCACTCCTATAATCACAGAGATATATTTAAAAACTTTATAAGGGATTAAATTTCGTTTAACTAATATTGCGCTTATTAATACTGGTAATATTAATATTATTACAATTTTCATAAATCGAGCTTGTGCTTTGTATTTTTCACTGTAATAACTATTAATTTCTGCTAAACGAATATTGTTATTTTTCTTTTCAGCTAATGCTATTATTTTTTTTCTATTATCATTTAATTTACTTTCTAAAATATCTAATACTTGCGTTTGTTGATACAATGTATCATTCGCCATTTTCAAATTTGTTTGATAAAATTGATTATAACTACCTAATGAATTAAATAAATTCATTCTCATAGAAGCAATTGAATTAATTTGATCTATTGTTGTATTTATTTCACTTTCTGTAAGGTTACCTTGTGCTAAACCCATTTCTAAATTTTGTTGCAATTGTGTTTCTATAGTTTGTAAATTATTGATGTTTGTAGTGGTAGATGAATCACCATCAATCAAACTATTCATATTTGCATTATTTAATAATTGTGTTGTTGTTGACATATGTACTTATTTATATATTTATTTATGATATAAATACAGATAATTTCTTATATTTTATAATATTATGATATATTATGCAAATATTAATTATTTATGATATTTTATTTTATAAAATATCATTATTTGTTGGTAGTTGGTTGTTGGTAGTTGGTTGTTGGTAGTTGGTAGTTGGTTGTTGGTTGTATACTAGTTTTGGTAATGAAAACAATGCGGAGAAAAAATTAACGTATAACATGAATCGATATCAGTACTATACTAATTGCTAAAACACTCCATAATGTATAGCTTTGATTCTCTCGTAACACTACGATATTGGAATCGTTTTTAATATTTTGAGCACTAACAGCATTTTGTTTCATTTTTTTTTGTACTGATTGTACAGTGTCAATTTCTTTGAATTGACGTCCCAATATAATTTCGTTTAATTGTTCTTGCTGATTTACTGTCATAGTTTTATTCATTAAATTGTTTTGCACGTTAGTAAGTTGTGATGATTTCGCATTTATTATCTTAGCCAAGTTGTTCAATGTTGAATCTGTTGTTGTTATATTAACGCATTGCATAGATGAATTCATTGGAGTGTCTGTTGTTTGATAATTACCGTATAAACTGCTGTTAATACCTGTTATAGATTTATTACAATAAGGTGAATTATTTACTGTAGGATTACGAAGATATAGTTTGGCATTTGGATTTGGAAATCGAGGTAAATAATTCGACTCTGTTTGTGAATAGGTAGGAGTAGCAAATGCGGTTTGCATAAATTTAAAAACTGTATTTCCACTATTTGTATTCAACATAACAAATGCATTACATGATAAATTAACACATTGTTGCATTGCACCTGATAAATCTAAACCTGTCCAAAAAATGGATCCATTGGATGGATCTGTTATGGTTGAACCACTAGAATCATAATTACCCATATATGTAAATGTGTTTCCCTGACCCACTAGATTCTGTGGATATGGATATAAAACCGAATTTTGATCTACATATCCAATATTACCTAAATAATTTGGATTTCCTGTGTTGTTCATTTGGTACAATGCATTCATTGAAATATCACCAGCATAATACATTTTATTGTTTGACGTAGTCATTCCATAACATTTTGGTGTATTTGTGGATGTATATAATACTAGATTGCCTCCTTGCATTGTCAACCATATGTTTCCACTACGCGAACTCAATACACTACCTTCATAAAACCATTGTCCTGTTTGCATATACCCGGGATAAGTTGTATTACTAGATATAAAACAATTTGTCATTTGTGTCTGACCACTCATATCTAATTGCCATGTAATATTTTGTTGATCATATAAGGAATTTCCTGTAAATGCGGTAACCATACCATTGTCTTGAATTGTTAAAAAAGCATTCAAGGGTTCTCCTGATACTGAATATACAGCATTTGACCCGTTACCTCCGTAATATAACTGGTCCTCTAATGAACAACTATTTGAAGCACCACCAACTGGACTACCGTTAATAGATAAAGAATTAGATACTAAACAATTACTTGTACCATTTGCTGGATTGAAATTATTTACACCAAAATAAGAATAACCATTATTATATGCATATTGGTAACAGGTTTCCCATGTATTAACACTAGTTACATTTTCCATCGCGTGTAGTGGTGTTGATACATTTACCGGTCCATACTTAAGACAGACATTCATATCGCCACCGAAATTAATATTTTCTATACATCCTTGAGTTTGTTGTAATTCTGTAACACTACTTTGATAACAACCTACATAATTACTTACTGATAAAGCATTATTGCTAGTATCGGATGTCCATATTGCCATATTAGAGCTATTATATATTACTACATTTCCTGCAGGATCTAAGCTCATATAATTACCCGACATATCACTTCCACTAACTGGTGTAATATTACTACTCCATAATTTTTTAAAAGTATAATTTACTGCAGGACATTGCCTAGTCATAGTATTGATATTAGCCTGAGAATTAGATATATAACAAGCACCCGTTTGACTAGTAGGGTTTGATACATTAAAACTAAAATAGGAGGAACCACTATCATATGCTACTTGTTGACATGTTTGAAAAGTATAATTATTACTTTGTGACCCTGGTGCTAAAGACATTAATGGTTGTTGCTGAGTTGATGATATCGTTGTATTATAACAACCAACATAAGAAGAATCTGTAAATGATAAGGCTTGTGAATTATTTGCATAAATATTTGTACCTTCATTGCCAGACGAATACCATTGATATTTAATGTTACCTATTTGCATAGCAGGAGTTGTATTAATATAGTAGGTACCCGCACTATCATAAACAGTTGCATTTATAGCACTGGTAGTGTTTACATTGGTTGGTGTATTTGTATTCAATGATAAAGTAGAAAACTCCGGTTCATTTTGATATTGTAAAGGTGAATATTCATACGGTTGAGCAATACCAGCGTTAGTAATATAATAAACTTGACCACCAGAAATTTCTAAATTCTGTCCCAAATATGGATTGGTACTTGAGTTCATGCTCAATACCTGATTATCAGCATTATTCATAATGCTGGTTTGTGCTTGATTGTATTGTTGTATTAATTGGTTATATTCGGACATCAAACTTATTAGATTTGCTATATCTGCATCTGTTAATTGATTTTGTGATAAAACCGCTTCCGATTGTTTTGTATAGGTAGTTAAATTGTTTGATGGATTTTTTGGATTATATTCCTGCAATTTATTTTGATTATTCAATGCTTGTATTTGACTATTTATTTGTTGTATAGTCACATTCTGGGTATTCGATGGATTCGCTGGATATGGATTAGGTGGAGGTGAACCAAGGTTCATTCCTGATAAAGTCTGTGGACTTTCCATGGTTTGATTTTGTGGACTTTGTAAAAATTGTGTTTGATTCATTGATCCAAATGCTTCTATGTTTGAATTTGAAATCAACCCACCAATATTATTATTAATAGTGCTATTGCTAAAACCTGACATTCCATATTTATTCTGCGTGTTTTGTTTCTTGACTTTTTTTAAATATTTCTTTTCTTGTTGTGATATTCCATAGTTTGCGTATTTATTAGAATCATTATAAATATTGGCATAATTTTCAAACATATGAAATATATGATTATATAGTTGTACTAATATAATCATATACTAAAATTTTCCATAAAAGAATGTTTTATTTATTTAATTTGAATTTGGAGTTTTAGTAGGAAAAGGCATTTTTATCACTCTATTTTTTACATTTAATTTGTATAATTTAAATAAAACTACCACCAAAATTATGTACAAAATATTAAATTTACATATAAAAAACATACTTAGTATTACCGTAATGATAAACATTTTGGGTTTTACACCTGAAAATATAACCAATGATAATACAATTAATATGAAAATAATAAAAATGGATATTTTATACTGTGTATAATAGCTATTTACCACTTTATATGTGTCACTTTTATCTTGTATATATTCATTTTGTTCTTCTAATAGCTTGGCTATCACTATTTCTTCTGCTAATAATTTTTCTTTAAAACCTATAGCCTTTAATTGTGCTATGTTGTTTAAACTAATTTCTTCATCTAAAAATTTTTGAGCTAATATACTGGCTCCTGCTATTTCTTCCACTGATAATGTTTCGTTAAATCCTGCTGTTTGTGATTGTGCTATATTGTTTAATCTAATTTCTTCATCTAAAACTGGTTGCGTGTTCTTAAGTGTCGATAAAATTTGATTGTTTAAATTTGTTAATTGTGCATTATAACCTTTCAATTGCATTAATAGTTGTGTTGACATTGGAACTATAGCTGTATATGAATTTGAATTTGGACCACCATTTGACAATGTATAATCACCTGAATAAGTCATACATTTTCCATTACGTGAATCAAATGTAGCACCGGTACAATTTGATAAAGATTGACATACAGCTTGACACCCAGAAATATCCGAATTGGATAAATCAGTTATTGAAATTAACTGACCACTTGTTTCTAGAATCATTCTTCCTTGAAGAAAAAAATATTCAACATTACTTGCATCATAAGCTTTAACTAAACCTGATGGATCTGTAAATGTGGGTAATGAATTTAAATAATTTGTATATGTACTATTATAATTTTGTAATGTCGTATTAAATTGTTGTTGTAACGTTTCTAAATCTAATACATTTGAATTTATTTCGGCATTCACACTATTAATATTCATTTTTAATATATTATATTATTAATATATTAAATTATTGCGATTGTTTATTATAATTTATTTTTTATATATTTATTTACATAGGTATTTACATTTGTTTTTACAATAATATTATTGTAATAAGATGGAGTTGGTAGTTTCAAATTATATGGATGAGGATATAAATGAGGATATAAATGAGAATATAAATGAGAATATAAATGAGATAAATATGGTGTTTTTTTTGGTTTTTTTACTTGCAAATCATTATATAAAAATCTAAATTTTTGATAATATAAAAAATACATGATATTTAGATATGTTAGGTTCATTTTATTATTGTAAAATAAAATAAAATAAATACATATATTCTAAAATATCATGTATTTTTTATCATTACAACTATATGAGACGGTTACGATGATGATGATGATGATGATGATGGTTGTGATGTTGATACACCATTAGACTTTCCTGAAAATATTTTTCTCATAATAAAAAATGCTACTACAAATGTAAAAACCATGCCTATATTGAATGATCTTTGATTATTATATAAATTTGTATAATCATCTATTAATTCTTGTGATGTAGTATCCACAGATTCCACATTTTCAACTCTTTTTTCCAATCGTTTATTTTCTTTTCGATAAATATCCAATTCTATATTTAATATTCTAGATATTTCATTTAAATAATCGATATTTTTTTGAATATCAACACTCAGTAATTTCATTTCATTTAAAATACTGTCCAATCTGTTTTTTATTCTATAATAATTACTAGAATATTCTGGGAAATCGGGGAATTTTGAATGTGCAATAAAATACCATTCCAAATTTATTAAATTTTCATTAAATTCGATTGCTAGTACATCCAAAACATCATTGTATTCCTTATATTTATTTGATTTTAGTTTAATTTTATCTTTCATCTCCTTCTCTATCAATCGAATTTCATTTTTTTTAGGATCAAATTCATTAAAAGATGTTAATAAATTGTTTATTTCTAGACCATTCATATCATTTGTATTATTCATTAAAGCCATATTTCTTTGTTATGTATCGTATTATCTACTATCTTATAATATATTTTTATTTTATTTTACTAATAGATTACACTATGTTTATTTGGTTTTGTGTTTGTTTGGGTTGGGGTTTTGAAGTTTTGACACTTTTTCAAACACATATTCTATAATAATATGCTGTTATTGCCGTCTTACTAGGACGAATTATTTCACAAATTTGACCTGGACGAATACATATTGCTTGTGCAACTGGATCAAATCTTGATATTTCTGGTAAATCTGCATCAGAACAATTATATTTTTCTTTTATTTTCATCGCTTCAGTTTCCTCCATAATTCTATGTTTTGGAACTAAAATATTATCTAAAATAACATATTGCAAACGTTTTATGTTTTGTATAATAATAAACAACTTATCGGTTTCCCAAATATGTTTCATCAAATTAGTCAACGTATCGTTCATTTCATCTTTACTTATAATCAACAATGTATCATCCTTTGTTAAAACTTCTTCCAATTGAAATAAATCATCTATCATTTCTTGAATGTTTTGTGGTCGCAAATTTTTTGCTAAATAATATCGTATGTATATTTTGTTTTTGCGTTTTGTTTTTGGATCTTCTGTTGTTTTTTCTAACAACATATCCAACTGTTTATTTTGATACATTGCATTCACTTCTGTAACTGTAAAATTGCTATAATCACTTACATTATAACCTTGTCTTCCTAGTAAATCCAATACATTTTTTCTAGATTTATATATTAATGTAATTATACCAGCTGTCGTATTTTGTGTAGCCATTTTATTTTGATGTTGATGTTGATATGTATTATTGTTGGTATTTATATATATTACAATCAATTCTTTTTAATTCAATTTTAAAATAAAAATTGTAAGTGTATGTGTTTTTTATATTTTTTATGTAAAATAATATAAAGAATATTTGCGTAATACATTCAGTAATATACATTACTCTATTCTGGTCTTATAGTGTAGCGGTTAGCACACGGCACTTTGAATGCTGTATCATGAGTTCGAATCTCATTAAGACCAAAACAAACTGACCTCATAATAATAAATAATAATATTTTACAATGTTATTATTTATTTACATCTTGTTATACACCTTTTTTCATTTCAAACGCCGATTTTTATATAGTTAAAATTATTTAAAAATATACCTTCATATTGTAATAGGTGACAATGAATATTGAAGAACTCTTACATAAAATAAAACAAGTAGAGGAAGAAAAACAAAATATACTTAACGAAAATGATAAATTAAAACAACTTTTACAAAATTATAATGATAGTCGTAAGAACTATTATGAAAAAAATAAAGAAATAATAAAAGCAAAAGCAAAACAAGGATTAAAGAAATTAGCTGATGAAAATCCAGAAAAACTTAAAGAATATAGAAGAAATGCTTATATAAAACGAAAAGAAAAACTTATGAAAATAGAAAATAACAAAGAAGAAAATATTTAGGCAATTTGAAATAATTATTTATTTTTAGGAATAATTAACTATTTGAAAAAACTATTTAAAATTATTTTCTTTTTATAGTATATAGGAATGAAAAAACCTAAAAAAGTTAAGGAGAAGAAAAAAGAGGAAGATAACTTTGATTTTATGAAAACAAATAAGGACAACATAAATAATGTTATTAAGGATAAAACTATTTTACCTATCATATACGATTTGGTAAATAGAACTAATAAAATTGTTATTCGGGCTTATCAATTTATTAAACTTTATTGTGTTTTTTGCTATGATAATCATATTCCATTTCCTTCAATTGATAAGGATTTTATATGCGATGTATTCAAGATTGTTACTATAAGAAAATGTAATTCTGGTGGATATACTGATAAAAATATGCCTGATAAGTTACGATTATTATACAATTTTTATAATAATTATTACTCTTCTACATTAGTTGATAATGATTTTATCTATTATGACAAGTTACCTTATATTTTAGCATATGAAGCTATTGATATGGTTACTAACATAAATAATAATATTCAAGAACACTTTATAGACCACCTTAATAAATATGTCAATCTCACTTTTCAAGTAAAAGAAAAATCCGCAGAAATTACCAAGAACAATAAAGATAAAGTAGTTAGAAAAGAACTTCATAAGCAATTACACGATGAATTTAACAAGGTAAAAAAGGATTTAATTTCATTTGATGAACCAAAATCAGCAGAAAAATACCATTCATGGATTAGAGAACAACGAATATTGTTATATCCTAATAAAAGTAAGTTTGATAATGATAATATTTATTATGATTTGAAATCTAATACACAAGATTATCTAGTTTCTATGTTTTATCTTTCCAGACAATTTGAATTACAAAATGATGAAATATTAAGAAATAATGAAATGAATGACATTAAGAAAAAACAAATACGATTATTTAATGTATTACCATTAAGAACGAATATTGTAGGAAAGAATATTTGTATTGATACTTGTGGAATAATTCAAAACTTTTTAGGTAATGAAGCAAGTTACCCCATATTACAAACATATAAAAAAGAAAATAAATATTTTGAATTATGGAACAGATTTTTTAAGTTAAACAAACGAACATTTAAAAAGGGGAAAAAATATGCCTTTTCATTTATGATACGAACTGATGGGGTTTCTTGTTGTGCTTTATTCATAAGATTAGGTGCGAATGGAAACCCGCTTCCAAAAACCATAGAAAATAAAAAATGTTGCGAAGAAGTAAATACTGATTACATTGAAAAAACTGAAATTACAGATGGGTTAAGAAATATGAAAGTGGTTTGTATTGACCCTAATATGAGCGACCTTATCTATTGTGGTTCAAAAGATGAAAATGGAATTTTACAAACATTCCGTTATACTCAAAATCAACGAAGATTAGAAACACGAATGAAAAAGTATTGTAAAATTAGAGATAAAGTAAGCAAAGAAACTGTAATAGAAGAAAAAACTATCAAAGAAATAGAAACTGAATTGAAGGAATATAATAGTAAAACAACTAATTATGAAAAGTTCAAAGAATATTGTATTGAGAAAAACAAAGTAAATTCCAAATTATTTAATCATTACCAACAAGAATTCTATAAAAAATTCAAATTGAATACATTTACAAATTCTCAGAAAAGCGAAAGAAAAATGATACAAAATTTTTCTAAGAAATTTGGTAGCCCAGAAAATACTGTTTATGTAATGGGTGATTATGATAAAGGAAGTTACCATATGAAAGGAGTAGAACCAGTAATTTGTAAGAAGTTTAGAAGAATATTCAAAAACGCTGGATACAAAACATTTTTAGTAAATGAATACAAAACATCAATGTTATGTAACTGTTGTCATAATGAATTAGAAGCATTCAAGGAAAGACCAAGCAAAAAACCTAAAAAGAAAGGGGGAATAGAAACCTGTCACGGATTATTACGATGTCAATCGGTTAAACCAAAGTGTGAAATAATCCATAACAGAGATAAGAATGCCGTCCAAAATATGTTAGAAATAGTCCATTCCATATTTACAATAGGGAAAAGACCAGATATATTTTGTAGGGATATAAATTCTTAAAACATCATATCCGTTTCACGACGGATACTAATCAAATTTTTATTCCCTTTTTATTTTTTTATGTCGTGAAAATCGGCGTTTGAAATGAAAAAAGGTGTAAAATTAAAACACTATTTTTTTTACACCAGTGTTTAATGTTGTTGATGATGATGTATCGTTATTGCTATCTACTTTTATTTCCACATTTACATTTTCATCGGATGATTCAGTACCACTTTCTTCTGGTTTCTCTTCACTGTACTCCAACATATTCTTTTTCTCTGGTTCGGGGTTTTGTGATTGCTGTTCTTCTTGTTGTTGAGCTTCTTCCATCATTTTTCGCTCCTTCAACAACTTTGTCTTTTTCAATATAAATAATCTATCTTTTGGTGGCAAATCCATAATCATTTTTTTACTCTTCATTGGTAATGATTGATAAAAATCATTGTATTCTTTTGTTCCAAAATCTATTTCAGGTTCATTTGTTGTTGTTGTTGTTGTTGTTGGCGGTGGCGAATCAGAAGGTGTGGTTGGACCTATATTACTAGGAGGTGCCTCATCTGGAGTTGTTGGACCTGCTATTTCTTGAGTTTCATCATTAGACTCTAATGACTCCGTCTCCGAAGTTTCAGGATAAACAACTTCAAACGAACTCGACTCTTCTTCGTTCAGATTTTTCAATTCCGCTTGCTCTTTGTTATAAAGTTTGTTTTCATTATTCCTAATTTTCGTATTCATATAATTAATATAATTTTTAATAAAATCATTCAGTTTCTCGGTTTCTTTCTCGGTTTCTTTCTCCGTTTCTTTCTCGGTTTCTTTCTCGGTTTTGTCGGCGTCACCATGTATTAAATCTTTTAATACATCTACATTTTTGGTTAATTCCATTATATTTTTAGAATAAGACATTGACATCAATTGATCAACGTTATCATCTGTAATTATTCTCATTTGAATATTCATGGTTTGTAACTCTTGTATTAATAATTTTAATGCATAAGGTATTCTCAAAATACTAAATGAACGCCCAAATTTACTAACATTGGATATATTCATTTTTCCATCCACTGTATTATAAAAATGAATTGGGCCATCTGCAAATGGACTCAAAAACAAATTTTTATTTTTGTTATATATTGATACTGCTCCCGTTTTATTACAAACAGCCATAAAATATTCATCACCTCTTACCAAAAATGATTCTTGTAAAAAGTGAGATGCTCCATGTGCAATAACACCATCACGTTCCATTTCACCTATACGTAACCCACCATCATTTGCTCTTCCTTGTACGGTTTGTCGAGTCAAAAGCGTCCTTGGACCACGTGCGCGATAATTGATTTTGTCTTTTACCATGTGTTTTAAACGCATATAATAGGTAGGTCCAATATAAATATCCGCTTGTAATTGTTCCCCTGTCATTCCATTATATAATAATTGATTTCCACTAGAATGATAACCCGCATTGACTAACATGGATCCATACAGTTTTGTATTTGGACCTTTTGTCTTAAACGCAGTGCAATCTCCATATCCACCATAAAGAGCACACCCTTTCCCTAACAAACTCTCAATTAATTGTCCAATTGTCATACGACTTGGAATAGCGTGTGGATTAATAATTAAATCTGGTCGAATACCGTCAGCAGTAAAAGGCATGTCTTCTTCTGGAATAATGAGACCTATCGTGCCTTTTTGCCCACTACGACTCGCCATTTTGTCACCTATTGCTGGTATTCTCTCCTCACGAATACGAATCTTTGCCAATCGAAACCCTTCTTCTCCTTCTGTAATAAACGACTTATCTACAAAACCTAATTGTCCCTTCTTTGTTGTTACAGAAGAATCCTGATATTGTGCTTGAATTTGAATTTCTTCTTCGCCGTCTCCATAATTGTATTTTTGGCCCGGGTTTTGTGTTTGTGTCGTCGCGATACCATTTCCAGCAATTACTTTTCCAATCAATACGATTTTATCATTAATAGGTGTATTTTCCTTCACCAATCCAGTTTTATCCAAATAACTATAATCATATCCAGGTTTAATACCTATTACATTTTTATTTGCAATCTCAGTAAAATAAGAATTTACCATGGATCCGGATACTTTGGTACTTTCCTCACTCGCCTCATACATGGAATAATAGGTAGTATTAAAAAGCCCACGTTTAATTGCTCCTTCGTTTATTAATATTGCATCCTCTACATTATAACCTGTATAAGACATAATAGCAACAATAGCATTTACACCATACGGTTGTGATTCATTATTAATATATTCCAAATATCGGGATTTTACCAATGGAACTTGACCATAATTTAATACTACACCCATTTTATCAATTCGCATTTGATAATTGGAATGATAAACCGAAACAGCTTGTTTGCTTTGACCACATGAAAAAGCATCTCTCGGATATGGATTGTTTTCTGGATAAATAATTAGATTACCCATTACACCCAATATCAACGACGAATCAATTTCTATGTTTGTATAATAGGAGTTCGCGGTAAGTTGTTCTTCCTTTGTAGCAATTAACATGGTCTCTTCTTCGGATGTATCAACGTAGTCTATTAAAGACTGATTTTTGTATAGCATTCCATTTGTTGTTTTATCCTGGGTTGTTGTATCAGCACCAACATCATACAACTCATTTAAATTATATATTTTATTGTTCTTAAAATAAAAATCCGAGCCCTTTTTCTCTCCAAACCCCGCTACAATTTTATTCCAGGTTACCTTTTCTTCATTCAACAACTTCACAATATGTTCTCTTTTATAACTTGCCTTTTTGTCATGCTTTTCATCCTCATCTATATAATAAATGGGTCTTGTCAATCGCCCTGAATCGGTAAAAATATAAATCTCATTTTTTGAATATTCAAATCGAATACTTGTAAATGTGGGAATAATACCATTTCGTCTATATAATTTTAATAATTTTACCACTTCTATTGGATCTTCAACAACACCTATCCAACTACCATTGACAAACAATTTTGTATTATCCGCCAAATATTGAATAGTGGATTCTTGTAATAATTTAATAGCAATGTTCGAACGTAACCATTTAATCAATGGAATGGAAGAATATCCTATTGATATATAAGTCGATAAAGCCAAATGTTTATGTAACCCAATATTTCCACCATCCGGTGTATCCACTGGATCAATAAATCCCCATTGCGATGTATTCAATAGACGCGGTCCTACTACTTTTGCACTGGAATCTAGAGGTAAATTCAATTTTCTCAAACTAGAAATAAAAGTATACCAACTTAATCGATTTAAATCTTGTACAATACCTACTTTTTTGGTATATTCCAATGATCCCCAATTTCCTTTAAATGCCCTTTTAAATCCAGACTCTACACTTCTATCTTTGAAAAATTCACGATAATTCAACTCTATTAAACCCATGAAATTATCACGGTATTTGCCAGAATGATAATAATATTCACTATCTATTGCTAAACTAATTGCTCTCTTTTGTATTAAGAAAAACTCACGGAATAAATCATATAATAAGACACCAGTAGTTTCAACGCGTTTAAATTGAAAATTATCCCTATCTGTTGGTTTATCTTCTTTACTATAAACAGCGAGTAGTCGTTTAACCATATTACCCAAAAAATAAGCTTTGTCTAGGAAATTCGTCTCTCCAACATTCGGTAAAAAATAATTAATGAGGATCTCTAACACACCATTTATTGATCTTCTCTTTGTGAATGTAGCTATGTATTCTAAAGCTGTTTGTTGATTGAATATTTTTCCAGCATCATGTATCGATGGAATAAACAAATCAATGTAAGATTCATATTTTTTCATATCCAATAAACAGGTTTCTATTATATCTTTATCGGAAACAATACCCAATGCACGCATCAATATAAAAAGTGGTACAGGTTTTCTTACGTTTGGAACCAATACCACAATTTGATTGTTGGAGAGAACAGATGTTGGTGCTACTATTTTGACCGCCATCGTTCTGATAGGTTTTGACGCATCTTCAGAGACGGTTCTTATTTCTGCGGAATGACTATATAAATCATCTGCTTTGTTTTTCCTTATATAAATCATATTATCCGCGAATTTTTCCTGCGGAATAATTACTTTCTCTTTGCCATCAATTATAAAATAACCACCAAAATCATTGCGACATTCACCCATATTAAAACGCACTTCTGGAGAGAGCGATTTCAAAATGCATAAATCAGATTGAAGCATAATGGGAAATTTACCCAAATATATCTTTTCTAGAGTAATAGACGTCGTTTTTTTTTCCATGATTTCTGTTTTGGTCTGTGTGTTTATGGATTGTTCATAAGATATCACATCAACATCGACATCATAATGTATTGTTATTCCATATGTCATATTTCTTAATCTGGCATCATTTGGATACATGAAATGAACGTTATTATCATCATATATAATCGGTTTTCCAAAATATATTTTGTTTCCAGTCTTACCACCTAAATATAATAAAATTTCGTTTCTATTTTCGCTATCGGATGCGGATGAAGTTGAACTCTCGCGCTCTATAAATCTTATTGGGTTATTCTCTCGAATGATATTTTTAATACCATACTGAAAAAAATGATTGTACGATTCTAAATGATGCTGGACCAAATTACTAGGATTATCTTTAAAATAAATATCTATTAATTTCCACGATATGTCTTCCATGTTATATAATGTTTTATTTTATTGTTAATTGTTATACTGTTATTTTTTTATTATATTATAATATTATATATTATATAATATAATATCACATTTTCTAACTAATGAATTATAACAAATATGCAAAACCAGTTTGAAAATTATTGAAAAAATTGATTTGTTTTTGTTATTTCAAGAACACACAAAATATAACAATGAAATCCTATGGCAATTTTATGATGATGATTTTTGTATGTATTTTATTTATATGTAATATCAATTGTTTTTGTAATTCATATAAAACTACTGTAAAAATGTCGTTGAATCCTATTACTCCAGAATATCTATATCAAAGATTAGTGACAAGAGTGACACAATCTACACAAACACACGAAAAACAACCACTAGACGGTTTATATTTATCTACTATTGAATGGAAAAAGATAAATACTATTTTAAACCATAACGATTCAACACCTGAATTACGTAACAAAGTTAAGAATCTTATATACAAATGTTATGAGAAATGGTGTTTTTCAATAGTTAGTATAATTAGTCAAAAATATCGGGAAAAATGTGAGCCGATTCATCTAGATGAACTAAAATTATATGGTTATATAGGGTTACGTAAAGCATTGATAAACTACGATAGCACACAATCCAATCTATTTACTAATTACGCTGTAAAATACATATATAATGAAGTATTGGATGGTATTTATGAATTATCTCCCATGTATACATTTTGTGAAAATTATAAAAATAAAAAAAAACAAAAAGTGTTGAATAGAATTTACAAGCATCATAAACATGACAAACGTAACGAAAACCAAAAACAAACATTGAAATACAATAAAAATACTAATATATCGAGAAAGAAAATGGCGATAACATTAGAATAATTTAGAGCAACGCGTATTTTAAATGCCGTCTTTATTAGTTCTTATATATCTTTAATGTTCTTCTTTTTGTATATTTCTTTGTGTTCAGTTTATTTTTATAGTAATCTTTATTATAAGCATAAATAAAGTAATTCGCATAGTTTTCTTCTTTAATTTTTTCTATTGATGTTTTTACGCTTCTATCTAATCCTGTAAATGTATTGGGTTTATCCAATTTGATATAATGTTTCATTTGATTAAAAAATTGTTCTATACTATTCAATCTTGGATGATAAGAAACGGTGTATAGTAAATAATTTCCACTTTCTTCTATTATTTGTTTCGTATTTTCTGTTTTATGTATTTGTCCGTTGTCTAAAATAAATAATTTTCCTTTTATCTTATTACATATATCTTTCAAAAAACCATTAAATCTTTCAGCATTTACTGTTCCATTTTGGTATAATTCAGACGCTATACATTTTTTATTATTTATTGCTACTACCAAAGAATATTTTTTGAATACATCATTATTTGTTGTTTTCTTTATACATCTATCACCCAAAAATGCTCTACAATAATTATGAGTAAGTGATGTGCTTACAGAAGTTTCATCAATAGAAATTATATCTTCTAATTTGAATTTATTTATTACATCAAAAAATTCTTTCAATTCTTGTTTTTCATTTCTAATATTACCTCTATAAGTTTTTGGAAAATGTTTGAAAGTTGCTCTTTTTCTTGTAATATTATTATCTCTAATAATATCTGATAAATATTGTCTGGATATATCTAATTTTGGATACTTACTTTTGAGTAATTCGTGTAAAAAATTCATTTGTATATCGTTATGTTTTCGTAATGTTTCTTTTATAAATTGAATATGTTGTTTTTCTAATTTGTAAGAACCTAATTTTCTGGTTTTTCTATTTACATTTTTATTTTTATCATATCTTTCAACCCATCGTTTCAAACTTCTTTCACTACATTCAAATATTTCACATACTTTAACATAATTATTTATTTTATGGTAATAATTAACTGCTTTCAATTTCAAATCTGGTGTAAATTGTTTTGTCATTTATATAATTGTAGAAATTATAATTAAATTGAATTAAATATTTATCATAATAAATATTATAATTAGTATAATGGTTTTTATATACACACTCCAATTACAAAAAGGGAAGTATTATGTTGGAAAAACTGATAATCCAAAATTTCGTTTAGATAATCATTTTAATTCAAATGGTTCTGCTTGGACTAATTTGTATAAACCAATTAAAGTATTAGAAATTATACCAAATTGCGACAATTATGACGAAGATAAATACACCAGAAAATATATGGATAAATATGGTATAAATAATGTTCGTGGCGGTTCTTTTGTTTCAATTGAATTAGATAAATCAACAATAGAACATTTGAAACAGATGAGTAATGGGACAAACGATAAGTGTTTTATATGTGGAAAAAAAGGTCATTTTGCGAATGAATGCGACGAAAATGATTATTGGGAAACAGAAAGCGAAGAAGAAGTTTGGTGTTGTGAATATTGCGATAAAGAATTTTTAGAAGAAAGTAAGTGTGAATATCACGAAAAATATTGTAAATTAAGTAATAGAAAAGGTGCGAAAAATTATTATGAAAATAATGATGAATCTAGCGATTGTTGTTTCAAATGTGGTAGAGAAGGTCATTATGCGTCATCGTGTTATGCTTCAAGACATATAAAAGGATATTATCTGAAATAAATTATTTTAAGAAATTTAAGAATTTAGGAAAAATATTTAAAAATATATTACTATCATATAATAAATTTACAAATGGAAAATAATATTGAATACAAAAGATTATATGAATTATCTATTATTGAAAAAGAAGAAATATTAAAAGACAATCAGAAAAAACAAGAAAAAATTAATGAATTAACAGAAGAATTGAACTCATATAAGATTGAAAATTATAGTAAAAAAAGTTATTATCAAAAAAATAAAGAAAAGATCATTGAAAAGGTTAAGAAATATAATAAGAATTATGTTAAAACGCCAGAACAGATTAAAGAATACAATAAACGAGCATACGAAAAAAGAAAGGCAAAAAAAATGGAAGCACAAAATTTATAATAATTAATTATTTAGGAAAAATTATAAATAATTAATTAATTTAGAAAATAACTTAAAATATTTTCTTTTTATAATATATAGAATGGAACTGGAAGAAAAACCGCCCGATCCTTCTGAACAAATTTATCGGATTATTAAATGTCCGTTGAAATGTGTATTGAAAAAGTATAATATATTACATCCTATTATTGAAAACGCAGTTATGGATATAAATGAAATTGTTATTTTATCTTATCAATTTATTCGTATGTATTTGTTAAATAAATTTAATAACAATCAAGCGTTTCCAAAGATTAACAAGCAATTCGTGTTAGATGTAATAAAAACCGTTAGTTATACAGATACAAAACGAGGACAAAAAACAAAACAAGAAAATATTAAAAATCCTTCTGGTAAATCGGATATGAAACAATTTTATAATGAAGAATTTTCTAAATTAGTATCTAATAGACCATCTTATTCAAATAAAACTTTTATAATAACACAAACCGCAAACGAAATGATTACTTGTATAAATACCAACATTTCTACACACTTTATAAAACATTTATTCAAATATATAAATTGTTTATTCAAAGAACCAAAAATGTTAGAAATAAAGAAAGAAAAAGATAAAGAAAAGCGTAAAGAACTTTATAAACAACTCAACCAAGAAATTCGTGATTTGAAAACTGATTTAATCAATAATAAAATAGAAAAATCCAAAGAAGAATACCATAGTTGGATTAAAGAGAATAAGGTTTTTTTATTTCCAAATAAAGTTAATAAATCGGTCGCTTACGATGTAAAATGTAATCCAGAAAAATATATTAAATATTCTTTTTTTATCAACCAGAAAATAGAAGAATTCGGTAAAAGACCATACCAAGTTATTCCGCAAAGAAATAATATTGTTCCAAAACATATTGTATTGAATACACCATCAATTGTTGATTTAATTGATGATAAGAAACAAAGTATATTTCAATATAACAAAAGTGAATTACTATTATACGCAAAGAAACATCAAAAACATATTTGGAATAAAATTCTGAAATTAGAGAAAAATTGTATATTTAAGCAAAAAGAATATGTTTTTTATAATCAAATTATTACAGATGGTTTTAGTTGTTCTTTATTATTTATTTTGAAAAAATATAAGGATAAGGTATTTGGTGAAAAATTACCAGAAGTAAATAATGAATTTGAATTTACCAAAATAGAAGATTTATCCAAAAATAAATGTAATGAATATTTAACCGATAAATACAAATTAGTTTCATTAGATCCAGGTAAAATAAGACCAATTAGTATGATTGATGAAAATAATAAATTTTTCAAATATACAGCGTGTAGAAGAAGATTTGAAACTTATACCAAACAAAGTAATTCCATTATATATAAAGAAAAGAAGAAGAATGGTATAATTCAAAAAGAAACAAAATTATCTAATTATAATTCAAGAAGTCTAAACCAAGAAAAATATAATAATTTTATTACAAATAAAACCATTTTGAATAATGAAGTAAAAGATTTTTATCAAAAACCTTTGTTTCGCAAATTAGCATTTCGCAGATTTATCAGAACCAAACAAAGTGAGATAAAATTATTAAATGAAATTGAAAATACCTATCTTACCAAAGAAGAAATAAAGCAAGGAAGAAAACTATTAATATTACACGGAGATTATAGTAGAACAACTCAAATGAAAGGTTGTATTCCAACACCGAATATTAGTATGAAGAAATTGCTATTGAATAGATTTGATATTGTTGAAATAAATGAATTCAATACCAGCAAGTTATACAATAAATCTTTGAAGGAAATGGAAAATGTAAGTATAAGAAAAAAGAAACACAAAAAGTCGCTCCACGAAATACTAACTCCAAAAGAGGAAACGAAATCTCGTATATTCGTGAATAGAGATACTAATGCTTGTAAAAATATATTATTACTTGGTAAATGTTATTTAGAAAATCAAACCAGACCAGAAGAATTTACCAGAAAAGTAATAAAAACAGAAATTGTTAAGAAAGTTAAAAAACAAACAAATAAAAATAAATAGTTGTTTCATTAAGGTAGTAAATGAAATAACATTAAGTGGGAATTTGCTTATCTACCGCAAAGTAAGCAGATGATAAACCCACCATCTTGAATATAGATAAATGCGCTCGTAATTTAAACTTGTTTTTTGCTATGTTACTCGGCATTTAAAATACGCGTTGCTCTATATATTACTGCAAATTATAATATTATTATACATTATAATGACAAATATTGCAACTTCTTCATCATTTTATTCACGTGGAATTTCAACTAATGCACATTCATTTGGTTATTTAGTTCAAGGCAATTATACTATTGTTCAACCACAAAACCAAAACTATTTTGGGTTTTTGCGTAATATATCAGGTGCTACTACCAATACCAATACCAATACCAATACCAATAAAACACCCACTATAAAAAATCTAAAAAAAATGAAATTCAAAAATTAATAGTAAAGTTACCAAATATGATATTCTTCAAAGTGATTCAAATACATTTTATCATTTTTTTTTATATCATAAATTTTATTGAACCGTTCCGATGTTACTAATACACAATTAACACGATATTTTGCGATTGAATGTGGATTCAATAAATTCATATTTTTATATAATTCCGGTTTTTTGATCGACTGCCAGTATTGCGCATAATATTTATAAAAATCCATCAAATAAATATTTTGTTTCTCTCCGTATATTTTGTTTTCAACCAAATGATCTACTAGTGCTTCCTCTGCTATTAGAAATCCACCAATATCTGCAATGTTCTCTCCAATGGTAATATTTGCGCTGACAACAATATGATCTTTTTTGGCGACATTTTCATAAAAATGTATTAATTTATCCTGTTTTTCTTTGTATTTCTTTGTATCTTCAGGAGACCACCATCCTGACCCACCAAAGTTGCCATTTTCATCATACTTATGACCTTGGTCGTCAAACGCATGCATTAATTCATGACCTATAAGCGTACATACATTCGCATAATTATATGTCATAGATTTGTTAATGTCTATAAAAGGCGGTTGTAAAATAGCATTTGGAATAAATAGTTCGTTTGTATCAAAATTAAAACAAGCATTTACTGAATACGTGTTTAACCCATGATTTCTATTCCATTTATCCTTGTATTTTTCTAATATGTTTTCTTTTTCATCATTAAAATATTTTTGAATTTTTTGCGCGGTTATCCATTCCTTGTATTTTTGGTAATTGCCGTATGAATCATCGGTTGTAAAATCACAATCAGGATCCGGATCCCATTTTGGTTTCGTTCCTATGACTATGTTTATTTTATCCAATTTTTGTAGTATGTGTTTAATGGTATTCGATGACAACCATGTGCTTCTAACTAATCTTTTACGAAAGACGTTTTTTATGGATTCCATTAGTTTTTTCACAAATTCAATTTCTTTATCATGTCTGTAGTATTTCATGTATAATTTGTTTATTTCCATATTCATTATATCCATAACATTGGATAAAGCTATTTTTTTAGGGTTACATGTTTTATAAAATAAAGTGGTCAATTTATGATCATCATTGAATTCGTATATGTCATCCGATTCTGTCAAATACTCACTTTTATGTTTATGTGGTTTTCCAATGTTAATTATGTTGTTCATGAAAATGCTGTATATTTTACACAATCCTTTATGATATGGAATAGCGCTAGTTATTATTTTATAAATAAAATAACCTTGCCATGCTTTGGTGTGCCATTTATGGTACATTTCATTTAATGCATGTTGCATATATTTTACGTTATTGACGACAACGTATTTTTCGTGTCTTGTTGTGTGTTTGGTTACGCCATTGTTTCTGGTGCTCATAACCAAAGTATCCACAAACTTATGCATATCAAAATGAAATTTCTCTTTTAATTCACTTACTGACATTTTATGATAACTAGTTTCAAATGTTATTTTCATATTATCATCATATAAATATTCTGCCATTTGTTTTTCGACATTGTAAATATCTTCTGCTTTATAACAATGATTTTCACCCAGTATAAGATGAAACAATGCATCGATTTTTTCTATATACATTTTTTTGTAATTTGCAATTTCTTTATGATCGTTATTGTTTTTACCAACATATAATTTTTTAAGACCATATGTAAATCCATAACTATTTATATAGGAAATATATTTTGAACTGTTTTTCAGATCTGGATCAACGTACCATTTTATAAACATAGTGAATTGATTGTGAGTCATCCATGCTAAAAAATTGTAATATTCGGTCTCGTATTTAGAGTGGTAGTGGTTGTGGTTGTGGTTGTTATCTGGTTTACTATAATCAGCACCGTTTTTTATAAAATTATTTAATTGAAATAAATATTCATTGAGTCTTGATTCAACCGTTAAAGGTTGTGTATGAATAACTGCATCATGTATTTTTTTGATATTCGATAAAGGTGTGGAAGAGTGTGGCCGTGATCTGCATATTTTTTTGATAATTTGATTGATTTGTCTATCGACTTTTTCTTGTAATAAACTAAACCTATTAATATCATCTCTTTTGCTTGAATGATATACATATTTATGCATATGTAACCAATTCTTGTTTATTGTTGTATAAAAATCATCTTTTAGTTTGTTCTTGGGTTGTTTATAGGGGTGTTTTTTGGTTTTATTATGGTGTGTTATATGGTTTTTTTTGCGTGTTGTTCTATATGTGTGTTTTTTTGAATGATGAACCATATGTTTTATAATTTGTATATAATTGTTATATAGATTGTATATAATTGTATATTGTTGCTTAATATACAATGATATTTTTTTATCCATCTAAATAGTTACATTATTATACAAAAGGATTTTTCATATTACCGATTGAAAAGTTTTTTTTGTCTGGATGCGAAATATAAGAGAATATCATATAAATTAAAAATAATACAAAAAGAAAAAATATAACATATATGAAAAACAAAGTGCTACTTTTTTGGAGTGTTGTCGTTGTTGCTGTAGTTACATTCATTTGTTCATTTGAACTCCCGGTTGGTTGACAATCAATATAAATTTCATCGGATAAATCTGTAGTTAATAAACTGGTTGCTCCTGTATTATTTTTAAATAATGGATAAATATTCGCAGTAGTATTCGGTGATACTATAGTATCACTATAAGTTGGATTGGTGTAATATGGGGATATAAATGATTGTAAGTTTTGTATAACATCGCTATCAACAAAAATAGCATTATCTGTTCCATAAACAATATAATAAGCATTATCATTTGTGTTTGTATATGAAAAAAAGGGATACTTACTAGGAACTAAGTAATCCAATCTATAATTTGTAACATTTGTTACCTGTGGTTGATTTAAATTATTGTCTACTTGATTTTTTACTCGTTGTAACTGGTCTTGTAAACTTGACAACTGATTTTCTATGGATGGTGGTGCTGATTTTGTAGGTTCTTTTCTCCTTTTTCTACCCAAATTATCAAAACTATTCTTTATTTTGTTACCAAAATTTGCGATACCACTACCCGATTCTATCGTACGATTATTTTTTAAATTTGTTAATTCAGTATTAGCTGTTGAAATTTCATTATTAAAATCATTTTCAGTTTGTCTAATTATATTAATTCTAGGTATTGCATAGTTTATCATATCTTCTACTAAACTTGTTCCATTAATATTTGGAACTGCTTTGTTAGGAAATAATGTTATAATAGGTATGCATACCACTAATGGTAATCCATTTCCTAAAACCGCTTGATGTACTATTTGAATTTCTGCATTTGCTTGATTTCCACCAAAATAATGCAAAGAAGGCGAATATATAAAAACTCCGGAAACATTGTATTCAATTCCATTATATAATACTTGATTTGTTCCATTTGAGTTTGATTCATATGTAAATTGTAATGACGTATTAGCTGAATTAGGATATACGTAACATACACTTGAGTTATAATGAAATGAAAAATCACATTTTAAGTCACAAAACCCACTAAGAAAAGTTGTTTCTTCTGATATATTCATTACTATTTGTTGATCACTCATTTTTTATATTTTGATGTAATGGTATTATTATATTAAATTTATAATAAAATAATATATATTTAATATAAATAAGGAATTTTATATAAATAAAATGAAATTGTCTAAAGGTAAAATTAATAAAATTAAAGGGAAACGGAATCAAAGTAAAAAACGTCTTGGTCATAAACATAAACATTTAGTTAAACATGGTAGAAGTTTAAGTTATCGAAAAAAACGACATTTCAATTTAAAAAATCAAACTTTGAAGAGATTTGGTATTGAAGGTGGTGCTGATGATGAAACTGATGGTGAAACTGATATTGAAGAAGAGGGTGAAGAAACCACTACTGAAGAAGAGAGTGAAGAAGAGGGTGAAGAAGGTGAAGAAGGTGAAACAACGGAAAATGGAGAGAAAGGAAATGAAGAGAAAGAAAATGAAGAAGGAAATGAAGTGAAAGAAAATGAAGAGGGAAATGAAGTGAAAGAAAATGAAGAGGGAAATGAAGTGAAAGAAAATGAAGTGAAAGAAAATGAAGTGAAAGA
>Ga0209400_1000792_pt1 | contig 27403 bp, 21 predicted proteins | sample M_130807_EF_Meta_FD_187313 | JGI IMG/M metagenome (GOLD analysis project Ga0209400, IMG submission 187313) | Freshwater microbial communities from Lake Montjoie, Canada to study carbon cycling - M_130807_EF_MetaG (SPAdes) (version 2) | ecosystem: Environmental > Aquatic > Freshwater > Lake... | reverse complement strand
TGCCGTCCATGGAGCCGCTGTCGACCACCACGATCCGGTCGGCGATCTCGCGCACGGCGGCGATGCTGCGCGGCAGCGTGCGCGTGGAGTTCTTGGCGGTGTAGACGACGCAGAGCCTCGGCGGCACGCGCCGCGCGGGTGCCGCCGAATCGGCGAGGGGCACGGGGGCGTTGGCGGCAGCCTTGCGGTCCATTGCGCGTTGAGAATAGCGAAAGTGCCCCACGATGGTGCCCAACGCAGTGCCGGGCAGCCATTCGGTTCGCACGGACGCGCAGGCTGCGCGGCAGGAAGGCCTACGCCTCGATGCGAGCGGCAGCGCGCGCGGCGGCCTGCAGCGCCGCCACGCACTCGGCCAGCGATCGCTCGTGCGTTCGCACCACGATCTCCGCTGCGGCGGGCGCCTCGTACGGATCATCGATGCCGGTGAAGCCCTTGATCTCGCCGGCGCGTGCCTTTGCGTAGAGGCCCTTCGGATCGCGGGACTCCGCGACGGCGAGCGGCGCATCGACGTGCACTTCGAGGAACGGGATGCCCGCCTCCGCATGGCGCGCGCGCACGCGATCGCGATCGGTGCGGTACGGGCTGATCATGCCGACGATGGCCACGACACCCGCACCCGCCACCAGCAGCGCCGCCTCGCCCGCACGGCGCACCGCTTCCTGCCGCCCGGCGGCGTCGAAGCCGACGCCCGCATTCAGGCCATGGCGGAGGTTGTCGCCGTCGAGCCGGAATGCCAGCGAGCCGGCCTCCAGGAGCGAGCGCTCCAGTTCCACAGCGATGGTGCTCTTGCCGGAGCCGCTCAGGCCGGTGAGCCAGAGGGTGACGCCGCGCTGGCGCGCGCAGCGGGCGCGCAGGGCCGCGTCCGCGGTGCCGGCGTGCCAGCGGACGTTCGGGTCGCGCGTCGGCTCGGGTTGTTCCTGCATGGAGTGCACGGCGCGCATCGTACGAGCGTGGCAGGGCGGCCGAACGCGCGTCCGCCGCCCCGCCCCACCGCTACCATCCTTCCACACCGTGTCCACCGAATTCACGCATCTTGACGAGCTGGAGGCCGAGAGCATCCAGATCTTCCGCGAGACCGCCGCCGGCTTCGAGCGTCCGGTCCTCATGTACTCGATCGGCAAGGACAGCACGGTGCTCCTGCACCTGGCCATGAAGGCCTTCTGGCCGGCCAAGCCGCCCTTCCCGCTGCTGCACGTGGACACCACGTGGAAGTTCCGCGAGATGATCGCCTTCCGCGACGCCACCGCCACGCGGCTGGGCGTTGACCTGCGGGTGCACACCAACCAGGAGGGCCTGGCACAGGGCATCAGCCCGGTGGCGAGCGGCAGCAAGGTGCACACCGACGTCATGAAGACCCAGGCGCTCCGGCAGGCGCTCGACAAGTGGAAGTTCGACGCGGCCATCGGCGGCGCGCGCCGCGACGAGGAGAAGAGCCGCGCCAAGGAGCGCGTCTTCAGCTTCCGCGACAGGCACCACCGCTGGGACCCGAAGAACCAGCGCCCCGAGCTCTGGAACCTCTTCAACACCCGCGTCAACCAGGGCGAGTCCATCCGCGTCTTCCCGCTGAGCAACTGGACCGAGCTCGACGTGTGGCTCTACATCTGGAAGCACAAGCTGCCGGTGGTGCCGCTCTACCTGGCCAAGCCACGGCCCGTGGTGGAGCGCGACGGTGCCCTCATCATGGTGGACGACGACCGCCTGCCGCTGCGCCCCGGCGAGAAGCCGAAAATGCTGAAGGTGCGCTTCCGCACGCTTGGCTGCTACCCGCTGAGCGGCGCCATCGAGAGCGAGGCCGAGACGCTCGAGCAGGTGATCGAGGAGATGCTCATGGCCAAGACCAGCGAGCGCCAGGGCCGATTGATCGACCACGACCAGTCCGGCAGCATGGAAGAGAAGAAGCGCGAGGGGTACTTCTGATGTCGACACCCGTGATGCAGGAAGGCGAGCGCGTCGAGGACTACCTCGCACGCTACGAGCGGAACGAGCTCCTCCGGTTCCTCACCTGCGGCAGCGTGGATGACGGCAAGAGCACGCTCATCGGGCGGCTCCTGCACGACACCGGCCGCATCTACGAGGACCACCTGGCCGCGCTCGAGAAGGACAGCAAGGTGCACGGCACCACGGGCGGCGGGCTGGACCTGGCGCTGGCGGTGGACGGCCTGAAAGCCGAGCGCGAGCAAGGGATCACCATCGACGTGGCGTGGCGCTACTTCGCCACCGCGCGCCGCAGCTTCATCATTGCCGACTGCCCGGGCCACGAGCAGTACACGCGCAACATGGCCACCGGCGCCAGCCACTGCCAGCTGGCCATCAGCCTGATCGACGCACGCAAGGGCGTCACCACGCAGACGCGGCGGCACGCGTTCATCGCCAGCCTGCTCGGCATCCGCCACGTGGTGGCGGCGGTGAACAAGATGGACATCGTGGGCTGGAGCGAGGAGCGCTTCCGCGCCATCGAGCGCGAGTTCGTGGACTTCTGCGCGCGGATCGGCATTCCCGATCCCGTGGCGGTGCCCATCAGCGCGCTCAACGGCGACAACGTGGTGAAGCGCAGCGAGCAGACGCCGTGGTTCAGCGGCAGCCCGGTGCTCGAGCTCCTGGAGAGCGTGCCGGTGGACCGGCCGAGCCCGGACGCCAGCTTCCGCATGCCGGTGCAGTACGTGCTGCGGCCCGACCTTGATTTCCGCGGCTTCGCCGGGCAGATCGCAAGCGGCAGCGTCAAGCCCGGCGACCGCGTGAAGGTGCTGCCTTCGGGCAAGGAGACGCGCGTCCGCCGCATTGCGCGGGCAGCCGAGGACGGCGGCGATGCATCGATCGCCTACGCGCCGCAGAGCGTGGTGCTGACGTTCGAGGACGAGGTGGACTGCAGCCGCGGCGACGTGATCGTCTGCATCGGCCGCGATCCGGCGGTGACGCAGCGCGTGGAATGCGACCTGGTGTGGATGCAGGAGCAGCCGCTTGTGCCCGGCCAGCAGCTCATGCTGCGCACCGGCGCCAAGCAGACGCCCTGCACCGTGCGCCGCGTCCGCTGGCAGGTGGACGTGGACACGCTGGGCACGAGCCCCGCGGAGACGCTCCGCCTCAACGAGATCGGCCGCGTGGAGCTCGAGTGCGAGGAGCGCGTCGTGGTGGACGGCTACCGCGAGTGCCACGGCACCGGCGCGCTGATCCTGGTGGACCGCATGACGAACGCCACCGCCGGCGCCGGCATGGTGCGCCTGGCCACCGAGGCCGGCAGCAAGCGCGCGCACTGGGAGACGGAGGCGCTCGCCACGCTCGAGCGCGCCGAGGACAAGCCGAGCTTCGTGAGCGCCGAGGAACGCGAACGCCGCTGGCGTCAGAAGCCGCGGACGGTGCTGTTCTTCGGCCCGCCCCACAGCGGAAAGACGCGCGCCGCGCACGAACTGGAGCGCAAGCTCTTCGACGAAGGCGCGGCGGTGGTGCTGCTTGACGGCCAGGCGATGCGCCGCGGCCTGAGCAAGGACCTCGGATTCAGCGACGAGGACCGCAGCGAGAACCTGCGCCGCGCGGCGGAGATTGCGCGGATGCTCAACGACCAGGGATACGTGGTCATCCTGGCGATGGTGGCGCCGGATGCCAAGGCGCGCGAGCTGGCGAAGCAGGTGGTGGGGGCGGAGCGGTGGGAGGCAAGGGAGATGGGGCCGGCGGGCGGAGCGCGGGGCGGATGAACCTCGTTGCTACGCGCTGGTGGTCGATGTTCTTCATGCCGTCGTGCGTGCTGATGATGGGCATCGCGCTGGGCGTGTTCCTGATGCTGCGCGCGTGGCGAAGGGGCAAGCGGCCGGGGGAGGCGCGGTTCGCATGCTGGCTGACGGGGGCGAGCGTGGTGATGATGTACCTGGCGAGCACGCCGTTGGTGGCGCGGTGGGCGGCATGGACGCTCGAGAAGGACTACCCGCCGGTGGACGTGAAGACGCTGCCGGTGGCGGATGCGATCGTGGTGCTGGGGGGGGCGATGTATGCAACGCAGGGGGGAGATGGGGTGGTGCATCTGTACGCGCGGCATGCGAGCGATCGGTTCGAGACGGGCCTTGCGGCGTTCGAGGCAGGGCGCGCGCCGCTGATCGTGTTCGGGGGCGGCGAGACGGGGGTACCGGGGGCACCGATGGAGGGGGAATGGAACCGCCAGCGGGCGATCGCGCGGGGGGTACCGGCGGAGAGGGCGATCGCGGGGCCGAAGGCGCTTTATACGGCGGACGAGGGCGAGGGGATCGCGGCGGTGCTGGAAGACGCCAGCGCTCGCACGGTCATTGTCTGCAGTTCCGCCATGCACTTGCCCCGTGCGGCCAACCGCTACCGAGCGCTCGGATTCCAAGTGATCCCGTTGCCCTGCGACTTTGCCACGCGTGATGCTGCGGAGGCCTGGTCTTGGGCACTCCTGATCCCCCGCGGGCTAGGCCTTGCGCAAATCGACAGCGCATTCAAGGAGTGGCTGGGAGGGTGGCGAGCGAAGGCCGTCGAGAGCCAGGGATCAGGTGGTAGCGCACTCTCGAACCAACTCCGCCAGCGCGGATTCGATATCGGCGACAAGCGAAACTCCCAAGATATCCCGAGCCTTGTCAACACACGCACGTGAGTGCTCAACGTCGCCCGCGCGACTTGGGTGCATCACGGGGTCGATATCGTTGCCCGCGGCGCGATTGATCCTTGAGGCCAAGTCCCGGACGGAGGTGCCTTGCCCGAGGCCAACGTTGAAGACCTCGCCCGCCGATTCCTTCGCCCGCAAACCTGCCGCCAGGAATGCCGAAACGACTTCGTGCACGGGAATGAAGTCCCGCGTCTGGCTTCCGGAGCCATAGATATTGCATGCACGACGATGAATCGCCGCATCTATGAACGATGAAACCACGGCAGCGTATGCACTCCTCGGATCCTGCCTGAAGCCAAACACGTTGAACAGCCTCAGACTTACCCCCGCCAACCGGCCGGACCGCGCAGCTGCCTGGACGAGAAACTCGCCGCAAGCCTTGCTCGCCGCATACGGACTTTCGCAAGAGATCGGATCAGACTCACGACTCGGCAGCGCTGGACAACCTCCATACACGGCGGAGCTCGAAGTGTGGACAAATCCCTCGACACCGGCAATCTCCGAAGCACGAATCAGCCGCTCCGTACCAACTACGTTCGTGCTGAAACAGCGTGAAGGATCGGCAACACTTGCTGGCACGCTCACCATCGCGGCAAGGTGAAAGACGTACGAGCAGCCATCCACAGCCGAATCGATGCTCGTTGCCTCCGAGATGTCACCGATGACGAGCTGGACACCTTCTGGAAGATTCGCGGCCCGGCCGGAAGACAGGTTGTCCAGAACGCGGACCCGCGCACCTTGACTGACCAACGCCCGGCAAAGGTGACTCCCGATGAAGCCTGCCCCGCCAGTGACAAGGACAAACTTGCCGGCGTACCGGCATTCGGACGGTTTCGACCAAGAAGAATTGAGATTCAAACCCATACCGTAGCGAGCTCCGAGAATTCTGAGCGAGACGCAAAGACCTCCACAACACCCGTCCAGCAGACCAACGTGCATGGGCAGAACATGAAGAGCCGCCCGGATGCGAAGAATACATCGCAAACCCATATGATGAGATGCCGCCCAGCCGTGGTCTCGACACCTACTCAGGTCCGAGTGGCTCAACAATCGCGCATAGACGTGTCGCATGCCGAATCAACAGCGAGACCCTTCAGCATGCCTGCGTCACTACATTCAAACGGGATGCAGGAACATCCAAGCGCCGATGAATCGCGCCCTGCAAGGACTTCGCGGAGTAACTATGAACGGTATGCCAAACACCTCAACTTTCCACCGCGCGGTGGCGAAAGCAGTGGTGCAGGCAAGCACAACCCCTTGTTTCTGCGGATTTGAGCGAAGTTGACAATCGTTCCGACGAGCCTTTGCGGAACGGCCGAATGTCTTGACGAACCGAAAAGAGAAGAATGCTACGACCCCTGATTGGACAATCTCGATCGTTCTTGAGCGGAACAGCCCACCGAATAGGTAGTGCTTTGCCACAAGGGATGCTGATGCGCACCGAGAGACTTGCAGCGGCACTTCAGGGAAAGGGCGTCGTGAGGGTCGGAAGCGGCAGTTGCGATCATGAAGTCGAGCAATGCGCGCAGCTTCTGGGATACGCGCCTCGGGTGGTAGTGGACGTGGGAGGCAATCGCGGCGACTATTCGGCGGCAATTCGCAGTCGTTTCGCCAATTGCGAAGTTCACATCTTTGAACCTGCTCCCGAATGTACGTGTGAATTGAGAGACAGGTTCTCAGGGGACAGGCACATCAGAGTGCATGAAATGGCACTTTCGAACGACAACGGCGAAGCCACCCTGTGGACCAACAAGCCGGGATCAGGACTCGCCTCTCTTACGCGCAGGAATCTTCAACACTTCGGATTGACGATGGATCAATCGCGCGTTGTACGGACTAGTCGGCTCGATGACGTAATGGGAGACCTCGCCATCGGTCAAATTGATTGGATGAAGCTCGATGTCGAAGGCCACGAGTTGGCGGTGCTCGCCGGCGCAAGCACTGCACTCGCCTCCGTATCGCTTGTGCAGTTCGAGTTCGGCGGATGCAACATCGACACGAGGACATTCTTCAGAGACTATTGGTACCTGTTTACCGACCTCGGATTTCAGCTGTATCGCCTGGCTCCGCGGACCCCTGTCAAAGTCCAGCACTACGAAGAAATGCTGGAGCACTTCCGAACAACAAACTACGTGGCTGTTCGCTGAGCGGCCCGACGGAGAACGGCAAGTCTGGAAACCCGTGCTCCCTACAAACAAGTCCTCAGACCGAAAGCCCCCCGCTGCTACGAACCAGGGCAACTCGGTGCAGAGCCAAGAAGTATCGAGCGATACGCAAGCGCCAATGTGCGCCACTGAAACGCACCGCTCAAGAATTTCGCTCGCCCTGATGCGCTCATCTCGGCGAGAGCAGAAGATTCCGACAAGGCGCTGGCGATTTCGACCGAAAGGGCCGACGAGAACGTACTCCTGTGCCGCCTTGAGGAGCCAGCCAGGCGCGCCTGCAGGATCCGACCACCACCGGTGAGTTCCGCAATCTCGCGACTATTGCCGACATCAGTAGACAGAAACGGCGTACCGGCCGCCGCGGCCTCGAAGAGGACAAGAGGCGAATACTCCACACGTGAGGCAAGAACGAACAGATCCGCGGCCTTGAAGAGGCTCACGACATCCGCGCGCGGAAGATCGGTCACCAAAACACGCCGCCCTCGACTCGATGCGCGCATGGCTACCAACGGAAGTGGTGGGTAACCACCGATCGTTCGGCGAGCCGTGCGCAATGCACGACCAATCAAACCAGCAGCAGGCGGGTTTGCGTTGATCACCAGAGTGGCTGGGCCGGACAATCTCGCGCGACGAAACGACTCAATGAGCTCCCAATGACCCTTCGCAGGGATCGCGCTTCCGACCGAAAGCACTAGCAGGTCGCCAGCAGGAACGGCCATTCTCGAGCGGATATCGCGATCTCCGAGGTCGCCGAACTCCCGCTCATCAGCTCCATTAGACAATATCCCAACGTTCCGAAAGCCATGCTGAACGGCGAACTTATAGTCGGAACAAGTTGAACTATAGAAAACCAGCGTATCGAAATGCGCCAAGAAGCCAGGCATTCTTTCGTAATAGTCCCGATATCGCGGGTCTTCCAACCCCGAAAAACCACAAGGAATGAATACCTTCCTACCGGGCACGCGCGAAAGGACTGGGAGGCTCGCATCAAAGCTCCACTGCTGCGCGGCCTTGATGAGTATGGCGTCGAATCCCCCTGTCATGAGAAAGGACTGATACTCAGCGACAGCACCAGACAGTCCGGTGATGGCAGTTCCGGAAACATCAAACGACACCACGCGCACGCCATCGATTACGCAATCCCGAGGCCGACCAGGCCAAACCCCGGTGGCGACGGTCACATCGTCCCCAGCGGCCGCGATCCGAGTGGCGATTTGCCTCAATACCTCCTGAACACCTCCGACACTTGGAAAGTACCGCTCGCAGCAGAATAGAAATCGACGCGATCGATTCACGAGAAAGTGCCCCCGTGTTGATGCGACGCCAACATCCAGCGGGACTTAAGCCATCGCCCGAGGCCGAAACGGGGGCGTACCTGAGCGAAGTGCGTGTGCTGGTCTTGCAATCCAAGCTTGGCGGCCTGGATTCCGAGCACATAGTTGAAATGACTGTTGGCCTCGCTGAAGTACTTGCTCGGCAATTCCTGAAGGTGTTGCTCAAAGAGCTTTCGGTAACGCCGATACTGCAACGGCGCATTCTCGGAGATATTCCCACCTCCAAACCAATACCCACCAAGCACAGCCGGGAGAAACTTGAACCGGTGGCCCTGCGTGGCCAGGCGAAGCCAGCAATCGAAATCCTCAACCGCAGCGCGATCTTCATCATCCCTAAAGCCATTGACGGACAGCAACGCGGCTCGACGAACTGTCGCACCTGAAGTTGCAACCGGATTTCCGCGACGGATCATGTGCGCGACTACGTCTGTTCCCCGAACTGGAAAGCCCACAAACTCACTCCGATGAAGCCAGGATGACCTGCGATTCACTCCGCGATCAACCCGGAGACGGTGATACACAACGTCGGCATCGCCCGAGAGTACCTCGCGAAGCCGACTGATCCTTTGGGGAAACCACCAGTCATCGGAATCCAGGAAGCTAACCCAAGTCGCGCTGCTGCGGCTTACGCCAACGTTTCTTGGGCGCGCTGGGCCACCGGAAGGCTTGATCCGCACAAAATCGATCCGAAGCACTCTCTCCCAGCGACCAATGACACCAGACAGATCCTCGGAAGAGCCGTCATCACAGACGATCACTCCGAAATTTCGATCATGTTGAGTACTTAGACTCGATAGCGCTCGATCGAGTTCATGCGGGCGATTGTGCACGGGAATAACTACATCGATGCTGTCGTTGGCCATAGCGAAGAATCCCTCATCGAGGCAATTTGTTCCAACGCGATGGTACGGGAGTAGAGTCGTTGCCGCGCCCAGAGAACCACGGATCGGGGGCTACGACAACACCACCAGGAGTTTCCCCAAGCCAAGCACTCCACCAACTGAAACTGCTGTTTGCAATGATGTGGTGCCGACAACGCGACATCAGTTGCAGTTCTTCGGTTGCCGTACGCGATAGCCCTATGCTGACATGGCGCAGACCGAAAGAGCGAGGGAGGTTGCGCTCCGCCCACACGGGATCATCCGAGAAGACGAAGAACTTCGGCGACCGCACTCTCATGGCAACAAGTTCCATTGCGCGTTTGTAATAGTCCAACGAGCAACAACCGTGGTACTGCGATGCAGAAGGGAGGGTGACGTAATCTCCACGCCGAACGTGAAGACTTACAGATTCCGATGACGTTATTTCAGCCAACCAATCCGCATCTGCCAAGGAGGGTCGCGGTTGGAACTCAACCTGCAATAGGCTACGAATACGACAAAAATATCGCTCATCCTGCCAGTACCCCCGAAGGTATGCGCCGTTCGCGAAGCACAGATTGGAATGCACTTCGTGGCGTACCTCATCAATCGGCCGCAACCCCAACAAAGGCCAAAGGAACTGAGATCGCCGATGACGCAGCACGACTGAGAGGCTCTCAAATAGTAGCGGCGCTCTCGCCAGGGCGATCCCGTAGGACAACAGTTCAAATTTGCGGGGCGTTACGCCCGCACGCTGCCGCTTGTACCAACTCAGGTCGACGCGGAGCTCTATGCCGCTGTCGATCGCAACCTGCCGCGCCATCGCGTACTGGAACATCTGATTGCCGAGGCCGCCACATGCATGGAAGACAATCACTCTCGATCTCCACGCCTGAAATGGAAGCAGCCACAGCCATAGCGCTGACGGTCCGCCAAGTCCAACGACGCATCTCGAATCAGGCCATCTTCTGCACCATCGTCAGGTATCAGGGCAAACTCGACCAAGTCAAGGCCGCCGAACATCTGCAGAATTTGCGATGCTCTGTAGACACGGTGCGCATTGAACTCGATCCGAGCGTCCCCACTGACCGGCACAACAACAAGCAATTGACCGCCGGGCGCAACAATCCTCGCAAGCTCCACGGCTGCCTTTAAATCGCCCTCATAGTCAACTGGATCTCCGTAACGCCCAAGGCCTACATGTTCCAGAACGTGCATGCACGAAACGGAATCCTGACTAAGGGATTCGAATGGAAGTAGTAGGAGCGTTCCCTCCAGGCTATCCAAGCCCGAAAGCTGGACCGATGCTGGACGCAAATCGATGGTTGTAACATCGACAAATGCAGAAACAGTGCAGACAAACTGCAAGGAGCTCGCGATGTCCACGTGGCGGGCGGGCCGCGTTTCTGCCAGTACCCTGCTCGCCCAAGCAGTGTGATAAACATAATGCCGATCGAAATGCTTGTGGTGAGTCGCGTCCCTCAGATGCAGGTAGAGATCACTGAACCGGATCGCGAACCGTGAAGGACGATGCGCGCGAAGGGTGAGGAAGTCCCGAAAGGTCACCGCCGTCTTTGACAGCAATCTAGATCGGCGACGTACGGCCGGGCCCAACCGCGACAGCCGAAAGCGTTTCGTGAATTCGATTACTGTTCCCATTCGACTACTGAGCCCTTGAAGTCACACGCTGCGACTGCGCGCCAAACCACGCGCTGGCACCGATCACGCGAATCACAGCCGCGACAATGTACATCGCGCCGCCCATACGTATGTCCGACCGGTCCGGAAATACCATCACCAGCACGATCAGCGAGATCAGTGCCACGGCGTTCAGCGCGAGCATGGGCCGATACTGCCCATTCGCCAACATCACGAGATACAAGCATGCAAGCGGAGCCGACAGCGCAACACCCACTGCTTGCAACTGAAGTACCGGGACTCCGAGTGCAATGGAACCAACGTCAACGAAAAACAACCGCAAGATTTGATCCGCGAACATCGCTGCCACAATTGCCGGCGCGACAGCAATCAACGCCATCGACACTCCGAACTTCATCAACACACCTCGGGTAGGCCATCCATGGGCACGGAAATCACCGACCAGGCGCGGCAAGAAAACGCGCGATACGGGCGCCTGCAAGGCGAGTAGCGACGCGGCGATTGCGGCCACGGCGGAGTACACCCCGTAATCACTCAGTGAGGCGAACCGGCTCATCGCGATTTTGTCACTCTGGGAAACCGCAAGACCCACAATGGCGCCCGCCGTGAGTAACAACAGTCCTGCACCGAACGCACTCCTCTGCGGCACACCAGCGCCAACCCCGTCACCGCAACAGCAGGCCTCGAATCGACTTTTAACAAGCTTCTGAATTGAGATTGTATTTGCGATGTATTCGACAGCCGTAATAACGGCAAAAGATGAGCAGTACACGATTACCGAGGGGTTCCAAAGCAAAATGCAGAGTATTGCAGTACTGTGGCGTGCGGCAATGAATAAAGTTGATCGCAAGTTTGCTGTTCGATGTCGTTCGAGTCCAAACCAAACCCCCATGTTCATGCTATTCATGAGCTGGAAAAAAACCTGAATTGCGGAGATGCGAAGGGCGATCGTGAGGCGATATTGCTCGTCCTGAGAGGCCTGGAACCAGTTCTCAGCTAGAAGGCTGGAAACAATTTCAACCGATATCAGGAGAATCGACGCCGCAACCAAATAGCGCTTCCGCAGGTAGGCCAACAAATGCCGCATACATGCTCGGTCGTGACTTGCGACACTAATTTCTCGGGGGACGATCTGCGACAGACCGGCATCCAGAAACGAAGCAATCGTCTGGAGCAGCACGCACGCGGCCGCCAACCCCCACTCTTCCCGGCCAAGCACCCGGATATAGATGGGAACCGCCAGTAGCGAAGCTGCATTGGCCCCCCCCAAGGCCAGCACGCCGTAGGCCATGGTTGAGACGGTACGAGATCGGAGCACCGCGCGCATATTCCTCCGATTCTAGTCGCGCGCGATGCTCGGTTCCTTGACTTCCAATCCTGCATCGCCTGTTGCGGACCTGAATGCCCCGACTTTGCGGCGGAGCTAACGCTCTGAAGCTCCGCATCGTGCACTCGACATGCTCACCGTCAAGAATTCGCCCAACTCTGCCGTGGGAGGACGATCCGATTCCGCTTCACAAGCCGGCCTTCCAGGGGATGAATCCGCACGGGGCTCTCAGTTTCGATTGCCCAGCCCTCGACGAAACGCAACAGATGGTCGTCCGCGAAGTGCATTGCACGCGGCACGCGCGGCGCTACAGCGCCTGATGGGCATCGAGGCCCCTCAGCCAGCCACCGGTATTGTCCTGATGTCCGACCAAGTTCGGCGCAAGTCTGGCAGGAATTCCTCGTCGCGACCAGTCCTGCTACAAGCCGCTTCGGCCTGCCGACGGTGGGTACAACCTCTGAGCGGAAACTCTACGTTCACCCGGGAAAAAGTGACCAGTCGCGTCAAGCATGCGTAGAGCCATGGCGTTCGTCTCCCCGGTCAACTTCCGCTCGCCGAGTTACGCCATCTGCTCTGCCGCGAGGCGCTCCGCATCCACGCGCACCACTGCCCCGATCGGAAACCAGTTCGTCCGAAACAACTCGCCGTCGAGTTGGCCGAAGCATCAAGTGGAATTCCACGTCCACTCGCGGCTTCCGTGGACGAATGCTGCGTAAACTGGAGTTTCAATGGTGGGGAGTGACGAAAGTTTGCGCCGCGAGCGTTAGTCTCACCGGCGGGAGCGTGTCGCCAGTCGAGCTGTAGCGCACAATCCAGTGCTCACCAAGGCCTCAGCTGGATGCAAACTCAACTATTGTGACGCGTAGCTGTTGAGGTAGCTAGCTGGCGACTTTGATCATGAAAAATCACTCTAAGGCTTCTCCCTCGCTTGACGCCGATGCGCAGTTTGCCCGACAGCGCAACGCCATCCCGCCGACTGCTTGGGGCAGCGCGGCCTTGATGTTTTCAGCAGCTTGCTTCTTAGTGCTTTATCTCCAAATCATGTGCACGGACTTCGCGTTTGGGCACAACCTCATCATTCCGGATGTGTACAACATCCGGGTTTCCCTCGGTAATTTTTCACGCGTTGAGACGCCGTGGACCTCTTCAGAAGGACTCCTCGGAAACAGACTCCTCTATGGGTGGATTGACGAGACATCACTGCTGGGCTGTGCTCTCGTAAATGCACTGATTATTGCGGTCGCCTGCCTCTTGCTGATTTCGTTCTCAGGCCAGCGGAAGCTTTCATCAACATGGGTCGCGCTGGGGCTATTCGGCAATCTATATTTGGTTCTCGCATTTCCTGGTCCAAATAAGGAGATACCGGTCGTACTTACAACAGTCGTCTGCTTCATCGCGGTCGCGGAGCGGCGGAGCTACTGGTTGCCCCTCGCATTGCTCGCTTCAGTGGTGACGTACGCGTTCCGCGACGGCTTTGGTGTGATGTTGATGTTGTTGGTGCTTCTGAACATTGTTCAGTGGGGCAAGTACTGGCACCAGCTGCTCGTCATACTTTTCATCGCCCTCCTTGCCACCGTAGCCGAGACGACGATCGCGCCACTGTTCCCGTTCTATGCTCGCCAAACATCACTTTCCAGCGATACGCCGCTTCCTCCAGGCATCGCTTGGTTCATCCAAGCCGCAGGCGCTCCAGCACCGGAATCGCTGTTCTTGCATCCGCTTCTCGTTCTGCTCAGATTCATTTACAACTGCACCACCCATGCGCTGTTTCCGCAAGTGTTCACTATTGAGGAAAATGTTGATGTGCTCGGCGTTACGTATTTTCTGAATGGAATTGCGTTGATCTTCACCCTCTCCGTTTGCGCGTCGATACTGCTGAATGAACGGGCGGCGCCCCGATATTGCAGATTGGGAGCGACTTGGATTGTCGGAGCGTTGATCATGATGTCAGTGTCGCCCAATGTCCAACCTCGCTACTTTATGCCACTCTGGCCGATTGGTTTCTTGTTGGCGCCGTCGGTCAGCGGTCTTGTACGCTTCCGATCCCTGTTGCTCGCCGTCGGAATTCCGGCCGCAGTGATCGTAGCCAATGCGTGGATGGGTCGACTGCCAGCGCCTTCGATGCCCTTCCATCCCTAGCGACATTGTTTGCTCTCGAATTGGGAACAGCGCGTTAGTTCTGATCTTGTGCCCCTTCCCTGCACAATGTGACTGAGCAATCTACTGTCATCCGATTCGCCCTTTTGTAGAGCCTTTGGCCTGGATTGCCGAAGTGATAGAGAGAGAGATTCAATGAGTGACATGGATGCTGCCAAGATCATTGGATGCGAAAATGATGGTCCAGCCGCCACATTCCTCCTGTGCACCAACCGTGTCGATGCGTTGCTGCATCGCGCCGTCTTGTCTTGCTTCGGGCAGACGGAACCGCACTTTGAATTACTGATCATTGTGAACGGCGATGCGTCCGCTGAAATGGAGGCCGAGCTACGAGTCCGCTACGGCCACGACAGTCGCGTGCGGGTGGTCAGCACTGAGGTTCGATTGCTGAACTTCAGTCTTGCGCTCGGTCTTCATCTCGCCCGTGCGCCGTTCATCGCGCGGATCGATTCTGATGACATTTCCTCGCCCGAGCGGCTTGCTGTCCAGATCGCATACATGCGCGCAAACCCTGACGTCGCGGTGCTGGCGAGCGGTTTCGAGCTCATCGACGCGGACGGGCGCGTCATTTCCCAGGTTGATCCCGAACTTGATCGACACTCAATTCGCCGTCAGCTCTTCTATCGGAATCCCCTTTGTCATCCTTCGGTAATGCTGAGGGCCACGGCTGTCCGGCAGGTCGGGGGATACCTTGGCGGCCATCACGCCGAGGATTATGACCTCTGGTGCCGATTGATGGTCGATGGTAGGTGGCAGATCGCAGCGATTCCCGAGCTGCTTCTGGGCTACAACTCCGATCCATCTGGTATTGCAAGGAGATCTCGTAACGCCTACATCTCCATGGCGTCCACACAGCTTGCATGTCTGCTGGCGAGTAAAGATCCAAGGTGGCTCGTCGGGGTAGTCACGAGCATTTGGAAGTTGTTGTTTCGCGCGAGACCTTGGTAGCGCTCCGAAATCAGAACGGCTTGTACCTGACCCTAGCGAGGTGCCTGGCCATCGGACCGAGTGGAAGAAGTATCTTGGGCAGATCCACTCATCAGATACCCCGAGCAAAGTTCGCCCCGCGCCGTGGTAGCACCCGGTTCTGCACTCATTCCCTGCGGCGATCGTGGTGATACGCTAGGAACCTACATCGCCGAATCCGTTGATGGCATCGGACTTCCAATGTGCAGGATGAAGGTCCGCTGAGAGCGGCGGTGACCTACGCTACAGGCGACGCAAGGATGTCCTCGATCTGGACCGCATGCACCCGCGTCCACTCGATGTTCGCCTCCACGATCAGGCGAGTATGCCGCGCGACCTCTGAGCCCATTACCGGGACACACAGACGGTTTCCGGGTCGCTACGATCAGGCGTCAGGGTCACATTGCGAGACCAGCTGGCCCGTCCTGTCGACATCCACTGTGTCAGGAACGACCAACACCAACTGAACGCGACGAAACGATCGTAGGGCCGCCGACATGGCGCCCGCGATCGCACAGAATTGCTCGGGGCGGCCGCGCACCGGCTGTGAACGCGATTCCATTGAGCTCCTGTGCTGAGTACCAGACCGCCGTGCCGCTGGAGAGACCGCGTCGGGTGCCGAGGAAACCAACGCGCACTCACGGAATATCTTCAAAGTCAGGGCGCAGCCTGTCCCTGCCCGGGAGTCTGATGACGGAATGCGGAACCTCGTCGGACGTGTCCTGCACCAGTCGAAGCCGCGCACGTTCGGCACTGCAGAGGCTCTTGGCGACGTGGGTGACGCGCATTTCCATCGGCCACGATACGTCGCGCCCATCGCAGCGTCATTCGCCGAGGGACGCCAAAATGTCCTCGGCGTGCATTTCTTGGACATGCGCAGATCCAAAGCGCGCCTCGACAAACTCACGACCGCGGCGTGCCATGTCGGCGCGCAGCGCAGGAAACTGCAGCAATTCCTCGATCCGCCGCGCGAGCACATCGACCTCGCCACGCGGCACCAGGAACCCCGTACTGCCGTCCACCACCGTGTCGGGAAGGCCGGTGACGCGCCACGCAACGGCGGGAACACCGCAAGCCGCCGCCTCGATCACCACGTTCGGCAGCCCTTCGCGGAGGCTGGGGAAACACAGGACATCGATGCCGGACAGGAATGACGGCATGTCGTCCACCTCGCCGACCATCGTGACCGCCGGCGATGCACGAAGTGCATCCATGATCGCCCGGCTCTCGGGATCTGCCTCATCCGCAGCGCCGGCAATCACCAACTGTACGCCAGGCACACCTCGCTCCACGCGATGCAGCACGGGCAGCAAGTACTCCATGCCCTTGTCCCGGGCCAGCCGCCCGGCGAATCCGATGACCGGGGCCACGTCACCGCCGATGCGCGGCGCTCGGTACCGGAAACGCGACAGATCAACCCCCTTGGAACCCCCCGAACCCAGCACGCGAACGTGCTTGCGCGTGATCCCCTGCGCGTGCAGGAGCGTCCGCACCCCAGCGCCGACGGCGACGACGTCGCTCGCCGCCGCGCAGGCCACGCGATCTCCCAGCTTCGCAAGCTGCGCGCTCACCCCGCGCTGTCCATCCCATTTGCAGCCCCAGACATGGAAGTGGCGGACGCGGATCCCGAACGCGCGGGCCGCCACCATCGCGAGCATCCCGGCCTTGGGGGTGGCTGCCACGACTGCGTCGGGGCGGATGTCGCGAAGGAGCATGTGCCACCTTGCGAGCGCCCCGAGATCTGCCATCGGCGACACTGCACGCCGCATCGGGATGACCTGGTAGTCGACGCCGTCGACCATGTCCTCCGCCCGCGGCCTGTCCGATGCGACCATCGTCACCTGCACACCTCGGCGCGCGAGCAGCTCCGGCACCCTTCCCCAATGTCCATGGCTGATCGGCACCGTGACGGCAAGCACGACTCGGCGAACGGGGCTTAAAGCGCGAAGGCTCATGGATGCAAGCAGCTGCGGCAACCTCGTAACGGGACGTAGCATAGGGCGTATCGTGGGATGCATTTTCCGCCAACCCCGCATCGGCTTGCACGGCAAACCCTTCACGCTCTACAAGCTGAAGACCATGCGCGATCCACGGCCTGGCGAGGACCCCCTCGCGACCGATGCGGTCCGAATCACTCGCTTCGGCCGCTTCCTACGGGCCACGAGCCTGGACGAGTTACCCACGCTCTGGAACGTGTTGAAGGGCGACATGGCACTGGTCGGCCCTCGCCCACTGCTGCCGGAGTACCTGCCGCTCTATACGCCCGAGCAGATGCGGCGCCACGAAGTGAAGCCCGGCATCACGGGCTGGGCGCAGGTGAACGGCCGAAACGCCATCGGCTGGGAAGAGCGGTTCAAGCTGGATGTCTGGTACGTCGATCATCGAACCGCTTGGCTCGACCTCAAGATCCTGTGGCTGACCCTTTGGAAGGTGCTGCGCCGAGAGGGAATATCGGCGGAGGGCCACGCAACCATGCCTCCCTTCTGTGGATCCGGCGAACGGGGTGACTTCCAGTAGCGCATTAGAATGCCTTCCACTGATGTCTGAACCGTTGATCATCATTGGCGCAGGAGGGCACGGCCGGGAGACGGCGTTCGCGTACCTGGAAGGTGCACGGCCGGATTCCTTCCTGGGCTTTCTCGACGATCAAGTTCGCGGAACGACACTGGAGGGCTGGTCGGTCCTCGGAGCGATCGACGCTGCACCACTCCACGCCAATGCCAACTTCCACGTCGCAGTGAATGACCCGCGATCACGACGCATCATCGTGGAACGGCTCGCTGCCCTCGGGGTCTCACGCTGGGCCACGATCGTGCACCCGGATGTTCGCCTGCATCGATCCGTGCAGCTCGGAGAAGGCTGTTCGGTGCTCGGTGGATGCCAGGTCACCACCAACATCAGGATCGGAAATCACTGCATCATCAACCGTGGGGCACAGCTGAGCCATGACTGCATCGTGGGCGATTACTGCTCGCTCAACCCGGGCGCGTGCGTCGCTGGCAATGTGTCCATCGCGGCCGGATGCCAACTCGGCAGTGGTTGCCTCGTGCGCCAAGGCCATCGAATTGCGGCCGGAGCGACGATCGGGATGGGAGCCGTGGTGGTGAAGGACGTGCCGGAACATGCGGTGTTGGTTGGAAATCCTGGGAGCCTCCTCCGAATGGGAATGCCATGGTGAATCACGTGACCATCGCCCCCTGGCCGGTCTTCGAGCCAGACGAACTCCGTGCCGTCGAGCATGTTCTCCGCTCCGGCCGAGTGAACTACTGGACCGGTACGGCGTGCCGAGACTTCGAGGCTGCGTGGTCACGTGCGCATGCGGGGGTGCGATCGCTCAGCATGGCGAATGGCTCGCTCACCATGGACGCCGCGCTGCGTGCCTTGGAAATCGACCCCGGCGACGAAGTGATTGTCTCGCCGCGGAGTTACGTGGCGAGCGCGATGTGCGTGATCCTTGCGGGCGCAACGCCGGTGTTCGCCGACGTCGATCCGGACAGCGGCTGCATCACGCCGGCAACCGCCGAGGCTGTTCGCAGCTCGCGCACCCGTGCCGTGATTCCGGTGCACATCGGCGGATGGCCGTGCGACATGCATGGGTTCATGGACTGGTCACGCACGCACGGCATTCACGTGATTGAGGATTGCGCACAGTCGCATGGTGGCCATGTTGATGGCAAGCCGCTTGGCACCTTCGGGACCTTCGCCAGCTGGAGCTTCTGCCAGGACAAGATCATGACCACCGGCGGCGAGGGCGGCATGCTGTCCACCGCCGATGACGCACTCTTCAAGCGCTGCTGGTCATTTGCGCAGCACGGGAAGGATCATGATGAAGCAACATCCGCGTACTCGGCCAGCGTCCCCGGAAGCTTTCGATGGGTGGTGCGGCACGAGGGCACGAACCTCCGCATGACCGAGATGCAGGCTGCGATCGGGCTTCGGCAGCTGGAAAAGCTCCCTACATGGTCTGCGGCGCGACGACGGAACAGCCTGATCATGCAGGAAGCGCTGCGTGGAATTCCCGGCTTGCGGGTGCCGACAACGCCAGAAGGGCACGCCCATTACCGATGCGTGGCATTCACCGAAGGGGCTGATGCCCCGCTGGTGCGCAATGCGATGCTCAAGGCGCTGCACCGCGAGGGGGTTCCCGCCATGCACGGATCGTGCTCGGAGATCTACCTGGAGCGAACCTTCCAGGACCGCGGACGGACGCCGTCTGCAATCAGCCGCACCCCGCTCGATTCGGACGGGCGCCTGCCCCATGCACGGCGGCTGGGCGAGACCTCGCTGACCTTCCTGGTGCATCACACGATCGAGCCGGAAGCCATGCGCAGCTACGCAGCGAGGGTCCGAGCGACACTCGAGGCATGTTGCCGCGCGGGCGCGGTGGCTGATTGAATTCCGCGGCGGCGGATGCCGGAGCAATCAGGTGCGCGCAGCAGGCGACCGAGATCCGGGGACGTCAGCCACCAAGCTCCTGACCGTGGACGCATCGTGTTGGCTCACTGCCGCTTCCAAGCGCTGTACCCGGGCCTCCAGCGATTCCCACGCCTGGAACCCCTCCACCGCCACCATCACCGCGTCGTGCGCCGTCGGCCGCAGCTCCGCCCCGATCACCAGCTCCTCGAACATCTTCTCTCCCGGCCGCATGCCGGTGAACACCACCTCGATCTCGCCATTCGGGTTGGACGCATCCCGCACCGACCGCCCTGCCAGCCGAATCATGTTCCGCGCCAGGTCAGCGATCTTCACCGGATCGCCCATGTCGAGGACGAACACGTCACCGCCCTGCCCCATGGCGCCGGCCTGCAGGATCAGCTGCACGGCCTCGGGAATGCTCATGAAGTAGCGCGTGACGTCGGGATGGGTCACCGTCACCGGGCCGCCGCTCTCGATCTGCTGGCGGAAGATCGGCACCACGCTGCCGCTCGAACCCAGCACGTTGCCGAAGCGGACCATCGTGAACTTGATCCCGTGCTTGGCCCCGAACTCCGCCTGCAGCGCCTGGAGCACCATCTCGGCCATCCGCTTGGATGCGCCCATGACGCTCGTGGGGCGCACGGCCTTGTCGGTGCTGACGAAGACGAAGTTGCGCACGCCGTGCTTCATGGCGGCTTCCGCCACTCGCAGCGTGCCGAGCACGTTCACCTCGGCGCCTTCGGGCTCGTTGTCCTCCACCAGCGGCACGTGCTTGTATGCCGCCGCGTGGTAGATGGTGTCGGGCCTGTGGGCGGCCAGGATCTGGTCGATGCGGACGGCGTCGGTCACCGTGGCCAGGTAGCGGCGGATAGCCGGCCGCGCGGAGCCCGGCGCTGCCGCGCGCTGGGCGCGGCTGAGTTCGGCATCGATCTGGAACAGGTTGAATTCGCCGTTGTCCACCAGCACCAACGCCTTGGGGTCGAGTGCCAGCACCTGGCGGCAGAGCTCGCTGCCGATAGAGCCGCCGGCGCCGGTCACCAGCACGGTCTTGCCGGTGACGTTGGCCGACAGGAGCGCAGGATCGGGCTCCACCGGCGTGCGACCCAGCAGGTCCTCGATGGTGAGGGGCTTCAGCGCGTCCACGTTGACGCGGCCGTCCTTGATCTCCGCCATGGTGGGCACGGAAAGCACCTGCACGCCACGCGCAGCGGCGTGCTCCAGCAGCGGTCGGCATGCCACGCGGCTCTTTGGGCTGAGCGCCACGAGCAGCGAGTCGAACGGGGTCTCGGCCAGGACGCGGTCGAACGCCTTGAGCGGGTGCACCCGGATGCCGCGCAGCGCCGTGCCCGCCAGTCCGGGGGCGTCGTCGAAGAAGGCCACGATCACCGATGCCCGGTCATGGGCCATGGCAGATGCCAACCCTGCGCCCACATCGCTTGCCCCGAGGATGGCCACGCGGTGGTGAATGCGGTGCTGCACGCGAAGGAAGCGGCGGACGACCAGTCGCACCCCACCGGTTGCCAGAAAGAGCAGGACCCCCGCGATCACCGGCGCAGTGCGGGGCAGCCCCTCGCCGCGTCCGGGCGTCAGCAGGAACAGGAGTTCCAGCAGTGCCGTCGCGGCAAAGCACCCCTTCAGCAAGAACCACGCATAACGCGGCCCGATGTATCGGGTGATTTCGCGGTAGAGGCCAAATGCCCAGAAGATGGGCGGCACCACGAGTGCGGGCACCAGCAGGTACCACCAACGGCCTGCAGGAGGGAGTGCTGCGTCACCAAGGCGGAGCATGAACCCCGCCCAGAGGGCCACCGAGGCGGATGCTGCGTCCCAACCAACCATCAGCCACTGCTTGCCGCGGCGCGACAGCCGCTCGCTTGCATGCAGCGCTCGATCGAGTGGGTTGGCGTGATGGATACTCACCGGAGACCGGAGTCTAACCGAGCAACCCCAGCATCCGCTAACCTCCTCTTGATGGATTCCCCCGACTCGAATGCCATGCGAACCGCGTACCGATCCGCCGCCGTCCGGAACCCCTGACCCATGGCATCCGTCGTCTTCTACTTCGAGCTCCACCAGCCGTTCCGGCTCCGCCGCTACTCGGTGTTCGACACCGACCCGTTCTATTTCGACAACGAGGCCAATGCCGGCATCCTGCGCAAGGTGGCGGACAAGTGCTATCGCCCCACCACGGAGAAGCTGCTGGACCTGGTGCGCCGGCACGACGGACGCTTCCGCGTGAGCTTCGCCGTCAGCGGCACCGCGCTGAAGCAGCTGGAGGAATGGGCGCCCGACGTGCTGGACACGCTCAAGCGCCTGGTGGATACCGGCGCCTGCGAGCTGCTGGACGAGACCAGCCACCACTCGCTGGCGTTCCTGTTCTCGCGCAGCGAGTTCGACGAGCAGGTGCGCCTGCACCGCGCGGAGGTAGCGCGCCTCTTCAACGGGTACAGGCCGACCGCCTTCCGCAACACCGAGCTGATCTACAACAACGAGCTCGCTGGCCACGTGGCGTGGCTGGGTGACTACAAGACGGTGGTCTGCGAGGGCGTCGACCGCATCCTGGGCGTGCGCAGCCCCAACTACGTGTATGCGCCGCCGCAGGGCGCCACGCCCGAGGGCAAGGAGCCGGTGCGGCTCCTCCTCAAGAACTACCGCCTCTCCGACGACATCGCCTTCCGCTTCAGCGACCGCAACTGGAAGGAATGGCCGCTCGATGCGCAGCGCTTCGCCAAGTGGGTCAACCAGATCAACGGCGACGGCTACCTCTGCAACCTGTTCATGGACTACGAGACCTTCGGCGAGCACCAGTGGGCCTCGACGGGGATCTTCGACTTCCTGGACAAGCTGCCGGAGGCGGTCTTCGACGTGAATCCCGGGCAGAACGGCTTCCTCACCGTGAGCGAGGCCTCCGCCGCGCACCGGCCGGTGGGCGACTACTCCACCGAGAAGTTCATCAGCTGGGCCGACAGCGAGCGCGACCTGAGCGCCTGGCTCGGCAACCCGCTGCAGGACAACGCCATCGCGCAGCTGTACGAGATCGAGCCCGCGGTGCGAGCGCGCCATGCGGCAGGCGACCAGTGGATCCTGGAGGACTGGCGCAAGCTGACCACCAGCGACCACTTCTACTACATGTGCACCAAGTACTGGTCGGACGGCGACGTCCACAAGTACTTCAGCCCGTACGACAGCCCGTACGACGCGTACATCAACTTCATGAACGTGCTGGACAACCTGCGCACCCGCGCAGGGGCGTGAGCGGGCGGCAGCGGGGGCCGGCGACGATCAGCCGACGGGCTGCCGGCGGTCGTCCGGAAGGCGACGCGGGCCGTGGCGGCCGGGGCCGTCGAGGCTCCCCGCGGCGGCGGACTGCTGGCGGAACTCCTCGGCAAGCCCCGCATCGAGGCGTGCGAAGGCAGGCTGCCGCCGACGACCCGCCAGCATCGCGCGGACCACCACCGCCGCCATCGCGATGAACCAGGCTGCGGCGCCGTAGGAAATGACGGTGCGGAGAGGTATCGCGGCCACGGATCGGACAACCGGAGGCGTATCGACGCGGTACATGGAAGCCGCGGCGTTGAGGTTGCGCTCCGAGAGCGACCGGAAGATCTCGCGGGCGCGGTCACCGCATTGGGCAACCCGTTCGGTCACCGCCTGCATGGATGCCGCGTCGCCTGCCGCGGATGGCGCACCCTGCCGGTTCTGCACCGCGGAGTCGAGCCACTGCTCGAACTCGGACTTCGTGGCGAAGGTGACCACCTCCAGTTCGGCCTGCACGCGCCGATCCGTGAGTGCGCGGCGATACTCCATGTCGCGCCCCTTGACGGCCTGCTCGACGACGCGGTCGATGAAGGACGCGTCGATGTTGGCGGTGAGTGCGGGCTGGCGCTGATCATCGGTGCGCGACGGATCGGCGCGGCGGGCGGAGCGAGGCTCGTCGGAGTAGCCCTCCAGGGCTTCGCGCAGGATGCGGGCGCGTTCCTTGGCGCCCTGCAGCTCGGAATCGAGCACCTGCCGCCGGGAGGCACGGATGGACTCGTAGCCGATCGGATCGGCGGCCTTGGCCTGGCGGAGCGCCTCGACGTACGAGGGAATGACCACGTTGCGGCGCGTGGAGGCAAGCTCCGACGCCAGGTCCACGATGGTGGCGCCGGAAGCATCCTTGATGCCGTCGGAACCGGGAACCTTGGACATGGCGTCGACCGACACTGCCAAGCTGTCCATGAACTCCTTGACCCGTTCCGCGTGCGCCACCAAGAGTGCCGCCGAGGCGCCCTTGGAAAGCTGCGTGGCCGAGGCCCGCAGTTCCGAGCCGAGCGGCAACGGGAAGTCATAGGAGCGCGTTCCCGCCGCATCGCATGCGCGCGCCCATTCCGCCGGGATGGCCGTGAGCAGCCGCGACATCTGCTCGTCCGTCAAGCGGCCGGCGGAGGCCAGCGACAGCGTCACCGCCGCGGACTTCATCGACTTCAGCTTGGCGTTGAACTCCAATTCAAGCGCCATGCGCTCCGCGGTGGTGAGCTTGGCGTTCGACAGCCGCTGCAGGTAGTCGCTGCGAACCAGCTCGAGCTCGGTGCCGCCGGCGGTGACCTGGAGGTTCCGGGAGAGCTCGACGAGCTCCACGGTCCTCTCGAGCCCTTGGTCCCGCCAGACCGGCTCAACGATGAAGTTGGCCACGATGTCCTGCGGACTGAACCGCGTCTTGTTCGGGTACATGCCCTCGGCCGCGCCCGGGAAGGTCGGGGTGACATCGAGCGAACAGACCCGGTCGACGGGCGGCAAGGCACGGGTGAGCGCAACGCCGCCGAGCGTCAGCAAGCCCACGACCACGGTGGTGGCAACGAGCGCACGGCGATGGCGCTGGATGAATCCAACGACGTCAAGCGCGTCCGGGCGCTCCTCGCCGGCGCCCGCGAGGTGGAAGGAATGACCGGAATCCCCTCGGAAATCATCTTGAGTCATGCAGTGATGCTACCGCGGACAGTTGCGCTGCGGCAAGCGAATGCGATTCACCCCCGCGCCACCCGCGCCCCGTCCACGCCCTCGCGCTCGCACCAGCGGCTCACCACGCACGCGGTCCACGCGCGCTGCGCGGCGCCTTCGTCGCCGGCACGGGCCTGGACCAGCGCGGCATGCGCGGTCTGGCCGTGCAGGATCCCCTGCGCATCCAGGCGTCCCGGATCGAGGACGTCATCCGCCCATGACGACAGCGGCCCGGAGAGCCACGCGCGCAGCGGCACGCCGAAGCCCTGCTTGGCGCGCGCGGCGATGCCGTGCAGGTCCGCCGGCAGGCGCTGGCGGAGCGCATCGCGCAGGAGGAGCTTGCCCACGGTGCCGTCCGCACGCCACTCGGGCGGGATGCGCCACGCGAACTCGAAGAGCCGCATGTCGAGCATCGGGTCGCGTGCCTCCAGGCCGCTCTCCATGGTGCAGCGGTCGAGCTTGGTGAGGAGGTCGTCCGGCAGGTAGATGGTCTGGTCGCGGAGGAGGAGCTCGTCGAAGAAGCCGTGTTCGTCCTGCGGGAATCGCCGCGGCATGTCGCGCGCCTCGCGGGCCACGGTGGCCGCCCAGAGGTCCGACGGGAGCTGCTGGATCAGGGATGCGGGATCCGGCCACACCGCAAAGAACGAGCGCCACAGGTCCTCCTCGTCGCGCGCGCGCAGGATGGCCGCCAGCTTGTGCATGAGGCGCCCGCGCTGTGTGCGGCGGAGTGCCGACGGAAGCGTGGGCTCCAAGGGCTTCAGCGCCCACTCCCAGCTGTCGCCCCCCATCAATCCGATGGCATCGGCCATGCGCTGACGCACGAAGAGCGGCACCGACCCGATCCAGCGCGAGAGCGCGAAGCCGCGCAGGTGGCGCTCGTAGCCGCCGAAGAACTCGTCGCCGCCCTCGCCCGAGAGCACCACGCCCACGGAAGAACGCGCCGCACGGCTCACGGCGAGCGTGGCCACGGCGCTGGAATCGGCGAACGGCGCGTCGAAGCAGCCGATGGCGTCCTCCACCAGCGAGACCAGGTCCGCGTCAGGCACCATCACCTCGTGGTGATCGGTGCCGAGCGCCTTGGCCACGGCGCGCGCGTGGGCGCGCTCGTCGTACTGCACGTGCTCGAAGCCCACGGTGAAGGTGCGCAGCGGCGCCACGCCCGCGTGGCGCATGGCCGCCACCACCAGCGAGCTGTCGATGCCGCCCGAGAGGAACGCACCCAGCGGCACGTCGCTCGGCAGCCGGCGACGCACGGCGGATTCGAGCAGGCCGTCGAAGGCACGCACCATTTCCGCGCGATCGCCATGGAATCCCTGATGGCGTACGGACGCCGCCGCCGCACGCGCGGAGAACCACTCGCGGTGCGAGACGCGCCCGCTGGAAAGCTCGAGCCGCAGCGCGTGCCCCGGGCGCAACGCGTGCATGCCTTCCCAGATGGTCCGTTCGCCGCGCGTGGCGAGCGAACCGAGCACCGATGCAATCGCGAACGGCGAAACGCGGTTGCGGAACACCGGGCACGCCGCCAGTGCACGGAGCTCGCTGCCGAAGACGAACACCGGCGCACCATGGCCGTCGTCGGCGTGCCCCCAGAAGCAGGGCTTCACGCCGAAGCGGTCGCGCGCCAGCCAGAACGAGCGCTCATGCAGGTCGATGGCGGCGAAGGCGAACATGCCGTCGAGGAGCGGCAGCGTGGCCTCGACGCCGTGCGCGTCGAGCATGGCGGCAAGCACCGCGGTATCGCCGGTGGACGGGCCGACCGGGTGCCCAGCCGCCTCCAGGTCACGGCGCAGCTCGCGGAAATTCCAGAGTTCTCCGTTGTAGGCAAGCACCCAGCGGCCCGAGGCGGAGACGAAGGGCTGCGCGGCGGCGCTGGTGCGGTCGAGGATCGCGAGCCGGCGATGCGCCAGGGCCACGCCGAGGCGCGGCTCGAACCACGTGCCCTCGCCGTCCGGCCCGCGGTGCGCAACGGCTGCCGACATCGCGCGGAGCGCCGCCTGCGCGTCGCTGATCCGTTCGGAGCGATCGATGAATCCGGCGAATCCGCACATGCCGGCGTGGATGCTATCCCTGCGCGGAGGCGGGCTGCGGAGCCGGCCGGGCAGGAGCGTCCGTCCGCAGCCACGTGGCCCGCATGCGGGCGCGCTGAGCGTCGTTCCAGAAGTGACGCACGGCAGGAAGGTCGAGCACGCGGTCCACGTAGTCCGGACGCGCGGCAATCGCCAACTTCAGGCGCTCGCCGAGTTCCGACGGCGCCTTGACGCTGTTGAGGTTCTCGCGGCGCACGTCCGGCACGGACGCGCACTCGAGGAACTCGCGCAGCAGCGTCGTCTTTCGCTCGTCCGGCACGTCGATGCGCATGATGAGGCTGCGGGTGCGCCCGGAGCGCGTCATGGCCCAGCCGGCCTCGGTGTCGAAGGGCTGCGACAACGCGTCGTGGCCGACGGTCTGCGCGAACTCGCGCTGCCACCAGACGCTGGAGGCCGCGTGCGGGAACGTGCTGAAGAAGAGTTCCGCCAGTTGCTCCTCGGGCATCCAGCGCACGCTGCGCCACTGGTGGCGCAGCCAGTACTGGCGGCCGAAGTACGTGAAGTTACTGACGTTGTAGGCGATCGGGTCGCGCACCATGGAGATGAACCGGACTTCCCCGCCGAACGTGCGGAGGAAGGGCAGCATGATGGTGTCGCCATGCGCGCGGTGGCGCTGACCGCCGTGCCCCGTCACCAGCCGACAGCCGGCACCCGGCCACACTGCCTCGGGCTGCGCATGGTGCGCGCGGGTGACGGCGAAGTCGCCCCGCGCCTCCTGAGCCGCAAGAAGCACGCTGGTCGACGCGGTCTTGGGCGCACTGAGGACGACCACCAGCTTGGGCTTGGTGGCGGTGGCCGCCTGGAGCCGCTTCAGCGAGCGACGCTCGTTCCGACCGTGGCGCA
>Ga0209400_1000791_pt1 | contig 27404 bp, 39 predicted proteins | sample M_130807_EF_Meta_FD_187313 | JGI IMG/M metagenome (GOLD analysis project Ga0209400, IMG submission 187313) | Freshwater microbial communities from Lake Montjoie, Canada to study carbon cycling - M_130807_EF_MetaG (SPAdes) (version 2) | ecosystem: Environmental > Aquatic > Freshwater > Lake... | reverse complement strand
TTGGTCAAAGCAACCCAAGTGCTATAACAGCAACAACTTTATATACAGTACCTGCAAGTACTTCAACGGTAGTGTCTACTATCACGGTAGCAAACCTTGCTGGTTCTGCTGCTACATTTCGTATTTCTGTTAGACCTGCTGGTGCAGTACAGACTAACGCAATGTATATTGCTTATGATGTAACTGTAGGAGCAACTGATACAACAACATTAACTCTTGGACTTACACTAGCAACAACTGATGTTGTTACAGTGTATGCTTCAACAGCCACTTTAGCATTTAATGCATACGGAAGTGAGATTGCCTAATGGCAGTAAAAAGATTTTCTGATGGTAGTAGTATAAAAAATAGTTTTAAATTAAGTAGAGGCTCAACTTCTGCTGCTAAACCTGAGGCTCCTACTATTGGCGCGGCTACTAAAACTGGTAGTTCAACAGCAACTGTTGCCTACACTGCTGCAACTTTAGGTGCTGCTGGTTCTACATTTACCGCAACTTCTACTCCTAGTTCTATTACTGGTACAGGTAGTTCACCAATAACAGTTTCTGGATTGGCTAGTAATACTTCATATACATTTACAGTAAAAGCAACTAATGCTAATGGTGATTCTCCTTTATCTGCTGCATCTAATTCAATTACAACTGATGTTCCCACTATAAGTGTTGACTACCTTGTTCTTGCAGGTGGAGGCGGCGGAGGTAGATACTATGGAGGCGGCGGAGGTGCGGGTGGATTCCGTTGCACAGTAACTAATACTGGCGGTGGTGGAACATTAGAGTCTGCGCTTTCTGCAGCACTTAGCACAAATTACACAGTTACAGTTGGTGGTGGTGGTGCTGGTGCAACAAGTGCTGGTGCTGGCAGTCCTGGTAACAACTCTGTATTTTCTACTATAACTTCAACTGGTGGCGGATTTGGTGCTGGCGGTACTAATAGTAGTTTTTATACTGGCGGTAGTGGCGGCTCTGGTGGCGGTGCAAGAAGTGCTTCTGGAAGTGAATCTGGTGGTACTAGAACAGCCTCTCCAGTTCAAGGTTTTAACGGTGGTGGCGGTTCTAGCGGTGGCGGTGGAGCAGGCGGCGGCGGTGCTGGTGCGGTTGGTGGAGCACCAACTCAAGCAGGCGCAATTGGCGGTTCTGGTGGCGCTGGTGTATCAGTTTCTATGGTAACTGGAACTCCTGTAACAAGAGCAGGTGGCGGTGGTGGTTCATACAATAGTTCTGGCGCTGGTGGTTCTGGTGGTGGTGGTATTGGTGGTACTGATGGTTCAGAGTCATCATCTGGTTCAAATGGTTCAGGCGGTGGTGGTGGTTCAGGCGGTGGTAATGGTGGCAGTGGTGGTGCAGGAATTGTAATTCTTAGATACCTTACTTCTGGTGGCACAATTACAATCGGTGCTGGATTAACTGGTTCAACTACAACAGATGGTTCATATAAAGTTACAACAATAACAGCAGGCACAGGAAATGTGAGTTGGGCATAATGGCACATTACGCGTTCTTAGATAATAATAATATCGTTACTGAAATTATAGTAGGTATTAATGAAACTGAAACTATTGAAGGATTAAGTACCGAGACCTGGTATGGAAACTTCAGAGGTCAGGTGTGTAAGAGAACATCTTACAATAACAACATCCGCAAGAACTACGCAGGTATCGGTTATACCTATGATGCCGAGAGAGATGCCTTTATCGCGCCTAAACCAAACTGTCATCCAGAGGTAACACTTGATGAGGCAACTTGTCGTTGGACTTGTAGTAATTCAGATCACATAGTAGAGGAATAAAATGAGTAAAGCAAGAGACCTCGCAAACGCAAGTACCGCACTAAGTGCTGTAACTGCAACTGAGTTAGGGTATGTAGATGGTGTTACCTCTGCTATCCAGACACAGATTGATAGCAAGATAGGTTCTGCATCAGCAATTAACCCTACTATTGTAGATGCTAAAGGCGACATCATCGCTGCTACTGCTGCAGATACTGTTGCTAGATTAGCCGTAGGTGCAAACGGCACAGTCTTAACTGCTGCCTCTGGTCAGGCAACAGGTTTGGAGTGGGCTACGCCTTCAAGCGGTGGTATAACTTTACTTAGCACAACATCTCTAAGTGGTGCAAGCACAACAATCTCAAGTATAAATCAAACTTACACAAATCTTGTTATAGTAGTATCTAATGTTTATTCAACAGGCGCAGACCAATTTTTTATTAAACCTAATGGAACAAATTCTATTGGACTAAGTCTTTTGTTGGCAGGTGCTAGTACAGCAGATGGTGTTACTTACGCAAATATAACAAGCCCTAATATTGGAACAAGCACCTCGGCAACACCTTCTGCTCTTTATTTGAATATATCTAATTATGCAGATACTACAAGCAGTAAGCCTTTTAGTTGGTATGGAAATGTTACTGCAGCACAAAGTGGATTATTTATGGCAGCAGGTGCGGTTGTAACCAATACAGCAATTTCTTCTTTAGTATTTTCAATCGCTTCTGGCACATTTGCCGCTGGAACTGTTAAGATATACGGAGTTAAATAATATGGCTAAACCAATGGTAAGAATACACAATCAAGCAACTAATGAAGTTGTTGATAGAGAAATGAATGATGCTGAGTTTGCTCAATATCAAGCAGACCAGGCAGCACAGGCAACTGCACAAGCAGAGGCAGAAGCAAAGGCAACTGCTAAGGCAGCCCTACTAGCACAACTAGGCATTACAGAAGAACAAGCAAAACTTTTACTTTCTTAATTAAGGAGCACCGCGGTAATAATGGATAGACCCCTTTCTAGGGCTATAAATCCTTTAAAATCGCGCATTAAAAATCAGTTTTAAACTATTAACGCAGGTAATTACCCACTATAATACGTAGGTAACTAGGAGGAACCATGCCAGCAATAGATTTTCCTAACTCGCCATCTGTCAACTCTACCCACACAGTTGGCAACCGTGTTTGGAAGTGGAATGGCACTGTCTGGGAGGTCGTTCGTTCGACTGTTCCTTATTCAACAGGGGCAACTGGTGCTACAGGTGCAACGGGTAGTACAGGACCTACTGGTCAAACGGGTGCTAATGGAAATACAGGTGCAACTGGAAATACAGGGGCACAGGGCAATACAGGTGTAACGGGTCAGACTGGCCCAACAGGAATGGCATTTGCACAAACTACTGAACCAGCAAGTCCAGTAGACGGGGTTATTTGGGTAGACACAGATGGAGCAGTAGTTGGTCAAGCGGTAGTTCGATGGTCAAAGGCTCCTACTGGTGGTACAACATCATTAACTGGATTAGATGACAGTTCAGTTACTTTAAGTTATACAGCAGGATATGAGCAGGTATACCGAAACGGTACGCTTTTATCTCGTGGCAATGATTACACGGCAACAAATGGCACATCTATCACCTTAATTGATGCAACTCTTACGGGCGATATCATTGAGGTAATTGGTAGTGCAGTACTTGCTATTGCAGATGTTTACACACAGGCTCAAGTTAACAGCGGTTTTATTCCACAAACTACAAACTTCTTTGCTGGTAAGAATAAAATCATTAATGGTGACTTTGGTGTATGGCAAAGAGGTACTTCTATAGCAGGAACTGGGTCAGAAACATTTTCTGCTGACCGATTCCTATGGATAGGCGATGGTTCAGGTGGTACTCGTACATTTAGTCGTCAGACTATGGGATATGGAGATATTGCAGGATATGAATACCCATACTTTTTCCGATTCAATCAAAGCGTTGCTGGAACTGGTGCAAGTTACAATTACATTTGCCAAAGAATTGAAAACGCAAACACATTTGCTGGTCAAACTGTAACATTTAGTTTTTGGGCTAAGGCTTCATCAACTACAACATTGCCTGCAATCTATGCTCGTCAGCGTTTTGGTTCAGGCGGTTCTTCTGAAACAAGCACAACTGTTGCATCAAGTATTTCAGTTACAACATCTTGGCAACGATTTACATATTCTTTTACAGTTCCATCTATTGCTGGTAAAACTGTTGGTACTGGTTCATATTTGACTATGGATGTTTACCATCCAATTAACTCTACTTTTACAGTAGATACTTTTGGCTGGCAACTAGAAGCAGGTTCAACAGCAACAGCCTTCCAAACTGCAACAGGAACTGTTCAAGGCGAGTTAGCCGCTTGTCAAAGGTATTACAACAGATACACGGCTACTGGTGTTTATTCATCTTTTGCAAGTTCGGCCTTCGCTCAAAGTACAACAGCGGGAACTGGTTTATTTGCTTTTCCAATAGAAATGCGAATTGCTCCAACAGCAATAGATAGTTCGACTTTGGCTTTTAGCAAATGGGATAATACTCATTATGCAATGAGTTCAGTGACTTTAGACTCAGCAACAACTAGCACAAAAAATGCTTATGTATATGGAACAGGGTCTGGTATGACTGCTGGAAATATCGGCTATTTTGGCGCAAACAATTCAGCATCGGCTTACATCGGATTTAGTGCGGAGTTATAAAAATGGATAATGTATCTTTTATTAAAGTTTTAGAATCAGACGGTGTTGAAAGAGAACACGCCATTATTGACCACGGCAACGAGCAATTTACCTCAATGCTTAAATCAACTTATGATGAAATGATTGCTCAACAACTACTAGGAGGCAACTAACCAATGGCAACAATTAGTAATACCCCTAGACCAGGTTATGTTTATGACTCAACAGATGCTGTTTGGTATCCGATAGGCACTGGTACACACAGTCATAGTGAGATTGCTTCTACAATAGTAGATGCTAAAGGGGATCTGATTACTGCTACGGCAGCAGATACCCCTGCTCGTCTTGGAGTAGGTGCTAATAATACAGTCCTTACGGCAGATAGTGCTGAGGCTACTGGTTTAAAGTGGGCAACACCTGTTGTTGGTGGAAATGTTTCTTGGTCATTGTTATCAACAACTTCTTTAACTGGTTCAAGTGTGTCTTTGACAGGATTAACCAATAATAATTATTTTGTTTGGTTGCAAGATTGGACAGGTTCATCAGCTGGTCAGGATGTAAGAATTACATTAAATAGCAATACAACCGCTGCAAATTATGATGGTTTATATTTATACCCAACTATTTTTCAGGCCCAAAGTTATCGTGAAGCAATTGGTGCTTTTGATATTGGCAATATAAGTAGCACACAAGCTGGATTTGCTGAAATTAGTTCAGCGCAACAAAGTGGCTATAAAAAAATAAGGGCTTGGACTGCAAAAACTTCTGGAGGAACAGAGTATCAAGGGACAGAAGGATTTTTCAAAAGTTCTAGCGTTGTTTCAAGCATTCAAATTTTTGTGACTGGTGGAACTTTTTCTGGTGGAACTGCTTACCTATATGGAGGTTCATAATGACAAATCCAATAATTAAAATTGTTGATGTTTTAACTGGTGAGGAAATTGAACGGCCAATGAACAAAGATGAATTTGATGCTTACAAATTAGCAAGTTATGTAGATCCGCAAATTGCTGTTGAAGCACAAGCAAAAGCAACTGCACGACAAGCAGTTCTTGATCGTCTTGGTTTAACTGCCGAGGAAGCACAACTACTACTAGGAGGTAACTAATGGCTATAACTAAGGCCTCAAGTAATGCAGTTGCACCGGCAGCCAAGGGAGATCTAGTTGTAGGTAGTGCTACTAATGACTCTGGTGTTCTTGCGGTAGGAAGCACTGACCAAGTATTAACAGTTGATTCAACTACTGCTACTGGTTTGAAGTGGGCAACTCCTGCTGCTGGTGGTATGACTTTATTATCAACTACAACTCTTTCAGGTGCAACAACAACTATTTCATCAATAAGTGGTTCATACAATACTTTGTTTGGAATTGTAACAGGTATGACAAATGCAACAGGAAATGGTCAATATAGAATTGCACCAAATGGTTCTACAACTACTTCATTTAATATACATGTTGGCAATGCAGTGACTCCAACATGGCAATCCACAACCGCTTCTTATTTAATGATAAGCACTGGGGGTGGCGAAGCGCCAGACCGCACAAGTGCTTCAAATGCCATTGCTTTCACCATTAACAACTATACAAGCACAACTGCACACAAACCATTTCAGGTATATGGTTATTACAATGTAAGCAATAGTGCAAGCGACCAAGCATTTACATGTTTTGGTGGCATTCAAACAACTTCTGCAATAACATCACTTGTATTTTCAAATGATGGTGGGAATTTATCAACAGGCACAGTCCTACTTTACGGGGTGAAATAATATGACAAAACCAATAGTAAGAATACATAACATTGAAACTGACGAGGTCATTGATAGAGAGATGGATGATGCTGAGTTTGCTCAATATCAAGCAGACCAAGCAGCACAGGCAATTGCACAAGCAGAGGCAGAAGCAAAGGCTCAGGCTAAAGCAACTGCCGAAGGCAAGTTAGCCGCACTCGGTTTAACTACTGATGATTTAAGGGCTTTAGGTTTATAGCACAATCTTGAGGGATTGTTTTAAAGAGAACTTTAATCAGGCGTGGTATAATTAGTATCAGAAATAAGGAGAAAAAAAATATGGCACATTTTGCCGAAATAGATGAGAGCAATACAGTAGTACGTGTACTTGTTGTTCCAGATGCTCAAGAAGGTCGGGGTCAAGAGTATCTAGCCGATGACTTAGGTCTAGGTGGGACTTGGAAGAAGACTTCCTACAACACACAAGGTGGAGTTCACGCTTTAGGTGGAACACCATATCGCAAGAATTATGCAGGAATTGGTTATACATTTGACGCCGTAAAAGACGCGTTCATTGCGCCAAAGCCTTACGCTTCATGGGTATTAGATGAAGCAACATGTAATTGGGAAGCTCCCGTTGCAATGCCAACCGATGACAAGATGTATCGTTGGGATGAAGAAACAACTAACTGGATAGAGGTAGCATAAACATGTCTGAAGCACCAACAAAGGTAGTAGTAGATTGCTCAACTGGAGAGACACAAATTATCCCGTTGACGGCTGAAGAAATTTCACAACGCGAGGCAGATGCAGCAGCGTATGCAACTGCACAGGCTGAGCGCGAAGCGGCAGAGGCTGCAACAGCAGCATTAAAAGCATCTGCTAGAACAAAGCTAATCGCTGGAACTCCTCTAACAGAGGCAGAAGCGGCTGTACTAGTAATTTAGTTTTTTGTTACATCAAAGCAAGATAAGTATTAAAGACTGGAGGCTACTATGCCAATATTAGGAACGGTAGCCTCTCAGTTTGCAGGAAAACCTTTTAGCTCGTTTGAATCTATTGCAACTCTTACTGGTAATGGTTCATCAGGCGTATTAAACTTTACTAATATTCCACAAACCTACACGCATTTACAAATAAGAGCGTTTGCTAGAAATAGTGCTGGGGCAAATCTTGACAACTTTTATGTAAATTTTAATGAGGTTTATGCCACAAACTCATACGCAACACACTGGATTTATGGGTATGGTGGTGCTATTGCTTCTCAACAGGTTGCCCCTTGGACATTATCTTTAGGTGGATTTTTAACAGCAGGTACTGGTGAACCCAATGCAAATGGTGGCGCAATAGTATTAGATATTTTAGATTACACAAACACAAATAAAAACACTACATTTAAATCATTAAATAGTTTTAATGCAAACAATCAAACATATAGTGGCGTAGCAGTAGCGTCAGGTGTATTTTTAAATACTGCGGCAATAACAAATATAAGGTTGGCTTGCTCCAATTCATTTGCAACAACTACGCAATTTGCGCTTTATGGAATTAAGGGAGCATAATGGCAAGTACATACGAACCAATAGGAACATCTACAGTTAGTAATGCTACAACTTCTACTTTTACATTCAGTAGCATTCCAGCGACATATACTGACCTTGTTGTTATCCTAAATGGAAACACTGATGGTCCAAGTTCTCCAAAAATGTTTTTTAATAATGAAAATACTGGAACTAATTATAGTTGGAATGGTGTAGTAGGCAGAACAGTAGTAGTTGCTACGGGGGATGTAAATACTAATCAACTTTACATTGGCGGCTATCAAAACTATTGGCCTAATAGCGCTACTGAAAGAGCGACTGCTTATATTCATATTATGAATTATGCAAATACATCAACATATAAGTCTTATGTAAGTCGAGATTCTGATTCTTACGATGTTGGTAGTCAAATAGGCGAAGTCGGGCTTTATGGTGGCATGTGGCGCAGCACAGCCGCAGTAAATAGAATTGATATATGGACAGGTTATGCACTTTATTACTTTAGAGCAGGAACAACTGCAACTATTTACGGAATAAAGGCGGCATAGATGGCAAATACATATGTATTAATTAGTCCAGTAACTGTAGGCGCAGGTGGCGCGTCCTCAATAGAGTTTACTTCTATTCCTCAAACTTATACTGATTTATGCGTAGTTCTTTCTACTCGTTTAACTTCAACTGGTGGGGCGCAAGATACAACTTGGCTTAATTCTATAAATGGTAATACCAGTTCATTTAAGGACAAAGTTTTAAGAGGTGATGGAAGTTCCGCTTCAATTTTTGTACCTAGTGAAACACCCCTATACATAGGTCAAAGCCCAACTGCTAGCGGTACTGCTAATACTTTTGCTAGTCATTTTGTTTATATTCCAAATTATACTAGTTCTAATCAAAAATCTATTTCTATTGATAGCGTTCAAGAAAACAACTCATCAACTGCATATCTGGGATTTACTACGGGATTATGGACACAAACTTCTGCAATAACATCACTGTCTTTTACTACCAATAGTGGTAATTTTGCTCAATACTCAACCGCTTATCTATATGGAATATCTAACGCTTAAGAAGAAAGTCTCTAGGGCTTAGGAGGAAGAGTCTCTGAGCGACCACGGATCTACAGGGCGTTCTAGTAAGTCATTCTACTGCTCAAAGAGTAGAGTGGGCAGGAAAATATTGCCTCGTGTTTTAAGACATCTAAAGTTCAGAAAACCTGTGTATAAACGTAAAGTTAAACCGTACTTTTACTGGTCAGATCAAAGATTTAATAAGAATAAGACACACTTTTACCATTAAAGGATAGATATGCCAGAAATGGTATAGTTAGATTATGAAAGTTGCCGCCTACGCTATTGCCCTAAATGAGGAGAAGCACGCTCAGCGGTGGGCAGATACTACTAAAGATGCAGATTTTAGATTGGTATGTGACACAGGATCTACGGACAAAACGATTGAGATATTAAGAAGTAATGGCATTATTGTCTATGAAATAAGTGTAAAGCCTTGGAGATTTGATGTTGCAAGAAATACTGCTCAGAGCCTACTACCAGCAGATATAGATTTATGTTTAAGTTTAGATTTAGATGAAACAGTAGATGAAGACTTTTTTAAAAAAGTAAAAGAACACTGGGCACCTGGTGCTAATAAAGGCTGGTGTGATTTTGATACTGGTCATACTTGGCTTGGTGCTAGGTTGCACGCTAGAGATGGAATTTATTGGAAGTATCCTATTCATGAAGTATTTGTTCCTTCCCTTGATACTCCCTTAATGAGTTGCACTATTCCTACCAAGATGTATCACAAGCCAGATAATACAAAATCTCGTGGTCAGTATATGACAATGCTTGTGGCAGCAAGTAAAGAGTTTGGCGAAGACCATAGAATTTGGGTCTACCTTTGCCGTGAGTATTACTATTACAGAATGTGGGAGTTAGTGATAAGTAGTGCTCAAAAGGTTACTGATTTTAGTAAAGACTGGTATATAGAGCGTGCAGCAGTTTGTAGATTTGCATCTGAAGCATGTAGAAACTTAGGAAGACTTGAAGAGGCACATACTTGGGCAGATAAAGCAATATCAATTGATCCATGCGGTGAGGCTTATTATGAAAAAGTACGTTGTTACTATGAACAATCTGACTGGGGTGGCGTCTGGGAGACCTGTAAGTTAGTTGCTAAGTGTGAACCAACTAAACATTATTTATCATCTGAAGCGCTATGGAACTGGATGCTAGATGATATGAGAGCCTTATCTGCTCACAATCTAGGAGATAAAGAAAAAGCAGTAGAGTATGGGGAGAAAGCCCTTAAAGGAAACCCAAGTGAAACTAGATTAATAAACAATATGGTTTTCTATAAGCAGGGTATTTAATGACACAGCCAAACGTATTCTTAGCCCTTCTTGTAAAACAAAAAGAAGCCGTTCTTCCACTATTTTTAGAAAGTCTAAACGACTGGGATTACCCTAAAGAAAACATATTTATTTACATCAGAACTAATAACAACACAGATAACACAAAACAACTTTTAGAAGAGTGGGTAAAGGAGTACGGGGATAAATATAAAGGATTAATCTATAACAGCGAAGATGTGCCAGAGAAGGTAGAGCAGTACGATGTTCATTTCTGGAATGGAGAAAGGTTCAGGGTTCTAGGAAAAATTCGTCAAGAGAGTATGAATCAAGCCTTGCTCACAGATTGTGAATATTATTTTGTAGTAGATACAGACAACTTCTTATTCCCAGAAACTCTTAAAGAGTTAGTAAAACTAGACTTACCTATAGTTGCTCCATTTTTAAGGTATGCAGTTGCTCTTGGAGAGAACGCTGATACTCCTGTAGAGGCTGCTAAGAGAGAAGGTCATATGAGTAGGTACTACTCAAACTATCACGATAAAGTAGATGACTTCGGGTCAATTATTGCAGAAGACCTTTACTACAAAATTTTAAATCAAGAGGTAAAAGGGTTAATTGAATGCATGTGCGTTCACTGCACTTATCTGATTAAAAGAGAGTATTTATCTGAACTTACCTATTTAGAGCAGTCAGACCGCTGGGAGTATATGGTTTTTTCTAACTCTGCTAGAAATAAAGGAATTACTCAGTACCTAGATAACAGAACTATATATGGAGTTCTAACCTTGAGTGAGAATCTTGGGGCCTCTAGGTGGTGGTTTAATTATTTAAAAAATGAAAAAAATAGAACAGAAAAATATAAATCTGTTACTAGTTTTACATAAGCCTGTCTGTCCATGTTTTTGGAGTTTTATCAGTAACAAACTCTAGAGGTAGGTGGTAGTTAAACTCCCTAGCGCCCTTAGATTTAATCCAGTTTACTAGTTCTACTAATCCAGACTCTAATGAGGTAGTAGTTTTATAGTTCAAAAGTTCTCTTGCAAGATTGGCTGAGCAGTTAGCGTGAAAAACTTCCTGAGGTCTTCCTGGCATATAAATTGGCTCTAACTTAAAATCAAGAATTATTGATAGTTTCTGGGCTAGTTCATTTATAGTAACAAACTCTTCATCTGGGCCAATATTAACAATTCGCCCATCAGCAACATCGGTCTCACATGCAATCATAAGTGGGTCAGTGACATCTTGCATAAATGAGAAACATCTTTTTTGCTCGCCGTTTCCATAGATAATAGGTTGCTTACCTTGAAGCATTCTATTTATCATAATTGAGGCTACGTTTCTGTAGGGGTCATCAAATTTTTGTCTAGGGCCAATAATGTTGTGTGGAACCAGTATTACGTAATTTAGCCCGTGAGTATCTGCAATATTTTTAATCATAAGTTCAGCCCCGTATTTTGCAATTCCATACGGATCCTGAGGCTTAGGGGTCATTGACTCAACAAAGGGAACTACATCCTGAGTGCCGTACCTTGCCATAGAAGATAGATGAACAATTTTTTTAACATTAGTTTTTACACAAGCACTCATTATGTTTGTAGTTATTTGCATGGTATTTCTAACAACTAGGGATGGAGAGAATACAGAGAGACCTTCATAGGCAGTACATGCAGTATGAACCACTAAATTTACATCTTCAAAAAGAGGTTGGATTAGTTCTAAATTATCTAAATCTATATTATAAAAATCAACGCCTGAAGGCACATTTTCTTCATACCCACCTAGTAAATTATCTATTCCTATAACATCATAGCCTTTAGCAAGAAAAGCATCTGCTAGATGACTGCCCATAAACCCTGCTACACCAGTTACTAATACTTTCATTTGTTAATTGCCTCTTTTAGTTTTGTAATATCACTCTGAAAATTTGTCATTTTATATCTAGCCAAAGCATTTCTATCTCTCTCATACATCCAAGGAGAGTTTATTGCATCATATAAATCATCAACAGGTGCTTTACGAACAGCGTAGTGGTGATGTTCTAGGATAACTTCAGGACAGTATCTAAGAGTCTGCATAGCATCTCCCAGTAGTTTCCAAAAATTATCTATATATAGATGTAATAACTCAGGAGGGGCTAGGTATCCAAGTGTTTTTACAATATTTGAATCAAAACAAGTTCCGTTGCTGGGTAAAAGAGCCCTTTGAGCCAGATCATCTGGGTATGAGATGCCCATAGGTACATCTTTTATTGCATTAATAAGGTTTTCATCCCACTTGGGTGTCATAACAGTCGTGTCATCGGCTGCCCAAAGAATGTAGTCATACTCATCCATGTACTTATTTGCCATGCGATTTAGTTTTTCATTAACACCCAACTGCTCTGGTTTAGGTCCTATCTCATACTTAATACCCTGCATCCTCGGATATAAAGCGTGATCATCCTCATCTAAGCAAGCGACTATGTCTGAAACAGTTGTGTGTTGTCTTAGAGAATTTACTGCTCTAACAAACCTTTTGGGCCTAGTTCTAGATGGAACTAAGATAACTGAGCGAGTCATAATTTAATTTTAACACGGAATACATAAAAAATAGGGATCACTCTCTACAAGTGATCCCTACTTTAGATGTTGTATTACTTAGATATGCCCTCACCTTTGATCACGGTCTCTTGTCCCGTAGCAAGATCTCTAACTACAACTGAAACGGTGTAATCACGACCTGCTCCAAGAGATCCAACATTTAGAGTCTGAGCAGAGCCATCTGTTCCAATTGCAGTAGTTGATCCAGACTTATTATCGCGGACAATAAGAGTTGCCCAAGATTTACTTGCATCAAAGTTTGGAACCGCAGGCATTGCAATAGCCACAGACAGGGCACCTGAGGCATCTACAACTCGAGAAGCAATAGATGGAGCAGTAATAGTTGCTCTATCTGTGGTATCACTTCTGGCTGGCGTTGGTGCTGGCGCAGTAGAAGCAACAGTTGCAACTACTGGGTTTAGTATTACAGTCTCAGTATTTGTCAAAGTATCACGAATTACTGTTTTAACTGTGACGTTCTGATCTTGTGGAAGATTGTTAATAGTCACTGTGCTTGAACCTTGCGCAAGCCCGACTGAAGTAGTTGAGCGACCATCAGTAACTGTGTAAACAGAAACAACTGATGTAGATGGTAGGTCTTGAATACCAGTAACATCAACAGTCATTGCGACTGAGTTATCCGCATTAAGTACCTGAGTTGTAACTACAGGTGAATTTGCTTGTGCCACAACAGGATCAGTTGGCTCTGTAGGAAGTGTCACTGGAGATAGTTGAGTGATCCCATATGTAGGAGTCACCTTCACGTCAGGTGCTACATATACTGAAACTATCGAGCCTTGAGTAATTGGCTTAAGGCGAGTTACACCATTTGAATCAACATATTTAACGCCAGCATTAGCAGGAAGTTTTACAATAATTCCATATGAATCAATTACACGGTTTGGTGAGTACCCATCCCAAGTAACAATACGATCAACAACACCATCCACAATAACTGCATACTTTGCTTTCGCAGTTGGGGCAGGTGTTAAGCCTGACATCTGAGGTGTAGATGTAATTTCATCTAGAGTGATTGCAAAGTAACCATCTGCTCTTACCTGAAGTAAATCTTCAGACTTCATTCGAGATACTGTGCTTTGCGCATCTATGTCTGCTACCCATCCAGCAAAAGCTGGGCTGGCAATAAGTGTTAGCGCAGTGGCTAAACCTAATATACGTACTTTATTCTTTAACATTCTTGCTCCTAGTCATTTTGTCTCTTGAGAGGCAATACTAGTAGGTAGGCTAGCAAATAGCAAGTAGGCTATGAAACTGCTTTTTTACGCTTGTTTTTCTTCTTAAGTTTCTCTTTTTTCTTCTCTAACTTGGCTGCTTTATCAATTTTCTCAGCCTTGTATGCCTCTACTGCGTTGGCGCTAGTTCTACTTCTCCAAGCAAATCCACACTCGGTACAGGTAACAATCTTTGCTGTAGTCCATCTTCCAGTTGTTGATAGTTTCTCTATAGATGTTTCTAGTTTGCCAGGTCTTGCGGTACAAAATGGACAGTTGGGATATCTACGGCGTCGAGTCTCTTCTCCAAGATATGAAACTGAAAGAGTCCTGCGAATTTCAATTTCATCTTTGCCTCCCCATATTCCCCAAATTTGTCTGTGCTCTAGAGCCCACTGTAAACAATCTTTTCTTACAGGGCATGAAAAACATAAATTTTTAGCATCATACTTTTCAGAAAAATCTTTAGAGAAAAACCAGTCTAAATATTTTTTATTTGATGGTTTGGCGCATAAGGCTTCACTCTGCCATCTGAGGCTTTCTGCTGGTTTCCACATACACTCTATTTTAAACTAAAGCACTATAAATCTACTGACTAAAACACTATATTTACTATATTTCTATCCATGTAGTTAATTCAATATTTTCGACTATATCACCATACTCGGTCTCAGAGTTTTCGTCGCACACTACGTACTCAAACTCTTCCTCTAGAATGCCACACCAGCCCCTAATTATTTGACAATTTTCAATTAATTTAAAACTATCTCCTAAAGAATCAGCAACTCCATCTCTTTGAATAGCAGACGCTAATGCTCTAGAAACAAGATCGTTATCCATATCTACATGATCTAAAGTGTAATAAACGGTTGAGTCAGGATTGTTTTTACTATAGCCAGAGCCACTCCACTCACACCAAAGTTCTTCCCCAGGTCTTGTGTCTTTTTTCATTAATTTTTTAAAGACTATTCGTCTTCTGTAGAGTAAAAGTTAAACTCGAAATCCTTTGAAAACTCATCATTGGTAAAGTATATTTCTTCTTGCTTCTTTAACTCATATATTCCAGCAATAGTTACTGATCCACACATACAGCAGACGTCTACAGAGCCAGTGTTTATTATTGTTGGCATATCTACACCAACAAGTTTTACAAGGATGTTGCCATCCTCATTGACGCTCTGAGGCTCCCACTTGGAATGCTCTTCCATCCAGCACAACTCGCAAAGAGCCATAGGGCTAACCATTGAACTGTCTTCCATACATAGCCTTTCTTGAGGCGTATCTAGTAGGACAATTCTAGTTGTATTTCCCATTCTAGATTTGTTTTAAATCTATATTTACAGGAATTCTTTTATGCTTTCTTATATTAGTTCTTTCTTTAGGGCTTAGTCCTCCCCAAAAACCAAACAGTTCATTTCTAATAGCCCAGTCAGCGCACTCGGCTTTGTGAGGACATTGTTTGCATATGGAGCTTGCCATAGCATATGTACTCATTGAATCAATTTTCTTTTCATCTTTATCATCAGTATAAAATATCTCTACACCAACTTCTGCGCATAACGGTTCTTCAAATTCCCATGGTCCACGAGACACTTGGCTCTCCTTTTAAAGTTTAATTATCGGGTTATTTACTTACAAATTACTTTTGTTTATTCTCCAAGTTCCCGACCTCATAACCACATGCAGCATAACCAGCAATATCAACCCAAGTGTCAGGTTGAAATCCAGACTTAGAAGCATACCTAGCCACTTTAAGACCAACCATCATCATTGCAACATCTTCATTGGTAATTTCAATACCTAGAATTACAGACCAAATTTTTGCTGTTCGTTCAAAATTGTCTTCAGGATTTCCGTACTGTTTGTTGCGCTCCCCAGAAATAATTCTGGCGGCTTCCCGTAGCGCTTCAACTCGTAAGGTAGTAGGTTCATTAGTTGTTGGTTTTTCTTCGTTACCTGATGTCATCTTTTATCCTCGCTATCACTTGAGCATTGTATTTTTTGGGAAGATTTTTATCAGAGGTGCCGTCAATAGTCACCTCATAATTAACATATTTTAGTGGGTCATCAGAGGTTATGGCAAGGTACAAAGATATTTCTTCTTTGATATTGTCGATAATCTCTTGATGATTATTCCCAACTACAGAGAACTTATATGTAACTGTTTTCAAGTTACAAGCGTTTCTCTAATTGATCTGGTCTTAAGTGAACTCCTTCTAAAAGAGGAGCTTTATTATCATCGCTTTTAATAATAATATCTCCATAACGAATTCCTACAACCCGACCTCTCCTTCCATTAAAGTCTTTACCGCTTTTATTATCAAAAGCATCAGACTTTATTCGCACGTAATCTGCCAAAACAATTGAGCCAGGAGTTACTTGAACCCAAGTCTCGCCCTTTTCTTCCTTTACAAGAGCGTGCCCCAATGACAACTTAGCAAAGATAGCAATAATATCTTTAGAGTAGTCAACTTTTTGATCTTTATTCTTTTCCTTTACATCTTCCCAAGACTTGAGAAGAGTTAGAACAGAGTCACCAACAATTCTTCTGGTTTTGTTTTTTGTCAGTTGCTCTTTTACCCAGGCGATATCTACATCAGCCATTTTTGTTCCTTTCCTAGTTAGTTTGTTTATTACTTTTGTAGCAGTATGTTTCCTATATTTTCTTTTACACTCTCCCATGAGTGTATATTTTGAATATAAGACTCTTTCTGTTTCTTAGATACTTCCACTCTTTCAATAGGGCTCATCTCCTCTATAGCGTTTGGAAGCATTGACCATTCTGGACCCATATACGTAGTTAACCTCCAATCAGTAATTGCAGGTACTCCTATGTAAAGCGCTTGAGATAAAGTCGGAAACCACCAAGGATTTCCAGATTTATAAACTGAAACTAAAACTCCCATTGAACTAGATATTCTAGTCAATATGTCTTTATTGCCTTCCCACTTAGTTGCTCTGTAGTTAACCTGTGGGTTAGATAGAGAAAGAGACACTTTACGATACCAATCGGTCTTAGGATTATCTATGCACCAATAACTTCCGTCAGCATAGTTGTGTATTGGGTTATTAATCTCTAGAAGGTAAGCGTCTGGGTTAACTAAGAATAATTTTGTTTTATTTATATTAGGTATGTATTTAGTAACTACCTCTTCAGTAGACCAAGGGTAGGACGGAATAATTGTTTTAGGCCAAGCACCGCCATAAAGTTTTCTAGCACCCTCTATTACGTTTTTATAGTTTTTAGGCTCTAAGGCTAATTTGTACTCTCGCTTTTTAGAGTAGAAACTGCCAAAGAAAGATTCTGGTTTTCTGTATATGTCTCCTAAACTAAAGTACAGTTTGTGAGGGTCTATCGTGTCTATAAAGAGAGAAAGAGTTCCTAGATCACTAGCGTGATTTATTACAGATAAAGCGCCGTATGCCCTGTGGGACGCAATACCTGTTGGCTTAGCGATACCCACCAAAATGGCGTCATATTGAGATAAATAATCTTTAGTCATAGTTACTGAAGGATCTTCCCAAGTAACATCAAAACCTAATTCAGTTAAAGCATTATTAATATTTCCAGCAAATGAAGGAACTTTTTCGTTTGTATTTTTGGATGCATGAGAGGCTGTGCATCCTGTAATTAATACCTTCATATAAACCTCTTATATCTAAGATGGTTACTAGATGTTGTTGTTAATTCCCCTGAACAACAACAACATCTAGTAAACTCTATTTTTTATTTAGAACGGAGCAGCAGGAGCAGCAGCAGGTGCTGGCGCTGGTGCAGGAGCAGGTGCTGGCGCTGGTGCAGCAGCAACTGGAGCGGATGCTGCAGAAGTTTGTGCAGTATTTGGGTAGTAGTTCTTGATTTCATTCTTCTTAGAACCATTCCATGTACGTGTTCCAACTTGAGCACGGAAACGCTTACCAGAAATTATTTGCTCAATTTGAGCATTGGTTGGCGCTGGTTGCTGTAAGAAGTAATCACGAGGTACACCAAGAGCATGCATCTTCTTGAAAAAGATACCAAGAGCAGCAGGACTATCTGGAGAAACAACTAAGTTGTCCCAGACAAGACGCTTGTTATGAGCGCCACCTTCAACTTGCGCTTTTACAGAGAACATTGTTTTGCCACTCTGTGTCATTTTATGCGTAGCCTCTACGACTACAACATCATAATCACCATCTGGAAGCGGATCATAATTACCTGATTCGCCTGCTTCTTTGATGAGGTCACCCCAATTTAGAGTACTCATTTGTTATACCTCTTTCTTTTCTTTAGTGGTTTTGTCTTGAGTAGTTTGCTTAGTTCCAAAAATGGTATTAAGCATTACTTCAATTGATAACTTGTCTTGCTCGACTATAGAACCTAGACGACCTTGTACTCGCTCGCCAGCCTCATAATCGTTTGTTCTTTCCACATACATACGCCTTACTTTATAAGGAGGCTGTAGTGGATCTGGATTTGCCATTTGCTCTACTGTCAACGCACCAAGAATGTCGTAAAAATATGGTGCTTGAATTGCTAGTTGACCTTGTAGATACGGACGGTGTCTTCCATCCTGGCTTGTTCTTGACATAGCAGTTAGTACAACTGCTTCAAGAGGATTTGTAGCATGCATAGTTAGATCGCGAAGATCACGAAGAAGCCCACCCATGTGACGAAGAAGTTCGCCCCACTGTTGCATCTTCATTTGTTCTGTGCCTGCGATGCTATCCATACATTTAACTTGCAGTTCAGATATTGAGTCAATAATTAAACTCTTGAACTGATGCTTTCCAAGTTGTAACCACTGATAAACCTTAATAACAGTGTCATAGTCACGAACTGTAACTACAACAGTGTCCCAAGTTCCATCAGCGATTGGTGGTTCCTCGCGAAGAGGATCCCAATACTTAACAACGATAGGTAGGAATCGGTGCCCACCCTCGACGTCAAGCATGAGTCGTGGGTATGGAGCAGTTACAGCAAAAGTAGATTTACCTACCTTGCTTTCTCCGTACACCATAACCGTAAGAGAGCGTTGGATCTCACTCATACGTCACTCGCCTCCTTTTTTGTCTGTGTCGTAATATGCATAAGGATCAGTCTCCTCATACATTTCACTAAGTGCTTGTTCAGCGGCGCTTCCGTCGTCAAACATTGGGCAGATAGTAAAAAATTGGCATTTCCATTTACAGTCACGACTTGGTTTTGGATAAGCATTAAACGCATGGCTCTCACCAGCATCTAACGCCTGTCTTACTCTCATTAAATCTGTAATCGTTCCGTGAATTCTATTCCAGAAGGAACGTAAAGTAAATATGTTATGGCGAATCTCTACTTGATCATAAAACGGAGGTTTAGCAGCCGCAGTTCTGCGAACTTTTTTAAGAAGAGTAAATATTCCGCCTTCACTTCTTTCTTTCTCATCTGTCTTAGTAGACTCTAAAAGCATGTATGTCATAACTTGCTCATTCATGTGAGCCATATTTGCAAACTCAGACAAAGAGCCTCCTACAGTTTTAAAGTCACGGAACATTCTTACGCCATCGGCTTTGCGACGAACACGCATATCAAGTTTTCCTTGAAGTTCTACTTCACCATTAAACAATGGAGCAATAATTGTTTCTTCAGTTGAAATCATCTCAAGTTCTGCATCAATACCATTCTCTTCTACCCATTGCTCATAACCTTCGAGCATGATGCGACCTAACTCTCCTTCTGTTTCAAGGTTAGATACATCTCTAAAATCTTGTAGTAAAAGTTGTTTATCTTGTTCAATTAATTCAGAGTGCGCAGTTAGTAGAGGAACACCCTTCGCATAGTGAGCATCTAGAGCGGCGTGGATTCTACTTCCCATAGCAAGTGGACCAGTCATATCTTGATGCTTAGGTTTCAATGCACGGTAGTAAGTTAGCCACCAACGACGACGACAATCTTTAAATGTCTGTATTTCCGAGTTAGATAGTCTTATGACTCCACTCATAGGTTTCCTGTCTTATCATCTTGTAGTAGTTTTAGAAGTTGATCTTTATCTTTAACAATTTGTTCAAAGTTATCGGCTTTAGTTTCTAAAACTTGGATAACTCTCTCTTCTATAGTTCCTTCCGTAACATAGTCGGTAATTACTATAGAGTCATGTATTTCGCTTCCAATTCTGTGTACGCGATCTAATACTTGCTTGTAATCAACTAAAGACCAAGGTCTTTGAAGCATTATCAGACGACGAGCAGAAGTTAGTGTAATTCCAACTCCTCCCGCTTGAGCTGTAAACAGAATCCATTTTATTGCTCCAGACTGAAAATCGTCAATAGCCTTCTGACGTTCATCTTCATCTTGATCGCCTGTAATTAACCCGTGAGAAATTTTTTTCTTTGTTAACTCAGCGCTCAGTAGATTAATAAGTTGTTTAGAGACGGCGCTTACCGCTACAGAGTCATCTCCAAAGTCTCCGTTTTCAATATCATCCATCAAAGCATCAATTTTGCATGAAGGAGCATCGAGCACTGCTCTAGGCTCACCAGTTACTTCATTGGTGGCAATAGTTGCATAAGAACTAGCAAACTGAAGAAGTCTTATTGTTTGAGTTAGAACGCTAGGTGCTGCAAGAGTATCCCCAGACTCAAGTTCAGAGATCATTAAGTCTCTCATCTGCTCGTAGGCTTTTTTCTGTTTAGTAGACATCTCTACATCTCTACGCTCTTTTAGAACTGGAGGCAGGTTTGGTAGCACAACCTTTTTAAGCATGCGTCTCATGTATGGATTTACGCTCTTATAAAACTCGTCCTGCATCTGAGGCTTAACTCCTAGAACCATCATTCCACCAAAAGCATTAAGCATTACATCAACCATTCGATCAATCCATTTTGTCTTGCTAGGCCAGTCCTTTGGAGATATCCAGTGAAGTATTGACCAAAGATCTACAACATTGTTAGCAATAGGTGTTCCAGTTAGTGCAAAGCGAATCTCAGAAGTGCCAGAGGCAGACCAAAGAGCACGAGATTGTTTTGACTTGGGATCTTTACTTCTATGAATCTCATCTGCAACTACTGCTTTAAATTTAAAGTTGTTTAACTCTCTTAAATGTACTTCGCAACGATTCTCGCTAATCTTTTCATCTTGACCACCGCAAGCACGGCATCTTGTTAAAGAGATAGATCCATAAGGAGAAAGTCTTGAATGAGACCGTAAAGATTCCCAGTTGATAATAAAAATTTGCGCTGGTTGTTCAAATTGTTTTTTGCGTTGAACAGCAGATCCTTTAATAACTTGAGTAGTTACATCTGGCCACCATCTAGCAAACTCTCTTGCCCAGTTATTCTTTAAAGTGTTAGGGCAGACAATAAGAATAGGAAAAACCTCTTCTCCTCTATCGTTTAACTCTTTTAGGGCTCTAATAGCCTGAGCAGTCTTTCCTAAGCCAGGTTCATCGGCTAGAAGGGCTCTTTTAGCGGTTGCTAGGAAGGCAACTCCTGCTCTTTGATGAGGGAATAGCACCTCATCGCCTTCATAGGTCTCTAACTCTCTTAAATTATTGGCTGGGGTAATTCTTGTCTCTAATTGATTGGCTGCCCAAGCGCCTAAAGTAGGCTTTATCTCTAAATCACTGCGGAAAGTGGAGCGTAAGGCTAAACAGGTTGTCCAACTTAGGGGGACTCTCCAAACCTGCTCAGAAGCGCTCCAGGAGGCTCCTGGGAGGCTTTTACAGAGTTCTTTGTAGCGCCAGTCAGCACTTATAAGGATGTGTTCGCCTTGGGCATCTATATCTACAGATACTGCCACTTTGACCCCTTACTTATATATGGACTGAAATAGTTTTTAGATTATTTTTTTCTGTCCATACCTATTTTAACAGAACTAATGGCTTCCAACCGCTCTTAACCAACTTTAAAAGGGCGTGTCGTATAGCGTCATTTGCATGGCCTTCTCCGCCTTTATGCCAAGTGCCTAACTTCTTTAAAGCATCATTAGGAAACATTGTCTTAGCATCTACAGGGGACTGAAAAATGATTTTTTCAGGGTCATATTCCTTAGTTCGACACATATGCTTTAAAACCCCTATCTGTTCAAGGCTAAATGGCGCTTGCGAGTTTCTCACCGTCTGAGCAGTAATAACAAATCGCTCACAAACCACCAAAACATTATCGTAGGAGGCAGCCGAGGAAAAAGCAATAGACATAGCCGTGTCTATCCAAGAAGCAAATGTTTCTGGGTCAACCTCTGCTGACATTTTTACTACTGGAGCCTCTTCTGGCAAGCCAGACCACTCAACTAAACAAACTCCTGTTGCCTTACCAGGATCTACAGAAACTATATATTTCATCAGTACTTTTGTCCCCAGTTCTCTAGTGGACCATCTATTCCAGCAGTTAGTGGAACATCCCAACCTTCAGTAGTTGTCATACATTCTTGAACTACTTTCTTTACTTCTTCTGCTTCATCCCTTGGTGCTTGTAAAACAATTTCATCATGTACAGGGACGATAAGGTACTCGGTCAAGTCTGCTTGATCAAGTTTTATTAGATTACTTTTAAATATTTCGGCAGCCCCACCTTGGATTAAGTAATTAATCAGCGTGTAGACACGTCCTTCATCGCAAGGAATCTTACGACCAGTCCAAGTGTAAATGTAACCCTGACCTTCATCCCTTTCTCTACGAGCACCAAGATTTTCAATATCTCTTTGAAACTTAATCATTCCTGGGTAACGCTTGTCAAAAGCATCTGATACAGATTTCATTTGAGACTCTAGAACTCCAGCGGTGAGTGCTTGTTTAGCAACGCCAGCACCATAAAGACGACCATAAACCATTCCCTTAATTAGGTTACGTCTTTTATCTGCACGAGTCATATCTGGTTCTTGATAAACCTCACGACCAATTTCAGTAAAGGGATCTGAACCAGTTGCATCAGCGCGATTAAAAAGATTAATTAAATTAGGATCTTTAGATAAAGAAGCAAACATACGAAACTCAACTTGGTCAAGGTCAGAGGTAATAATTACGTGATCTTTATCTTTAGGTATAAATGCTCTGCGAACAGTGTCATCTCCCTTTGGCAGAGTTTGTAGCGCTGGGTCGGTGATAGACATGCGAGATGTACGAGCACCTAAAGTCTTTACAGAAGGATGAACAATGCCATCAATTGATTTGTTTAAGAAGTTAAGGAAGTAGGTATTTGCTAGTTTATCTGCTTTACGCTGTTTTAAAATTGTTTCGGCAAGATTTTTAACCTCATCATTGCCTTGAATAGTTAGCAGGTGAAGTTGATCTTTACTTGCAGACTTTTGACCAGAAGGAGTAGTTTCAGTTATCTCTGCGCCAAGTTTTTCAAATAATCTAACTAGTTGAATATTGCTAGTGATGCTAGTTCCAGCGTAGGTTTTAGTAGCCCAATCTTTTACTGACTCCGTGTAGTCAATGAGTTCTTCGTACTTACGTTTTGAATACTCTAAATCAACTCTTGCTCCGTTTATCTCCATACGAGTAACTATCTTTCTAGCAGCCATCTCAATCTCATAGGCTTTGTAATAAGGCTGATTAGGACCGCATTTCTCGTAAAACTTTTCCCACAGACGCATTGTTAAAATAGTATCGAGTGCACCATAAGACCAGTAAGGCTCAAAGTTTGTAGGAACAGTTCCCCAAGTCCAACCATTTTTTGCTAGGTCAACATCTAACTTATCTTGAAGGTGGGCAGCATGACCATCTACAAGTCTTGCTGATAAAGGTTTTAATCCACCAGGGCCTAGAGGATCAATTAGGTGAGCCATAATCATTGTGTCATGTGCTCGATGCCAAGGTATTTCCCAATTAGATTTAATTGCAAACCATCTTGCTTCAAATGCAATATTGTGGCACACAATAGGTCCATCAAATTTATTCATTGCTTCATAAAAAACTCCAGACCACTCTGCCCAAGGAATAGACCAGCCGTGCATACCATCACCAACTTGAACCAAACGAAGATCACCATGCCAAGGAGATAAAGCATGATCTCTAGGTGAACCTAGTTTTTCCCCCGTCTCAGTGTCGATTGCAATTGCATCATGAGGACGGCGCTGACCTAACCAAGAAATAAATTCGTTTGCCTTTTCTACAGAGTCAACAAGGCTTACTTGAATTCCATCTAGTCCGTTTGTCATTTATCCTTCTGTCGTTTTGGTTTAGTTTAGTTCTTTTTTATGGAATTGTCTCTACTCTATAGATAAGATCTATATTCTCGTCATTCTTAGCGGCAATGTCTAGGAGTTTTTGAGCAACGTAGGTGAGGTATCTTGCCCCATTCTCGTTATATTTGTAAAGTGCATCTAATACTGGCTGAGGGTTATCACTTACCTGAGCCCAGTAGCGGTACTTTTCTGGGAAAATAATAGGCAAAGATCTATTAGGAGAGCACTCTTCACAAGGAATGGCATCATCTTCAAGGTTGTCGGTGAACTCGTCAACTAAATTATATCGCTCTACTTTTTCACAGGTTGCTCCGTGATAAATTAAAGAGACTCCAATACGAGATAGTACATAAGAACCATTTTCAGTTTTATAAAGAGCAAACTCAATCCATCTAACAGAGCCTTTGCGCCAAGAGGAAGATTTGCTCAGTAGTGTCCCATTAAACTGTAAAGTTCTAGAACTATCTTTTACCTCAAACATTATGTTTCTTTAGTTTCAGTTTCAGAAATCTTTGCTATCTCCATCAGTTGAGTTAAATCAGCACGAAGGGAGGCAATCTGTCCTTCATAATTTGCAGTAAGTTCACCAATACGTTGCTGTAGGGCAATAATCATTAACTCTTGCTTTGTCTTAAACTCGCTCATGTCGTTTGTCTTTCTCTTTTTGTTTTACTCTGCTTGGATGACAGAGTATGTTTCTTCTAAAGCCGCTATCTGAGACTCTGATGAAAGTATAGAGGCTCTTGCAGAGGCTATATCTGATTCCGTAGGGGCTAAACTAGCTTCTTCTTCTATAATAAAAAGTTCAGAGTTAAATTTATTAATTTTATGGTTACGTATACGAGAAGCAACTAAATCAAGTTTTTCTTGTTTTGTTACCTCAGTTGATACCACGATAAAACCTTATGAGTTTAATGCTGCTATTTCAGCACTTAAAGCTGTAACTTTTGCATCAACCTCTGCTATTTTTGCATTAAGTGAGTCTACTCTAGAAGTAGAAGGTGTTTCTGCAGCCTCTTCTTCTTTTATAGATATTTGGTAATCATACTTGTTATACTTCAAAGTTTTGATGTGCTGATTTATGATACTTACTTTTTCTTCTTTACTTAGTTCTATTGTCATTTTTTCCATTTCCTTAGTTCTACGTAGTATAGGTTCTTATTATATCAGGGTAGGGGCTTATTAACCTGACTACCCAAGGTTGCTAAATTATCTGTGTCTATAGCCCCTACTCTTTTAATAAATTGACCTGCGCCAATTCTGAGCTTAATACCGCGATTTGAGCAGAGATTTCATCTTTTTTTGTATCAATCAGACTGACTATTTCGGAAGATGGATTTTGCTTAGCATTTTCTTGAATAATATCAATTTCAAGACTATATCTACCCTGCTCCAAATTGCGGATACGAGAATTAATTATTTGTGCTTTTTCTTCTTTAGTTAATTCAGTTGTCATTTTTGCTCTCCTCTTGTATTATATTATTATTATTAAGCATTATTGGTCAATGCCTGAATTTAATTCGTGTAATAGTTCTTTTATAATCAAAATATTTCTCCTTTTTAAGTCTATATCTCCAAGGTAGCCATCTATAGTTTCTTGATCTACTGGATCTATTTTTTTAAAAATCTCAATTTCTTCATTAAGTACTGATATAGAAATCTCTAAGTTTGATATTTTGTTATTAATAATGTCTATCTTATCATTTTTTGATAACATTTGTCTCCATATTTAATTTATTATGCATTAGTAATTTGTTGTAGTTGTAGTAGCAGTTGTTGTATTTCTTTTTGGTCCCGCATATCTTGTGGTTCCAGCAGTTCCCGTTGCAGAAGCTCCAGAATATGGCGTTGCATATATATCATAATAATTGTTAAATGCACCTATGTTTGTAGTAATAGTTACTGATCCACTTGTGGAAACAGTTCCGCTAGCTGCAACTGTTCCCGTTGCTGTAGTTGTTCCAGTATATAGAATATAACTAATTGATGCTGCGCCAGTGCTTGTGATTGTAGCGGACATTCTAGGACTAGTAGGGCTAGCTGTTGATCCTCCACCATTTCTCAATGCAATTGAGGATATGTTTGGTGTTGGTGGTGGAGCGGATGTGGTAAACGTTACTGAACTGCTAGCAGTATCACCTGTAGAAGATGTAATTGTAACTCCTGCAGTATATGAAGTGCTTGAAGACAGTCCTCCTACCGCTCTAGATGTAGCAGTAGTTCCAGTTAACGCCGAGGGCCCAACTCCAGAGAGACTATAAGATGATTGATTAGTTGATGTCCAAGAAATTGTTGCGCCACTAGAAGTTATTGAACTAGCAGTGACGTCAGTAACCGTAGGAATAACAGCCGCAGTAGTTGTGAAGGTCGTACTCCCATAACTAGTTCCAGTAAAAAAATGATTTCTTGCTCTAATATAAACCGTATACTCCGTGCCCCTAGAAAGACCAGTGACAGATGCAGAGGTAGTTAATCCCGTATTTGTCCAGTTTGATTGATCTGTAGACCAGTCATAACTTAATATCTTAGATCCACCTGAACTAGAAGGAGAAGACCAAGACACGGTTGCAGAGGTTCCAGTAATTGCAGAGTTAGTTACAGATGTGGGTGCTGAAGGTTTTTCGCCTTTGACTGTTGTAAGTGCGTAATATCCATCATCAAGACCGCCACTAGTTACAGTGTCAAGTGGTATCCAACCTGCCCAACTAATCCCTTGAGAAGAAAAAATCCCAGATCCAGGACCAAAAGCAGTGCCAAATCCAAAATATATTAATACTTGTTGCGTAGTAAAAACACCAGAAGATATATTGCTATACCCGCCTGTAGGACCGACTCCATCGACATAGTATCCAATATCAGTACTTATAGTAGAACTAATTCTTGGGCTAACTGCTGTTGTAAAGGTGTATTCAATATAAGCATAACCACCTGCATCTGGTATTTGTATTTCTAATCTAATTTCTGCTGTATTTGGGCTACCAAATCTACGGCCCCTCCAAAAAATGTATTGCATAGAACCAGAGGCAGCAACGCTTAAGTTATCTTGAACTAAATCTGCTGTAAGCATAGAGAGTGCTCTACCTAAAACTAACCCAATATCATAGTTATCTCTGCCATAATCAAAAGATATGTATCCATTTGTTCCGATGTATATAGTATTTCCAAAATTAAAGGTGTAAGGATTTCCCGCGTATGTGGATGCGGTTGCTGTATTGGAATAGTTTCCGTAATAGCCTGTAGCAGAGGCTCCTGTATAAGGAAGTATTCTAAAATTATAAGAAATTCCGCCTCCTGTTAGCCCAGTTACACTTGCTGATGTTGCAATACCAGATGCTGTAGAAAAAGTAGTCCAAGTACCGCTT
>Ga0209400_1000790_pt1 | contig 27405 bp, 25 predicted proteins | sample M_130807_EF_Meta_FD_187313 | JGI IMG/M metagenome (GOLD analysis project Ga0209400, IMG submission 187313) | Freshwater microbial communities from Lake Montjoie, Canada to study carbon cycling - M_130807_EF_MetaG (SPAdes) (version 2) | ecosystem: Environmental > Aquatic > Freshwater > Lake... | reverse complement strand
GGTAGGGATAAAAACAAACATAATTCTAAAGAACGATTTTGAATAAAATTTACTTTAACTAATTTCGATTTAAAAACTTCTTTAGATAAACTTGGCAAAATAACAGTTGCGATTGCAATTCCTGTTAAGGCTAATGGCAACTGATAAATTCTATCTGCATAATATAAATACGAAACAGCGCCACTTTCAAATGAAGCTATAATTGTTCCAATTAAAATATTTATTTGATTTACCCCCGATGCAAAAACACTGGGTAATAATTTACTAAAAAAAGATTTAACCTGATTGTTAATGTTAATAATAAAACTTAAATTAATTTTGAAATATTTTTTTGCAAAGAAAAATAAAAAGATAACCTGAATAATTCCTGCAATCGTTAGAGCATAAGAAGAGGCATAAACTATTTCTGTATGAGAACTGTGAAAAAGAACTAAAGATAAAATTAATAAAATATTTAATATAATAGGTGCTGCGGCAGTAATTAAAAATTTTCCTTTTGAATTTAAAATAGCTGAAAGAAAAGACGAAATAGATACAAAGAATAAAAACGGAAACGTAATTCTACTAAGTTCTACGGCAAGATCAAACTTTCCGTCGATATCTTTAAAACCAGGTGAAATAAGAAATAAAAATTCAGGAGTAAATATTTCGATAATAAAAATTATAAAAAGAATAAAAATAATTAATAAATTTAATATTTGGTTTGCAAAATGATTTTTTTTACTGCCTTTTTGCTTCGTGTAGGCTGGAATAAAAGCAGAATTAAAAGAACCTTCTGCAAATAAAGATCTAAAAGTATTTGGTATTCTAAACGCAACAAAGAGAGCATCGGCAACAGCTGAGGTTCCAAGAAATACCGCAATTAAAGTATCCCTTAAATAGCCAAGAATTCTACTTAAAAAAGTCGAAAATCCAAAATAAGAGATATTTTTTAAAATATTCATTTGATATTTAGTTTCAACTTTGTTTTAATAATTTAAAATCTAAGAACTTAGTATAAGAAAAATAACTTCTTCTTACAGTTTTATTTATATTAAAAACAATATTATGGAAAAGTTTACAGATAAAGAAGCTTTAGACTATCATAGTCAGGGTAAGCCTGGGAAAATTGAAATAATAGCAAGCAAACCAATGGCAACGCAAAGAGATTTGGCGCTTGCATATTCTCCTGGTGTTGCTGTTCCTGTTGAGGCCATAGCAAAAGATCCATCAAAAGCTTATGACTACACAAGCAAAGGAAATACTGTAGCTGTTATATCAAACGGATCTGCAATCTTAGGTCTTGGAAATTTAGGAGCGCTTGCTTCAAAACCGGTTATGGAAGGCAAGGCTGTTCTTTTTAAAAGATTTGCTGACATTGACTCAATTGACATTGAAGTTGATTCACAAAATGCAGAAGAAATTATTAATTGTGTTGCTAAAATTGGAAATAGTTTTGGAGGCATCAACTTAGAAGATATCGCATCTCCAGACTGTTTTATTATTGAACAAGAATTAAAAAATAGACTTAAAATTCCTGTATTTCATGATGACCAACATGGAACGGCTATTATTACTGTAGCTGGAATTTTAAATGCTTTAGAGATCGTAAAAAAATCAATAAAAAAAGTAAGAGTTGTTGCTAACGGCGCAGGAGCTGCTGGGCTTTCTTGTATATCATTACTAAAAGCAATGGGTTTGCCCGATCAGAATGTGGTCATGTTAGATAAAGAAGGAGTTATTTATAAAGGTCGTCCAAAAGTAGACCAGTTTAAATCAGCACACGCTGTTGATACAAAACTTAGAACTTTAGAAGAAGCAATGAAAGGTGCAGATGTGTTTTTAGGTTTATCTGCAAAAAATGTAGTGACGCCTGCAATGGTAAAATCCATGGCAAAAGACCCAATTATTTTTGCTTGTGCTAATCCGGATCCTGAGATTCTTCCTGAGTTAATAGAAAAAACAAGAAGCGATGCAATTGTTGCAACTGGAAGATCTGATTACCCAAACCAAGTCAATAACGTTTTAGGTTTTCCATATATTTTTAGAGGAGCATTAGATTGCAGAGCTAAAACTATTAATGAAGAAATGAAGATCGCTGCTGCAAAAGCTATAGCTGATCTTGCAAAAGAAGATGTTCCGGATGAAGTGGTTGCAGCTTACGGTGGTGAACGACCAAAATTTGGAAAAAATTATATTATCCCATCTCCTTTTGATCCAAGATTAATTAGAAATGTTTCTGCTGCTGTAGCAGAAGCTGCTATGAAAAGCGGTGTTGCTCAAAAGAAAATTGAAGATATCGCTGCATATAAAGATAGTCTTGCTGCAAGATTAGATCCTTCTGTTGGGTTTTTACAAAATATTTATGCGCAAGTAAGAAAAAAACAAAAAAGAGTTATTTTTGCAGAGGGTGAAGAAGAGTCTATGCTTAGAGCTGCCATCGATTTTAAAAATAATGGTCTTGGAACGCCTGTTTTAATTGGAAGCAGCGAAAAAATTGCCCAACAACTTAAAGATCTTGGGCTAACATTAGATAAATCTATTGAAATTCATAATTCTAAAGATGAAAAACAAAGACAAAGATACACGGATCATGTTTATAAAAGATTGCAAAGAAAAGGTTTCTTAAAAAGAGATTGCGACAGATTAATTAGAACAAATAGAATTGTTTTTGGATCGTGCATGGTGGACCTTGGTGATGCCGATGCAATGGTAACTGGCGTGACAAGAACTTTCAGCGACACTTTAGAAAATATAAAATACGTAATAGATGAAAGACCGGGTGAAATTATTTTTGGACTTACAATTGCTGTTACAAAAAAAGGTACAGTATTTATTGCAGACACAAACGTTCATGAATATCCAACTGCAGAAAATTTAGCAGATATTGCAATCTCTTCTGCTAGAGTTGCAAAAACAGTAGGTTTTACTCCAAGAGTTGCTTTTCTTGCTCATTCAACATTTGGAAAACCTATGTCTGAAAGAAGCGTTCATTTAAGAGAGGCTAGAGATTTACTCGAGAAAAGAAAAGTTGATTTTGAATTTGAAGGAGAAATGCAACCAGATGTAGCTTTAAATCCCAAATTTAAAACTATTTATCCATTTTCAAAATTATCAGCGTCTGCAAATATTTTAATTATGCCAGCCATTCATAGTGCTGCGATTTCTACAAAATTACTTAAAGAACTGGGTGGCAGCACATTAATTGGTCCTTTATTAATTGGATTAAATAAACCTATTGAGATTGCAACTTTACGATCAAAAGTTTCTGATATCTTTAATATGGCAGCTATTGCTGCTTTCTCTTCAGACGTAATTAAATATAAAAAGAATTAAAGATAATTTCTTCTAGACAAATTATCAGCAAGAATAATACTTGGAACAACTTCAGCTACACCGGGTATTAATTTTGCCTCTTTAATAACTTCTTCAAGTTCAGCTGTCGTTTTTGCCATACCATAAATATAAATCTTACCATTAATAGTTTCTAAATTATAATTGCGAGAATTAATTTTTTTATTTATTAACAAAGCTGCCTCCAATTGTGCAGATATTAAAATATCTTTTGCTCTCTGTCTGAAAGAAGTTTCGTCAGCAATAACAATGTCATTTCTTACAGCTTTAATACCTGCTGTTTCCCATGCAAATTTTGTCATTTTTAATTTGTCCTCTGCCTTTTCAACGCGTCCACTTAAAATAGCAGTTCCATCTATAACTTTAACATTTAAAAAGATTTGTTTGTAATCGTTCTGAACAATTTTTTTCATGATAAGCGTTTCCGCTAATTTATCATCTAAATATAATCCTGGAGATCTTGGGTCTAAATTAATATTAACTCCAACACCGAAAACAGTTGAAGTAATATTACCAATACAGGATGTTAAAAAGAGAGATATAAAAATTACTTTTAAAAAATTCATTATTTTTTATCTAACATTAAAATCTTTTGATAAATTTCTTTTTTAGAAAATTTAAATTTTTTAGATAAATATTTTGCAAGATCCGCTGTTTTCATTTTCTTTGATAAATCTAAAATTTCTTTATTTAAATCTACGTTTTGGTCTTTATTTTTATTCGCCTCAGAAGACAACACTATTGTAACCTCTCCTTTAAGAATAATTGAATTAACTTTTTCAAGGATATCATCGAGCTTTCCTTTGATTATATTCTCATGAATTTTTGTAATTTCTTTAGCAATTAGTATCTGTCGTTCACCAAGAAATTCTTTCATTTCTTTTATTATAGAAACTAAGTCTCTAGCCGGTAAAAATATAATAATCGAACTATCTAGATTAGAGAACTTGTCATAAACTTTTTTTCGCTCGCCTAATTTTTTAGGTAAAAATCCATAAAAATAATAATCATCGCTAAAACCTGCCAAACTAAAGGCTGCTGTTACCGCTGAAGCGCCTGGTATTGGAATAATTTTTATATTATTTTTTTCAATCTCATTAATTAGAATCTTTCCAGGATCAGATATTAATGGCGTTCCTGCATCACTAATTAGAGATACAATTTTATTTTTTTTAAAAATATCTAATATTTTTTCAACCGATTCTTTTTCATTAAATTTATGATATGAAAATAGCTGAGCTTTAATGTCATAATAATCCAATAGTTTTTTTGAAACTCTTTTATCTTCACATAAAATAATGTCCGATTTTTTTAAAATATTTAAAGCGCGTATAGTAATGTCTGCTAAATTTCCAATAGGCGTTGAAACTAAATAGAGCCCCTTTTCTAAATTTTGATCTATAAATTTAATATTTTCCATGAGCCTAATATCTAAAATATCTTTTTATTTTATTAAAAGCCTTATAACGATGACTAATTTTATCCTTTAAATCAGCCTTCATCTCGCCAAAAGTTTTTTTATAACCATTTGGAATAAATATAGGATCATAACCAAATCCATTGTTCCCTTTGGGTTTTTGCGAAATTTTACCATTAACAGTCCCGCTAAATGTTTTGTATGTGCCGTTAGGAAAAGCAACCGCTAGGGAACAATAAAATCTAGCATTATTTTTTTTATTTAATTTATTTTTCTTTTTTATTTTTGAGTAAATTTTTTTAATTGCTAATTTAAAATCTTTATTTTTTCCTGCCCATCTAGCTGAATAAACTCCAGGATCTCCATTCAAAACTGACACTTCTAGTCCTGAGTCATCTGATAAAGACATTAATTTAGATTTTTCAGCACAATATCTTGCTTTAATTACAGCATTTCCCTCAAATGTTTTTTCATTTTCTACAGGTTCAATCAGGTTAAAATCTTTAGGACTGTAAAAGGTAATGTGCTTGGGTAATAATTTTTTTATTTCTGAAAGCTTCCCTTTATTATTAGTTGCCACCAATAAAGATTTTATATTTTTTAAATTTATTAACTTATTTTTCAAAACAAGACTTTTGATGTTGTATTATTTCTTTTATTGCACTCTTTGAAATTTTTAGCATTTCAGTTAGATCCTGATCTGAAAACGTTTTTCTCTCGCCTGTTGCTTGGATTTCAACTAATTGCATGTTTTCAGTAATAACAAAATTAGCATCAATCTCCGCCGTGCTATCTTCCTCGTAATTTAAATCTAATAAAATTTTACCCCCTACAATTCCACAACTAACCGCCGCTATATATTGTTGCATAGGATTTATTTTAATTTCTTTATTTCGAAGTAGATGTTCAATGCACAATTTTAAAGCAACAAAACCACCCGTGATAGCAGCTGTTCTTGTTCCACCATCAGCAGTTAAAACATCGCAATCAATTGTAATTAATTTTTCATTTAATAGTCCCAAATCAACAACCGCTCTTAATGAACGTCCTATTAGCCTTTGAATTTCTGATGTTCTTCCCCCTATTTTACCAACCGCAGCCTCGCGTCTCATTCTTTCATGAGTGGATCTTGGTAACATTCCATACTCAGCTGTAACCCAGCCCTTTCCTGAGCCAACAAGCCATCTTGGAACTTTTGAATCAACTGAAGCAGTGCAAACAACTTGGGTTTCTCCAAACTTAACTAGGCAGGAACCTTCTGAATTTTTAATAAAATTTGGGATTATCTCAATTTTTCTTAAACTAAGATTATCTCTGTTATCTTTTCTCATAATAAAGCTAGAAATCTGAAATATAGTACCTATATATGTCAAAAAAATTATAAAGTATTGCTTTAAATATATAGGCTTATGAATAATAACGAAGAAATCACTTCTAATAAAGATCAAGAACAAAAAGTTGATACTCCAGAAAATAATGTGGCAGAGTCTAATATAGAAAATAATCTTGAAAAAAAAATAGAAGAATTAAATGATAAACTGCTTCGTTCGCTAGCTGAAAATCAAAATCTTAGAAAAATTCACGAAAAAGAAAGGGAAGACTTAATTAAATATAGCTCATCTTCTTTTGCCAGAGAAATTCTTAATCTTGCTGATAATTTAGAAAGAGCCTTTAGTTTATTTAAAGATAATCCTAAATTTAAGTCAGATGAGTTTAAAGATACAATGCTTGGGATAGAACTTATTGAAAAAGAATTAATTAATAGCTTTGATAAAAATGGAATAAAATCATTTGAATCTGTGGGTAAAAAATTTGATCCAAATTTTCATCAAGCATTAAATGAAGTGGAGAGCGAACAAGAGGACGGAATGGTTATAAATGAAATTCAAAAAGGCTACATGTTAAATGATAGACTTTTAAGACCTGCTCTAGTGTCTATTTCTAAAAAAAAGACTAATTCTAACTAATAGCTCATTAAACACCAATAAATTAAGGGTTTTTTAACAAAAAAAATTTAGACTCAAAGGTTGTAATCCTGAAATTAAGCACCACATAGGGTTAACAAATTAATTAAAAAAATAGAATTTTATGTCAAAAATAATTGGAATAGATTTAGGAACTACAAATTCATGCGTTGCTATTATGGATGGTGCACAACCAAAAGTATTAGAAAATGCAGAAGGTGTTCGAACAACTCCTTCTATCGTAGCGTTCACAGAATCTGGTGAAAAATTAGTTGGTCTTCCTGCAAAAAGACAGGCGGTAACAAATCCTGAAAATACCTTCTTCTCAGTTAAAAGGTTAATTGGAAAAAGTTTTGATGATTCAAATTTAAAAAAAGAAATACAAGGACTTCCATACAAAGTAATAAAGTCTGATAATGGCACTGATGCATGGGTTCAATCTCGTGATAAAAAATATTCTCCGAGTCAAATTTCTGCTTTTATTTTAATGAAGATGAAAGAGACTGCAGAAAAATATCTTGGTAGCGAAGTAAAACAAGCAGTTATAACTGTTCCCGCTTACTTTAACGACGCTCAAAGACAAGCGACTAAAGATGCTGGAAAAATTGCAGGTCTTGAAGTTTTAAGAATTATAAACGAACCAACTGCTGCAGCGCTTGCTTATGGTCTTGATAAGAAAAAAGCCAAAACAATTGCTGTATACGATTTGGGTGGTGGTACTTTTGATATTTCAGTTCTTGAGTTGGGCGATGGAGTGTTTGAAGTTAAATCTACAAACGGAAACACTTCTTTAGGCGGTGATGACTTTGATGCTGTAGTAACAGATTATATTATTGAAGAATTCAAAAAAGAAAGTGGAATAAATTTAAAAACTGACAAACTAGCATTACAAAGAATAAGAGAATCTGCTGAAAAAGCAAAAATAGAACTATCTTCTTCAGCTCAAACGGAAGTAAATTTGCCTTTCATTACAGCGGATAAAAGTGGTCCAAAACACGTTAATATGAAAATCACAAGAGCAAAACTTGAAGCTCTTACTGCTGCGCTAATTGAAAAAACCATAGAGCCTTGCAAAATTGCTTTAAAAGATTCTGGTTATACTGCATCTGAAATTAATGAAGTTATTCTTGTGGGTGGAATGACAAGAATGCCAAAAGTTGTTGAAGCAGTTAAAAGTTTTTTTGGGAAAGAACCAAATCAAAGTGTTAACCCAGATGAAGTAGTTGCCTTAGGTGCTGCTGTTCAGGCTGGGGTATTACAAGGTGATGTTAAAGACGTTCTTCTTCTTGATGTTACTCCATTGTCTCTGGGTATTGAGACTTTGGGCGGAGTGTTCACAAGATTAATTGAAAAAAATACAACAATCCCAACTAAAAAAAGCCAAACATTCTCAACAGCTGAAAATAATCAGCCAGCTGTAACAATTAGAGTTTTTCAAGGTGAAAGAGAAATGGCAAATGATAATAAATTACTAGGCAATTTTGAGTTAACAGGAATTGCACCGGCTCCAAGAGGCGTTCCGCAAATTGAAGTGACTTTTGATATTGATGCCAATGGTATCGTTAATGTCTCTGCAAAAGATAAAGGAACTGGAAAAGAACAGAAAATTCAAATTCAAGCTTCAGGTGGTTTAACTGATGAAGAAATTCAAAAAATGGTTAAAGAGGCAGAAGCTAACAAAGAAGCTGATAAAAAGAAAAGAGAAGAAGTTGATGCAAAAAATCATGCTGACTCTTTAATTGCTTCAACTGAACAAAGTTTAAAAGAACACGGAAGCAAAATTTCAGAAGCTGACAAAAAAGCGATTGAAAAAGATATGGAAGATTTAAAAGAAGCTATTAAATCTGACAAGACTGAAGATATTAAAACTAAAACTCAGCAATTAATGACGTCTTCTATGAAATTAGGTGAGGCCATATATAAAGCTCAGCAAGATACTGCTGGTGCTTCAAAAACAGACTCCAAACCTGATGATAAAAAAGATGTAGTTGATGCCGAGTTTGAAGAAGTAAAAGACGATAACAAAAAGAACGGCTAATCCATTTATAACTGGTTTCGCCCTAAGTCATTATGTCCAAAAAAGACTATTATGATATTCTTGGTGTAACCAAAAAAGCAACTCCTGAAGAAATAAAAAAAGCTTATAGATCTCTTGCAATGAAATATCACCCTGACAGAAACCAGGGAGACAAAACTGCTGAGGGAAAATTTAAAGAAGCATCTCAAGCATACCAAGTTTTATCTGATCCAAAGAAAAAATCTTCCTACGATCAGTTTGGACATTCTGCGTTTGAAGGTGGCGGGGCTGGAGGACCTGGAGGTTTTGATTTTGGTGGTTTTGAATCTGGTGCATTCTCCGACATCTTTGATGATTTTTTTGGCGATTTTATGGGCTCTGGTCGAAGCGGAAGGGGTTCTAAAAAATCAAGATCCAATCGCGGATCTGATTTAAAAATTAATTTAGAAATAACCTTAGAAGAAGCTTTTCTTGGAAAAAAACAAACTATCAATTTATCTTCAAATGAAAAATGTGAAAAATGTTCAGGAAGTGGTGCAGAACCTGGTTCGAAACCAAAGAAATGCTCAACTTGCGATGGACATGGAAAAGTAAGGACACAGCAAGGTTTTTTCACTCTACAACAAACATGTCCAGATTGCGGAGGGGAAGGTGAAATGCTTTCCAATCCATGCAAGGATTGTAAAGGATCTGGTGCGACTAAAACAAAAAAAAATCTCTCTATTCAAATTCCAAAAGGGGTTGATGATGGAACTCAAATAAGATTGTCTGGAAAAGGGGATGCTGGGTACAGAGGAGGATCTAATGGAGATCTTTATGTATTTATAACAGTTGAAAAGCATAAGATTTTTCAACGATCTGAAGAAAATCTATATTATAAATTACCTATATCAATGATTGATGCTGCGCTTGGCTCGGAAATAGAAGTTCCAACTATCGACGGAGGAAAATCAAAAGTTAAAATTCCAGCAGGAACACAATCTGGAAAACAGTTTAGACTTAAAGGCAAAGGCATGCCTGTTATTAGAGGTGAACATTACGGAGATTTATATCTAGAAACAAATGTAATAATTCCTGAGAGCTTATCAAAAGAACAAAAAGACTTGCTCGAAAAATTTAAATCTTTAGAAGATTTAGATAGTAATTCAGAAATAAAAAGTTTTATAAATAAAGCTAAAAAATTTTGGGGCAGCAATTAATGAAAAAAATAAACATTACGATCACTGGTGCCCTTGGAAGAATGGGAAAAATTCTTATAAAAAGAATCTCCAAAGATAAGAATTTTAAATTATTTAGTTTAACAGATGTAAAAATTGGGCGAAAAATTAACGGAATTAAAATACAAAAAAATAATTTAGGAGCATTTAAAAAGACAGATGTTATTATTGATTTCTCAAGCCCCGGGGGTTCTATTGAAGTTTTAAATTATGCAAAAAAATTAAAAAAAAAAATTGTCATTGGAACAACAGGTTTTACTAAAAAGCAAAATAATTTAATTAAAAATTACTCCAAAAAAATTGCTATATTTAAATCTGGCAATATGAGTCTTGGTATTAATCTTCTAGAACATATTGTTAATATTTTTTCAAAAAATATACCTGACAACTACCAAATTGGAGTTAGTGATAATCACCATAAAAGGAAAGTTGATTATCCTTCTGGAACAGCACTAATGCTGGCAAATGCAGTATCAAAAGGTAAAAACAAAAATCTAGAATCTATAAAAGGAAAAATGTTTTTAAATAGTTCTGGGAGCTTGCAAAAAAATAAAATTAATTTTTTTATTACCAGAAAAGGCAATGCTATTGGCAAACATTCTGTAAATTTTAATAATAATATAGAGAATATAGAATTAAAACATACAGCTTTTTCAAGGGATCTATTTGCTGATGGAGCATTAAATGCTGCTGTATGGATAAATAAAAAAAATAAGGGCCTATTTAATATGCAAGATATTCTTGGTCTAAAATAAGTCGGTATAGAAGTTCTTAATGATTCTAAACCATAACCAAGCTTTAAATTTAATTAAGCTGCTAGACAAAACAATAAAAAATCCTAAAACATCTCTAAAATACAGAAATAAATTTACCCTACTTACTTCTGTTGTGCTTTCTGCCCAATGTACTGATGTGAACGTAAATAATGTTACTAAAAATATATATAAAAAACATTACACGCCAAAACATTTTGTAAATCTTGGAACAAGCAAAATAAGAAATCTTATTAAAAGTATAGGGCTTTTTAATAACAAAGCCAAAAATATATATTTATTATCAAAAATTTTATTAGAAAAATATCAAGGTAAAGTTCCGGGTAGGTTTGAAGAACTAATACTTCTTCCAGGCGTTGGGAGAAAGACTGCTAATGTAGTTTTAAATGAAGTTTTTGATAAACCAACCATCGCTGTAGACACTCATGTTTTTAGGGTAGGCAACAGAACGGGACTTTCTAATGGAAAAAACCCTGAACAAGTTGAAAATCAACTTTTAAAAATAATTCCCGAGAAACACATAAAAAAAGCTCATCATTTGATACTTTTGCATGGAAGATACGTCTGCAAAGCCAGAAAGCCGTTATGTAAAAAATGTGTAATTAATAAAATTTGTCTATACAAAGAAAAATATGAATAAAAAAATATTAGGAATAGGCAATGCTATTATTGATGTCTTAGCGAAGGTAGAAGATGATTTTCTAAATAGAAATAATCTCACAAAAGGTTCAATGAAACTGATTAATCAAACCGAATTTAAAAATCTTAAAAATAATATTAAAATTGAAAAGGTTGTAGCAGGTGGCTCTGTTGCAAATAGCATGGCTGGAATTGCTTACTTAAAAGGAAAGTCTTCTTTTATTGGAAAAATTAGCGCTGATAAATTTGGAGACATGTACAAAAAAAGCCTAAAAGATATAAACGTACACTTTCCTTATATTCAAAAAAATGAATCGTTAGCTACTGGAGCATCTATTATTCTTATCACCCCAGATTCTGAGAGAACTATGTGTACTTATCTTGGAATTTCCTCACATCTTTCCGCTGAAGATGTAACTGAAAATAATATCTTAGACTATGATTTAATTTTTTTAGAGGGGTATCTTTGGGATAAAGGCACTAGTGAAAAAATGTTTAAACACGTAATCACTTTAGCAAAAAAAAATAAAGTTAAAGTTGCAATGAGCCTGTCTGATATTTTTTGTGTTACCAGACATAAACAAGATTTTTATAACCTTCTCAAAAATGATCTTGATATTTTGATAGGGAATGAAAATGAAATAAATGAATTAACAAATAAAAAAAGTTTATTAGAATCTATAAATCAATTAAAAGAATTTAGTAAATTAATAGTCATCACAAGAAGCGAAAAAGGAAGCTTAGCTATTGAAAATAATGAAGTTATAAATTGCGAAAGTATTAAAGTTGATAAAGTTTTAGATTTAACTGGAGCTGGTGATTTATTTGCTGCTGGTTTTTTAAAAGTGTATATTGAAAAATCTAATATTAAACACTGTCTTAATTCTGGATCAAAACTTGCATCCCAAATTATACAAAAAATAGGCGCAAGACTTTAAAAATCTTTAATAATTAAATATAATATAAAGAATTCTTTTCTGTAATAAAATTTCTGTCTTTAAAAATAGTATTCATTTTTTTTCTAAGCCTATGAAGATTGGTTTCAAATGCATGACTGTCCAAAGTAAACTTATATTTCCAAACTTTTTCTAAAATATCTTTTTTTGATAATCCATTATTTTCTATTAAAATTAAAATAAATTTTAATTCTTTTTCCGTAAGTTTAGAGTACAAATTATTTTTACTAATAGTTTTCTGATTAGAATCAATAGAGTAATCTCTAATCTTAATTTTTGATTTTCTAAAAAATTTGTATTTAATAATTAATATCTTAAGTATTTCTTTAAAAGACAAAAAGTCCACAGGCAATGATAACGATAAGTTAAAATTTGATAATTTTAACTTATTTTTAATTAAATATTGATCATTCTGTAATAAAAAAATATTAGGTAAATTTAAATTAATCAAACTCTTAATGTCCGTTAAACTAAATTTTTCTGGAAATATTATTCTAACTATATCTTTTTCTGAGGTATCTTCTAAATAATTTCTATTTATTTTGTCAAAAAAATGTATCGACTGGTTATCATCAATCTCTTTTAACGAAGAATAAAAAGTTTTAGATCCAAGAATATGTAATTGTGTATTATTCATTAATTTTTTAAATATATATCAACAATGATTATTGTCAAAAAAACTAGAGAATTATTTTTCTTAAACCAGAAATATAAATGCGCCCTAGGATATAGAGGGATAAAAAAAAATAAAAAAGAGGGAGACGGAGCAACTCCTTCCGGGATCTACAATTTAACTAAAATTTATTATCGAAAAGATAAAATTAAGAAAATTGAAAGTCCGTTAAAAAAAATTGCTATTAAAAAAAATATGATTTGGTGTGACGATATTAATAGCCGTTTTTATAACAAACAATCATATTTACCTAAAAAATGTTCTTATGAAAAACTTTATAGAAAGGACAATGTCTACGATATTATTATTGTTCTTGATTACAATCTAAACCCAATAAAAAAAAATAAAGGAAGCGCAATATTCATGCACATTGCAAGAAAAAATTATAAGCCAACTAAAGGTTGTGTGGCTGTAAAGAAAAAAGATCTTTTATTTATTTTGAAAAATATTACTAAAAAAACTAAAATTAAAATTAATTAATATTAAATTCTTTGCCCAAAGATTGCAGATCCAATTCTTATAAATGTTGCACCATGATTAATAGCATCTTTATAATCATTGCTCATACCCATGCTCAGTTCTGAAAGTTCATTCCTTTCTGCTATTTTTTTTAACAATAAAAAATAAGATTGCGGATCGTGATCTGCTGGTGGAATGCACATTAATCCAATTACATCTAAACCTAAGTCAATTTTAGTATACTTGACAAAATCATCAACTAAATTGACTGAAATCCCAAATTTTTGCTTTTCATCACCGAGGTTAACTTGAATAAAATATTTGATTTTTTTATTTGCATTTTTTTCTTCTTTACTAAGAATATTAGCAAGTTTTTCAGAATCTAAGGAATGAATATAAGAAAATATCGAGACGGCTTCTTTTGCTTTATTGCTCTGCAGATGACCTATCAGGTGCAATTGAATTGCTTTATTCTCCTTTAATAAATTAGACCATTTATTAACAGCTTCTAAAACTTTATTTTCACCGTAATGTAAATGCCCATAACTAATAAGTGAACTAACGGCCTCTAATGGAAATGTTTTTGTTACAGCAATAATATTTGCTTTATTTGAAAGTTCTTTAACAATATCATTAATCTTTTTAAAATTTGCTAAAGCATGAGTAGACATTTAAATAAAAATTATATTGAAAATTTTTTCTTTTTTACCGACCAAATAAATAATGAAATAATCAATCAAGTATTAAAGTTTAAAAATATTAGCGTTATTTATAACACATTAGAAAAAAGTGAGAATTTAAAAGAACTGGGGAAAATACAAACATTCTGTAAAAAAAATAATATTAAATTATACATAACAAATAATTATAAATTAGCCATAAAAGTCAAATCCGAAGGCGTTTTTTTAAATAATCAATTTAAACAAAAGTTAATTTTCAACTGCAACAAACTTAATTTTAAAACAATAGTTGGAGTTCATTCACAGCAAGAATACTACCAAAAAACTAAGGAATTATCTTATGATACGATAATATCTCCAATTTTTTATAATAATAAATATTCAATAAATAAGATCCTCAATCCAATCAAATTCAATTTACTGTCATTAAATTGGAGGGGAAGAAAATATGCTTTGGGAGGAATTAATTTGGGTAATTTAAAAAAAACTTACTTAACTACTTCTTATGGGGTCGGATTTATCTCATTAATTAAAGACTGCAAAATAAAAAAGCCCGCCTGTTTTTTTAACAGACGGGCTTTTTATTAATTTAGATAATTTAAACTAAATTAGAAGTTTGTGCTAAGTCTAACACCTAACTGTTTACCTTCAGCAGAAGCAGCTGTTGAGCCGTTCGCGCCATTGATAAGGTCATAGTGTCCGATAATCGCAACAGGTCCTAAATTGTAACCAATTTGAGCTGTTTTGATTTTTTCGTTTTCAGCAGCGTTATCTATTCTGTTAACAGTATACTGAGCACCTAAAGACAACTCTTTATTAACTGCAAATGTTGCAGAATATAAAGTCGCCTTCATGTTAGCTTCAACAGTAGTGCTATCAGATGATCTGTTTTGTTTTAGCTGTTCAGCACCAAAACCAAATTGACCAGTTGTATAACCGATACCATAAGTTGTTCCTGTTAGATCATTTCCAGTTGAAGTAGATTTTGTTTCTTTGTTTTTGAATGCATGAAGGTTTAAACCTGCAACACCAAAAGCATTAGAACCAACTACACCAACTTCATAGTTAGAGTTTCTTTCTTGAGAAACTGTAACTGATTGATCATTAGCACCTCTATCATTACCGTTTGGAGCTTTAACAGCAGACAAAGTTAAGCCAGTTCCTGGTATAGCTTGAACGATACCATAGTACATAGCTTCTTTAGTTCTAGCACCAACTTGGTCTGTAACAGACAAGTTCCATGCAGTTCCAAATCCAACATCATCTAAATGAGATCTGATCATTGGAGCAGAGTGTTTAGTTGAGTTTTGAACGTGATCGATACCAACTGTTAAAGTTGTAGTTCCAGCAATGATGTCAATGTAAGTATTTTCATTGCTTACTGAACCAGCTGCTGTTGAGAAAATTGCAGTTTTGTTTCTTGCATTTCCATCACTTGCAGTTGCATCACCGTCAAACTCTAGAGCAAAACCAGCGGCATAGTCTAAGCCGTTATTTAGTTTTCCTTTTGATTGAACGTTTAATTGAGCTTCTCTACCAAGACCATTTCTTGATAACATTGTAGTAGTAGATTGACCATCATTCGTAATTGAACGGTAATGAAGATCTAAGCTACCTGTTATAGTAGTTTGAGCAAAAGCCGAACCACCTAACACTAATCCACCTGCTAAAGCAGTAGAGATTAATAGTTTGTTTTTCATGTTTTTCCTTTTTTATTGTTTATTTAGTTAACTATTTAACTGGTGGGCAATATAATTTATTTTGTATTTTTTTTGTCTTGTTTAGTGTTAATATTGATAATAATTTTAAAACTGTGGTATAAATACAACATACTGAAATATGAAAAACACTATAAATATCTATAAAAATTGTTTTTTTCATCGAATAGTTAAATTTTCATTATTATTGATAACTTTATTATATTTAAGCAATTGTAGCAGCAATACTGACCCTGTGACAGGGGAAAAAGTAATTATAAATCCAAATCCAAGAGAAAAAGCTAGAGAATATGCCGATAAAGGAGGTGGTCTTTTTGGAGATATTAATAAAAAAAACTCTACAAACACATTTGAATTTGGAACTTCTAACGTTTTGTGGAGAGCAACTTTAAAAACTCTAGAGTTTTTACCACTGCAAAACGCAGATTATTCAGGAGGAGTTCTTGTTTATGATTGGTATTCGGATAACAATTCAAATGAGCTGATTAAGGTGACAGTGAGGTTTTTAAATAATGAAGTTAGATCTGATTCTCTTCAGATTACTGCTCATAAAAAAACTTGTGTTAACGAAAAATGTTCTGTGACTAAATTAGATAATAATTTTTCTTCGGAAATAAAAGATTCAATTTTAACAGCTGCCCGATCCTTAAAAATTGAAGATGCAAAAAAAGAAAAAAAATAATATTTTGCTTTAATGGATAACTACAATCCAAAAGTTGTTGAATCAAAATGGCAAACTTACTTTGATACGAACAACACCTTCAAAACTAAAAAAACAAACATTAAAAAATTTTATTGTCTAGAAATGTTTCCTTATCCTTCTGGAAACATTCATATGGGGCATGTGAGAAATTATACATTGGGAGATGTGATTGCTAACTACAAAAGATTAAATGGTTTCAATGTTTTGCATCCTATGGGTTGGGATGCCTTTGGTTTGCCGGCAGAAAATGCTGCAATACAAAATAACTTACATCCAAAAAACTGGACTTTAAAAAATATTTCAACAATGAAATCTCAGTTAAAAAGATTGGGTCTTTCTATTGATTGGTCTAAAGAAATATCCACATGTGATGACAGTTATTATAAACATCAACAAATTCTTTTTTCAACTTTATATAAAAAAGATTTAATTTACAAAAAAGAAAGTTATGTAAATTGGGACCCTGAAGACAACACTGTTCTTGCAAATGAACAAGTTATTGATGGAAAAGGATGGAGATCTGGAGCGGCAGTTGAGAGAAAAAAGCTTAATCAATGGTTCTTAAATATTACCAAATATTCTGATCAATTGCTTTATACATTAGATGGTCTTGAGGGATGGCCAGATAAAGTTAAGTTAATGCAAAAAAACTGGATTGGTAAATCAGAAGGCTGTGAAATTGATTTTATCTGCAATGAAAATAATTTAAAAATTAAAATATTTACAACAAGACCTGACACTATTTTTGGTGCATCATTTATTGCTATAGCGCCCGATCATCCATTTACTGAAAATTTTAAAAATGACCTAAACTTTAAAAATTTTAAAGATCTTGCGTTAAAAAATATGGGTAATGAATCCACTTTATCCAAAAATGAAAAGTTGGGATTTAAAACTCAATTTTCAGTTTCTCATCCATTTTTAAAGAAAAAAATACCAATTTATGTAGCTAATTTTATCTTAATGGAATATGGCACCGGGGCTATATTTGGTTGTCCTGCTCACGATCAGAGAGATTTAGAATTTGCTAAAAAATATAATTTAGAAATAATTCCCGTTGTAAGTCCCAATAAATCAAAGAATATTGAAATTGAAAATGAAGCTTACGTTGATGATGGGCATATTATTAACTCTGATTTTATTAACGATCTTGATACTCAAAAAGCCAAACAAAAAATTATCGAAGAATTAAAAAAAAAAAATATTGGAAATTCTAAAGTAATTTACCGTTTAAAGGATTGGGGAATCTCAAGACAAAGATATTGGGGGTGTCCTATACCAATTATGTATAGAGAAGATGGAAAAATTTTATTAGTTCCAGAAAAAGATTTACCTATCATGCTTCCTGAAGATATAGACTTAAAAAAACCAGGAAATCCACTGGCAAATCATCCTACTTGGAAATATACTACTTGCCCCGAAACCGGAATGAAGGCAATCCGTGAAACCGATACCCTGGATACTTTTGTTGATTCATCTTGGTATTTTTTACGTTTTTGTTCACCTGAAAAAAATGACAAACCTTTTGATGTTGAAGAGGTAAATTATTGGATGCCAGTTGATCAATATATTGGCGGGGTGGAGCATGCTATACTTCATCTATTATATTCGAGATTTTTTACGATGGCATTACAAGATGCTTATGGACTAAAAATATCAGAACCATTTAAGAATCTCTTTACTCAAGGAATGGTCTGTCATCCTACTTTCAAAACTGAAAAAAATAAATGGGTTTTTCCTAAAGAAGTTTTACAAGATAAAGATAATTTTTTTTTACAAAATGGAGAAAAAATAATTAAAGGCGAAAGCCAAGCGATGTCAAAATCGAAAAAAAATATTGTTGATCCGGATGATATTATTAACATTTATGGATCAGATGCGGTGCGTTGGTTTATATTATCTGACAGCCCTCCCGACAGAGATATTCAGTGGAGCGATCATGGAATTCAAGGAGCTTTTAAATATATCCAAAAGATATGGAGAACGAGTGAGAAGATCTCTTCTTACAAAGAGGAAAAAGAAATTAAAAATAATAAATACAATGAAGGAGCTAATTCTTTAATTAAAGAAATTACCCAATGTATTGAAAAATTTCATATCAATGTAGCTATTGCAAAACTATATGTATTTTTAAGTTTAATAAATGAAGCGATTGACTCTAAAGATATAAATTCTGATGAGATTAAAAATATATTTAAAGACTACTTAATTATTGCATCTGTTTTCATACCTTATGTTTCTAATGAATGCTGGAATAAAATTTCAAGAAATAACAACCTGTCATCTCAGAACTGGCCTATAATTAAAGAAAATCTTAAAACAAAAGATACTTACGATATTGTTATTCAGGTAGATGGAAAAAAGAGAGCGATTATTAATGTTACCAATAATGAAAGTGAAGAAAATATTTTAAGCAAATCATTAGCAATTAAAAATATTCAAGTTATATTAGGCAAGAAAATTATAAAAAATAAAATTTTTGTTAAAAATAAACTTTTAAACATTGTTACTCATGAAAATTAAAATATCCCTAACTATTATTTTATTAATATTCTCTACTCACTGTGGGTTTTCGCCAGTTTATATCGGTAATCAAAAGCCAGTAAGTGTTACTAAGATAGAAATTATAGGTGATAAAACTTTAGCTTTTGAACTAGAAAAAAAACTTAACTTTATAAAAGACGAAAAATCTACTAGTTCGTATTCTTTTAAAGCACAGATTTATGATATGGCAGAAAATTCTCTGGTAGATTCTAGAGGAATAGCTACGGAAGAAATTATTAAACTTACGGTTAGTTATCAATTTGAAGATAAGAATGGAAATGTAATATATCAGGACTCTATCAGCAAAGATAAGCGAGTATCTGTTACTGACAATATCTCAAATAATAACTTAATTAAAAATAATGAAAAAAAATTATTATTAGAATCTATAATACAAAATATTTCATTTAAAACTCGAGTAATGTTAAAATAACCTCAATGCTTTTGAAAGCTCAAGACCTAAATCTTAAAAAAAAAGATTTTTTTAAAGAAAAAATAATTCTTTTATACGGGGAAAATCAAGATTTAATTAAAGATCTAGGTGATAAAATTGTTAGTAATTTTTTAGATGAAAATAAAATTGCAAAAAATATTTTTGAAGAAGATGTAATTAAAAATCCAGAAAATATTATTAATTATTACCTTAATGGATCGTTATTTGATGATAATAAAAATATTCTAGTAATCAAAAATTGTTCTGACAAGATATTAGAAGTTATAAATAAAATTAAAAACAATATAAACAACAACCTTATTATTCTAAATTCTGAAATACTTTTAAAAAATTCCAAACTAAGACAGTTTGGGGAATATGATAAATTAGCAATTTGCATTCCTTGCTATGAAGAAAACAAATTTGATATAAAAAAATTTCTTACGCAACAACTCCAGATAAATAATATTCAATTATCAGATTTGCAAAGCGAGACTATTATTAATTCTTCTTCTTTAAAAAGATCAAAGGTCAAAGAAGTAATAGAAAAATTAAATCTATATAAAAATTCAGGAAAGATTACTGATCAAATCATTGAAAAAATTTGCTCCGACCCCGACTTAAAGAAGAATGATGAAATTGTTGATATTTTACTATCCAAAAATGAAAAAAATATTAATGAATTTATATCCAATATGTCTAATTATGAAAAAAATTTTATAGAAATAATTATCATCCTTAGATCATTTATAATTAAAATTATCGATATACAAAAAAACAAAAAAAATCTTTCAATAGATGAGAGAATTGAAAGTTATAAACCTCCTATTTTTTGGAAAGATAAAGATAGAATAAAAAATATCTTAAAAATTTGGAGTACTAGCAATCTTGAAAAATTTCTTAGTAATTTAAATATTATTGAAACTGAATTTAAAAGAAATGATTTAAATCAAGATACTCAATTTTATTATTTCTTAACTCAAAATTTATCTAAAATAGCCTTTAAGAACACTAATAATTTTATTTAATTGATCAAGATTTTTATAAGAAAATTTAATTTCTCCAGAATTATTATTTTTATTTTTAATATCTACTTTTATTCCCATCAAAAGTCCCAAATCACTCTCTAATGATTTTATATTTGTATCTTTGTTATTTTTATTAATTTTTTTTGAGCCTGAAAAAACCTGTTCTTTTTTAACGAAAAACTCAGCCTGTCTTACTGAAAGATTTTTAATAACTATTATTTTAGCAAGTTTAATATTGTCTGAAACATTCACTAAACATCGTGCATGTCCAGCTGTTAATAATCCGTCCGATATCATTTTTTTTATCTCTTCAGGCAAACCTGCAAGCCTAAGCGTATTAGCAATATGGCTTCTACTTTTTCCTAATATTTTTGATAATGTTTCTTGAGAGTATCCAAATTTTCTTACTAAATTATCATAACCTAAGGCCTCTTCTATTCCATTTAAGTCTGATCTTTGAATATTTTCTAATATTGCAAATTCTAAAGACTTTTTATCATCAATATTTAAAATAATAACTGGAACTTCGTGAATTTGCGCAAGTTGAGCAGCTCTCCATCTTCTTTCTCCGGCAACGATCTCATATTTATCTTCTGATTTTTTTCTAACTAATATTGGCTGAATAATTCCCTGCTCTTTTATTGACTCCGAAAGTTCATTTAGTAATTCTTGATTAAAATTTTTTCTTGGCTGAGATGGGTTAGCATAAATAAAATGTATAGGAATTTTTTCTGATGAACTTTTAGTTTGAATGTTTTCTAGAGGTGTATCGCCCATTAAAGCGGAGAGACCTTTTCCTAAACCTTTAAATTTATTTCCAATCATTTATGCAACTTTTTTTTCTTCCAAATTTTCTCTACTTAAAAACTCTTCCACAAACTGATTATAAGCCAATGAACCCGAACAATTTTTATCATACAAAATCACTGGCATTCCAAATGATGGTGCTTCTGAAATTCTTACATTACGGGGTATATTTGTATTATAAACTTTACTTCCAAAATAATTTCTTCCCTCTTTTTCAACGTCAGCACAAAGTTTATTTCGCTTATCATACATAGTGAGAACTATGCCTTGTATTTCTAAAGTTGGATTTAAATTAATTTTTATACGATCGATTGTTTTAACTAACTGACTTAGGCCCTCTAAGGCAAAAAACTCTGTTTGCAATGGAACAACCAAAGAATCTGAAATAACTAAAGACATAATTGTAAGAAGACTAAGTGATGGAGGACAATCAATTATAATGAAAGAAAATTTTTCTTTTTCTAAATTATTTATTGGATCATCAATAATATTTTTTAATAGAAAAGCTTTTTGAGAATTGTTCGCAACTTCAGTTTCAAGACCTGATAGATCTGCATTTGCTGGTATAATGCTTAAATTTTCTATTTTAGTTTTTTTTATACATTCAAAAAAAGAATCTTTTTTTATAAGTAAATCATAAATTGATTTTTCTCTTTCGCTCTGACTAATCCCAACCCCAGTTGATGCATTACCTTGTGGATCGAGATCGATAAGTAAAACTTTATAATTTTTAAGAGCTAGACCTGCAGCCAAATTAATTGCTGTAGTAGTTTTACCAACTCCTCCCTTTTGATTTATAACAGAAATTATCTTAGGCATTTACAACTTTAAGTTGTGCTACGTTTAATGTTTGTAATTTTAAGAATATAAGATTCATCAGATGTAATGCTTCTAAATTTTTCTAGATCAAAAGTATATTTTTTTTTGGCATCTTCTAATTCTTGTTGATAAGTTTTGCCTTTCATTAGTATAATGCTTCTTATTTTGTCATTATTTTTAAAAAGAATATCTATTGTGTCGATTACCTTCTTGAATGCTCTTGAAACTATTGTTGAAATTTTAATAAATTTATAATCTTCTAGTCTTACATTATTTATTTTTAATTTTAGACCTAATTTGTTTGATAAATCATTTAAGAATTTGCATTTTTTTGGACTTTTATCTATTAATAAAATGTTTCCGTCTACTTTTTTGCTATCCATCAAAATCTTTATTATAAATCCAGGGAATCCTGCTCCTGAACCTATGTCTATAATCTCTGATTTATCATCAATTAAATCATATATTTGAGCGGAATCTGTAAAATGTCTTGAAAAAACATTATTTTCTGTTGTTTTTCCTATTAAATTCAATAATTTATTATTTTCTAATAAAAAATCATTGTATATATTTAACTTTTCTATTGTTTCACGTGAAACATTTAATTTTTTAATAAAAAATTCAATGTCGTTATTCATATATTCTATGATGCTTTTCTAAGAGCATTTTTGCAATAAATCATCAATATATTAATTGCAGCAGGTGTAACTCCATCTATTCTTAAAGCCTGACCAAAAGTTAATGGTCTTATATCAATTAGTTTTCTTTTTATCTCGTTTGAAAGACCAGAAACAGTATCGTAATCAATGTTTTTTGGTATTATAAGGTTTTCATCCTTTTCAAATATGCTTATGTCTCTTTTTTGTTGCTCAATGTAACCACTATAGTGGGACTCTGTTTTTACTAAGTCTTCTATTTCATCTTCATACTTTGGTATATCTAAAAACATAGCTCTGATTTTTTCTAAAGTCACATCCTTAAATTTTAAAATCTGCAAAAGAGATTTTTTTCTTCCATCTTGAGAAATTTTAATTCCATTTTTTTTTAAAACTGTAGGTGACACTATCTTATTTGACAAAATAGTTTTAAAATCATTTAAGTCATTGATTTTGTTGATAAATTTAGACTTTCTAATTTCAGATATAAAGTTATATTTAATTGCAAAAGGGGTTAATCTTAAATCTGCGTTGTCGGCTCTCAGTGTCAATCTATATTCAGCTCGTGAAGTAAACATCCTGTAAGGTTCACCTACACCTTTTGTAATTAAGTCATCAATCATCACACCAATATAAGACTGGGATCTTTCAAATTTGATTGGTTCTAAATTTTTAACAGACTGAGCAGCGTTAAGACCTGCTACGATACCTTGTGCAGCAGCTTCTTCATATCCTGTTGTCCCGTTAATTTGACCAGCAAGATATAAATTTTCAATTTTTTTTGTTTTAAGAGTAAAATCTAACTCTGTTGGGAACACATAATCATACTCAATTGCATATCCGGGTCTTATCATTCGAACGTTCTCTAAACCATTGATTTTAAATAATATTTCTTGTTGAATCTCCTTAGGAAGAGAAGTTGAAATACCATTTGGGTAAACAATGTTCGTTGTAAGGCTTTCGGGTTCTAAGAAAATTTGATGACGTTGCTTATCTTTAAATTTTACAATCTTATCTTCTATAGAAGGACAGTATCTAGGGCCAACGCTTTTAATAGATCCGGAATACATTGCGCTGCGTTTTAAATTTTTTTCAATAATCTTATGAACCCTGTCATTAGTATAAGTCAGCCCACATGAAATTTGTTTTGCATTTATTTTTTTTGTTAAATAAGAAAAAAAAAATGGTTTTTCATCAGCATCTTGCATTTCAAGTTCTTCGTAATTAATAGTTGTTCCATCAAGTCTTGGTGGTGTGCCAGTTTTTAATCTGCCAATTTTAAAATTTAATTTTTTTAATTGCTCGCTTAATCCTATGGTTGGTTTTTCATCTATTCTTCCTGCTGAAATTTTCTCATCTCCAATATGAATAAGACCATTTAAAAAAGTGCCAGTTGTTAAAATAAATTTTTTAGCTGAAAAGGAATTTCCAGACTGAGTTTCAATTGAAATAATTTTGTTTTTACTAAATTCAAACTTTGTTACAGGATCGTAAAAAAGACATAAATTACAATAGCTTAAAAGCATTTTTTGCATATATTTCTTATAAAGCTCTCTATCAGATTGAGTTCTTGGTCCTCTTACGGCGTGACCTCTGCTGCTATTTAATAATCTAAATTGTATTCCTGATTGATCGGCAACAACTCCCATGATTCCATCCAATGCATCAATTTCTCTAACTAAATGTCCTTTGCCTAATCCACCTATTGCAGGATTGCATGACATTTCGCCAATTGTGGAAAGTGAATTTGTAATAAGAGCAGTATTAATCCCCGATCTTGCAGAGGCAGCAGCAGCTTCGCAACCAGCATGTCCTGCTCCAATTACAATTACGTCAAAATTTTTATCTAAATTCATATGGGCTTTATATATCCCATTAACTTAAAAGATAAGGTATTTTTATGCTATTTCCCGATACAGAAATCTTTAAAGATTCTATCTAATAATTCTTCAACATTAACATATCCAACTATTTCTCCAAGGTTCCTAACTGCTAATCTTAAATCTTCTGCTGCAAGATCAATCTGATCGATAGATTTTTTGTTAAGACATCTTTCGATAAAAAACACAGCGTTTTCAAGGCTTTTTTTATGTCTTTGTCTTGAAATTATATTGTCTCCGTTAAGTTTGAAGTCTTCGTCAATTTTTTCAGATATTGTTTTAACAAGAGTAGTGATTCCTAAATTTTTTTTCACTGAAATTTTAAGTGGTTTGTAAATTTTATCATTTAAAAATTTATATGAGCTTTTAATGTCAATTTTATTTAGAACTAAGATTGATTTAAAATCGAATAATTTTAAAATTTTTTTATTTATTTTTTTTGTGTGATCAAAAATAATTAATTTTAAATCAGAATCTTTTAAATTTTTTTTAGTTAATGAAATACCTTTTTTTTCGATAATATTTTTCGAATTTCTTAATCCAGCTGTATCATAAAACCTAACTAACTTTCCATTTAACATAATACTTGTTTCTATAAGATCTCGCGTTGTACCGGGTATATTAGAAACAATTGACACTTGCCTATTAGATAAGCAATTAATTAAAGATGATTTCCCAGAATTAGTAGGTCCTATAATTGAAACCTTAAATCCATCTCTAATTTTTTCCGAATTCTCGCCGTTACGTATTATTCGTTTTATTTTATCATTTATTTTCAATAACTTATCTCTATTATTTGAAAATACATTGTCTCCCACTTCATCATCGGAAAAATCAATGACGGCCTCATAATCTGATAGTATTTTAATCATTTCGCTTCTTAAGCTAGTATAAACTTTTGTTGTATCTTCGTTCATTACTTTTAAAGCCTGAATTCTTTGAAGTTCTGTTTCTGAATTTATTAAATCAATTAAACTCTCTGCCTGTAGTAAATTAATTTTTTTATTGAGAAGGGCAGTTTTAGTAAATTCGCCTGGTTTAGCTAACCTACAGTTCTTAAAACTTGATAAAATCTTTAAAAAATATTTAACAACAGCATTACTTCCATGAACATGGAATTCAACCACATCATCTCCTGTGTAGCTATTGGGTTTTGGAAAAAATATAAAAATCCCTTTATCAATGATCTTATTTTTCTGATCATAAAATGAAGAAAAATTAGCTACTCTCGGCTTAATTTTCTTAAATTTAGTTATGGTTTTAGCTACCTTTGCAGCCTCTTTTCCAGAGACTCTTATAACCGCTAAACCAGATGTTCCGGGTGCTGTAGCTAACGCGAATATTGACATAAAAAAACGATATGATTTAGTTTTAATATAAATGTCAACTTTCCAATTATCTTTTAAAACAAAACTAGGCTTTATCTCGGTTATAGAAAATGAAGGTTATATCACTAATATTGCTTTTAGAAAAATAACAAAACAAAAAGGTACTGCCCAATTGCTGAAAGTTAAAAATCAAATAAAACAATTTTTAAATAAAAAAATAAAAAAATTTACCTTCAAAACAAAAACTATTGGGTCAAAAACACAATTAAAAGTTTGGAATGAAATTAAAAAAGTGCGTTATGCAAAAACTGTATCTTATAATTTTATTTCTAAAAAAACCAAAATACACCCACGACATGTCGGAAGAATTTGTGGTCAAAACAGATTATTACTTTTTATTCCGTGTCATAGAGTCATTAGGTCCGATGGGTTATTAGGTGGTTTTTCAGCAAAGCACGGTGTTGATTTGAAAAGTAAAATTCTTAAAATTGAGCAATTAAATAAATAAACCCTTATTAGCTATATTAACAAAATTATTTTTAATAAAAAAATTCTTATCAAGATTAGAAAGTGTATTTTTTCTTATCAAAGCATAACTGTTGATCTTAACATCAAATATTTTTCTAATGCCGTCGATCAATGTTGCAAAGGCAAAATTATTTAAATTTGTTGCATCTAAATATTTTTTAATGAAAATATCATTGCCAATCTCTAGACCTAAATTTTCGCAATATTTAATAACTTTAATTAGAGAAAATATATTTCTTAAAGTCATATTCCAACCCTGACCAGCTATAGGATGGATTTTGTTAGCTATCTCACCAAATAGTAAAGTTCTTTTGGAATCTTTTAACTCATTAAAAATATAATTTAGATTAAATTTATTAATCTCAGAGATAGAGATTATTTCGTTAAATAATTCTTTAAAATGATTATTAAAAAATTTCGATAAATGATTATTATTTGATACATATTTTTCATTAACCGAATTATTTTTAATAGACCAAATTACAGAAGTTTCTGCACTTGAAACTGGGAGAAAGGCTAAAGGTCCATCTTTTAAAAAAAATTGTCTTGCAGAGTTATTTGTAATTTTTTTATGAAACAGATTAAAAACATATGCATTCTCATTATAACTCCTATCTACAATTTTTTTTAATTTGAATTTTGATAATAAAGAAAGATTATTAGCAGAAGCAAAAATAATAAGATTATAATTTTCTTTAATTAAATCTTTAAAAGTAATTTCTTTAAAAAACTTATCGTCATTAATCGATGATATTTCTTTCTTGATAAAGTTAATATTTTTTAAATTTTTTATTTTTTTTTTTATATTTAAAAATAAATTATTACCATCAATA
>Ga0209400_1000787_pt1 | contig 27492 bp, 29 predicted proteins | sample M_130807_EF_Meta_FD_187313 | JGI IMG/M metagenome (GOLD analysis project Ga0209400, IMG submission 187313) | Freshwater microbial communities from Lake Montjoie, Canada to study carbon cycling - M_130807_EF_MetaG (SPAdes) (version 2) | ecosystem: Environmental > Aquatic > Freshwater > Lake... | reverse complement strand
CTTTGCTCAAGCGCCATATCAAACGGGATGAGCGAGAGGCGAAGAACATCCGGCAGGAAACCCTTCAAGACAATATAGCCGACAGATCCGACGACAATGATTTTAACAATCGACTTGCCAAGTTCAATCAGGCCTTGTGTGCCGAAAATGCGGCTCAAGCCCTTGATGGGCGAGAGGCGACTACCTTTCGGCATGATATTTTTCCAAACGAAATGAAATCCCCCAAGGCCAATTTGGGTGGCAATAGCGGCAACCATGATCGGAATTGCAAAAGCTAGCATGATGACAAGGGCGCTGCCAAAGCGATCGGCTAAAACATGGGTGAGAGGTAAATCTCGCGCGAGCGGATTGTAGAAATCCAGACCAAAACTGAAGGCATTGCGGATTTCTTGGTAATAATATCGACCAAACAAATAGAATTGCACGCAGCCGACCAATAAGACCATCGCCATGACGAGATCACGCGAGGTAAGAATTTGCCCGTCTTCAACGGCCTTCTCGAGCCGTCGTCCTGTTGGTTGTTCTGTTTTTTCCTGGCCGGTTTCCTCGCTCATGCGGTGCTCCCCTTACCAAGAATGAGATCACGGACAATGAATGTCACGGTTTGCAGTAGACCTGACATGCTATTGCCAATGGTTGGCAAAGACACGAGAAGCACTGCTAAGCCCATGAAGATGGTGATAGTAAAGCCGATGGAGAAAATATTCATCTGCGGCGCGACACGCGTCATGAAACCGACGATGAGATTGGTCAGAAAAATCAGAAAGACGACTGGAGCTGCAACCAAAAGTGCCGCCGAGAACATCATTGCGCCAGCTTTCACAATACCCAGAAACATATCAGTATTGAAATCTGTGCTAATGGGCAGGGCTTCATAGCTTGCTGTCAGAAGACGAAGCAAAACATGGTGACCTTCTGTAACCAGAAAAATCATCGTCATCATGATTGACAGGAATTGTGAAATCACAGGCGACTGTGCACCCGTTTGCGGATCAACCATAGCCGCAAAGCCAAGCCCCATGGCGCCGGCCATTTGTTCGCCGGCCATGCTGATTGCAGCAAAAGCCAGCTGAAAGACAAGCCCGATAGCGAGACCTAACAAGACTTCACGCGCAATGGTCAAGGCGCCGATGGGCGACAGAAGATCAATCTCTGGTACTTTGACGCTGCTAGCAATTGCCAGTGTGACGGCTAGCGTCAGAGCAATCCGGATAGGCAAGGTTACGGCGGTTGCCGACAAAATGGGCGCTGCCGCAAACATGGCTCCCATGCGAACCGCCAGCAGCATAAAAGCCACCAACTCTTTCATGAGAACATCTTGGCCCAGGAGGATCATCGATTGACCCTCGAGACTTCTGTGAAGATGAAGGCGAAGAAGCTTGATACGGTCGAAATCATAAAAGGCGCTGAAAGAGCCAATACCCCGACCACGATCACCAATTTTGGCACGAAGGTCAGAGTAGATTCATTAATGGATGTTGCAGCTTGAAAAATACCGATCAGCAGACCGATCGCCAGAGAAGCCAAGAGAGCAGGGCCGACCAACATGAGCACGCTCATGATCGTTTCATGGCCGACGGTGATGAATTGCTGATATTGCATGGTCAGCCCTTCAAGAAGCTTTCGACGAGCGATGTGACTGTCGCGCTCCAGCCGTCAACTACGACGAAGAGCATCAGTTTGAAGGGCAAAGAGACAAGCGTCGGCGACAGCATCATCATGCCAAGCGACATGAGCACGCTGGAGACAACAATATCAATAACCAGGAAAGGCAAAAAGAGAAGGAAGCCAATGGTGAAAGCGGTGCGCAATTCACTCATCACAAATGCCGGTACAATAACCTGATAGGGTACAGCGGCTGGAGAATCATAACCCTTGTCACCTTGCAAATCAGCCATGAGCAAAAGATCGCTTTCGCGTGTGTGGCGGAGCATGAAGGTTTTCATCGTCGTGCCAGCGCGTGTTGCGGCTTCTTCGATTTGAATCTGGCCTTGTGTATAGGGTGTAAAAGCCTGCTCGTTGATGGTCTTAAATGTGGGCGCCATGATGAACAATGTCATGAACAGAGCAAGCCCAACCAGAACCTGATTTGGCGGCGTCTGCTGGGTACCTAGCGCTTGGCGCAAAATAGACAGCGTAATGATGATGCGGGTAAAGCTGGTCATCACCAAGAGGAGTGACGGCAACAACGTCAGCGCAGTCATCAGCGCCAATGTTTGCAAAGACAACGAGAGAGTTTGTCCACCCCCTGGCTGTGATTGAAGGCGCAGGAGCGGAATATCGAGCGCGCTTTGTGCCGCTGCTGGTTCTGCCAGTACAAACACAAAGGCCAAGGCGCAAATCAGTGAGAGAAGAATTTTGCGCATCACACGTGATCCTGATCAGCAGTGCCAACCACCTGCAAAGCGGTGATGCCGGATTTGTTCAGACCACACACGACTTTCATGCCGTCGATTTCCACCACAGCAAGTTTGACGCCCGGAAGAACATCGACTGTTTTCTTGATGGCTTTTGGTCCAGCACCGAAAGCGTTGTTCAGACGGTCACGATAACGCGACAGCAGAAAGCCCACGCCCACCAGGACGCAGAGCAGGACCGCCATCACAGCGCTATAGAGACCGCTTGAACTCACAGGCTGCGTACCCGCTTTTCTGGCGAGACAATTTCTGAGAAGCGTATTCCCAGACGTTCGCCAACCAGCACGACTTCGCCGCGCGCCAGTAAAGTGCCGTTGACAAGAATATCGAGATGTTCGCCAGCCAGACGATCAAGCTCGACAACCGAGCCATCATTCAGCTTCAACAGATCGCCGATCGATATTTTTGTTCCGCCCACCTCAACGGTGAGTTTCACTTCGATGTTTTCGAGCCGCTTCAGATTGGCAGAGCCACCTTCGCCGCTCTCGAGTTCTGTTTCAGTGTTTGACATGGGTTATCTCTCTCATTCAAACGACGACGCGTAAGGCTAGTTTGCCGTCGCGATCGCCCATCATGCCTTCAAATAATTCTTCGCCTTCAACAAAGACGCGGACGGTTTCAAAAGCCGGAATATCGATGATCATGCCTTCTTGCACGTTCATCAAAGTTTTCAGGCTAATGCTGGGTTCAGCAATGCGGGGCACAAAGCTCAAAGGTACCTGCATGAGGGCTTCTTCGAGGTGGCGTTCCCAATTCACATCGCGGGCATCGCCGACACGCTGAATCTTGCTGCGCAAGATGGTGGCAATCTGCTTCAGCGATTGGCGTGGATAGAGCACATCAATTGTTGCAGGCTCGGCGAAAGGCAGCTGAATAAAAAAAGAACTCACAATGACGCTTTCCGAGCCTTCAACAAATGAGGTGAAGGCGGGATTTGTCTCGCTGTTCATATATTCAAACTGGACGGGATAAACTTCACGCCATGCGTCTTCAAGCGTCTTCAAAGTGCCATCAATGATAATTTCGAGAATACGTTCTTCAGTTGGCGTAAACTCGGTTTGACGCGTCACACCTGGATCACCGCGACCGCCGAAAAAAGTATTCACCAGAATACTGATGAGGCGCGGAGGGATCGTGATAAGGATAGTTCCTTTCAATGCATCAGCGCGCGCAATGCTCAGGCTCTCGAATTGGCTCATCCCACGCATGTGGTCGTCGAATCGCTTTGTTTCTGGCGGAAGGGTTGAAATGCGTGGCATGAAACGAAGCATTGGCAACAAGATGTTGCGTAGATTGCGACCGAACCGTTCATTGATGAGGCGTAGGGTATGAAGGTCACCTAGGAGGCCTGCATCTTCCGCACCGAAGACATAGGGCTTATATTCGACCTGAGGGCGTTCATCTGATTCAAGGTTGATTTCGCCAGTGTTCAAGCCTTCCAGCAGAGAGGATATTTCATCGTTGCTGAGTTTGCGGTTGTCTGACATGATTTTTTACTGCATCACGAGTGCGGTGATGTAGACATTTTCAATGCCCCCAAAATCTGTGCGTTCTGTGAGCACGCGGTTGATCACATCGCGAATGCCATTTTGCAAACGCTTGCGGTTTTCGACGCCGACAACTTCAACTTCGCTCTGTTCGGCAACCAATGCCAGAATTTCTGAACGAATAGCGACTTCGTGCTTCTGAACATTTTCAATGACTTTTTTGTCATATTGCGTTGCCAAGCCAAGGCTCACCTGAACAAAGCGCTTTGAGCCGCGCAGGTTCGTGGTGAAATTTCCTGGGAATTCGAAATAGGTTGTTGCGAATTGTTCTTTTGAGGGGACAGGCTTGCCCGCAGGCCCAGCAGGTGCCGCGGGTGCGCCATGCGCATCCTTTCCGGCGTCTTTGCCACCTGCAGGAGGTGCGCCATGACCATCACCATGGGCGTCACCACCTGCTTTTTTCTCAATGACGATAGCAAGCGGATTATCTTCCGGTGGCTTGGTCAAAATGAAAAAGGCAACTGTGCCGCCAACGCCTACGCCAACGAGCAAGAGACTGACAAGGGTCATGACTAGGATCTTGACGATCGGCAGTTTCTTCTTTTTTACCTGTTCTTCTTCCGGTTCCGCGGCCATTAGTGCGCCCCTTCTTTAGGCGTTCATATCGAGGGCGAAGTCTTCGGACTTCGCGCTGCGGGATTGTTGATTATTATTTTCAGTCTCAGCGGCATGTTTGCGATTTTTGTCGCCACCATCGCCATCTTCTGACACGTCAAAACCAGTGAGTTCGAGACCGCCGACAGTTAAAGCGTCGCGAAGATCTCCCTCAATCGACCGCAGGCTATCAGCCGCATCGCGTGAATTGGCACTAGTCGTGAGCTTCAGCTTCGATCCATCCATCGTGAGGCGGATGATGATCTGTCCAAGGCCTGGAGGATAAAGCTGCATACGGATCGTATCAGCACCATCGCGCACAGCAGCAACAACTTGGCGCTCAATAGCGCGCATACGAATTTCATGTGCTTGTGCGCGGCGTTCAGTCGTTGCGGCTTCATTGCCTGACGGTACGAAAGCATCCGCAATCTGCGCACGAGTTGCCGCGGCAGCACCAGTAGGTTCATTGATCTGTGGTTGCGGTCTCACATTCATGTCCTGATAGCTACCAGTGCCTTGTGTAATCTCAATGTCACGGACACCCAACTTCATCAGATCGCGAATATCGCTGCTGCTCCTTGAAGAAGTCTTACTCACAGGATTTGATATATTTGTATCTAAAATAGTTTCATAATTACGCAAATCTGCAACTTGACGATGTGCAAGCCGAGAGATGTCGGCATCTTTATGGAGCGTCTCAACGACTGCTCCGACGTCGAAAGCACTGACCTGATGGGTTAATTCTGTCGACGGGGCTGCTTGTTTGATGGGAGCTACCGTAACGGTCGGGATCGTTGCTGAAGGTTTCATCTTAGAGACTTCAGGAAGAACTTTTGAGACAAGAATGACCTGCGCTTCAGCTTGAACAGGGCGGGGTGCATGCAGCGCATCTTCCACGGTCTCACTTTTCTGCAACTGGTCCTGTGTGGGGCTCTCAATGGCTTTTGTCACAACCTGGATCATCTGTGGTCCGATGAAATCCGCCGGCTTCACGTTCGTGTCAGTCGGCTGCATCGGGTCAGAAGTAACGCTGGCCTTCTGCTCAGTCTCTGTCTCGGCGACACTTGTTACTAATGTTTCAACCGTGTCTGTTTCAGACTGGTCGTTTGTTTTCATCGGCACATGAATGGTGACAATACGAACAGGCATGTCAGCCATTGAAATCGAGGCAACCACTTGGGTGTTGCTCGGCTGGCTAGGCAGCATTTCCGGGGACGTGACAATTTCTGAAATCACGACCGGAAGAACGATAGGCTCCGGCGCATCAAAGACTGCAACATGCACGGGATGCGTAACCAGTTCACGCTGTAGGTTCAGAATCGGGCCATGAATCTCAGCGCGCCATGGTCCATAAGCATCTTCCGTAAGGTCAGAAGAGGACCGTGGCGCAGGCATTTCAGTGACTTCTGCCGTTTCAACAACAGCTTCATCCGATATCTTGATAGGATCAATGGCGATGATCTCGGAAACATCGACCTGTGGCGCAATGGTCGGCGTCTGCGGGATTTGGGGCATCAGCGCTACGAGTGCTGGATCCAGATTTGTTGCCGGATCCGCATCGGAAACTTTGAGTGGCTGGCTGGGCTCAGCGACTGGTGGCGCCACAATTGAAAGCTGCGGCAGGGTCATATCTGCTGACACTTCGCTTGAGGGCGTTTCGACCGTCAAAATGATTTCGCGAATAGGTGTTGTGCGAGCCGCCATGCCTTGGGCAACAACTTCAGCGGTAATGGCAAGTGCTTGAACCATTTGTTCCATATCGCTGGCCAGTGCCTGCGTCTCTGGAGAAATGGCGGGTGTTTCGCTAAGGATTGATGCTGTGGTGATGATCGGTAAGCTCGCATCGGCTGTCACCGCCAAATCTGGCGTCGGCTCACCTGCCGCGATCATGAGACTTTCGAAAATGGCGCCCGCGTCTGTTGGCGCAGTAGCATTTGGCTGCACGGCGCTTTCAGCGCCCGCATCCGTTGCGGCGATTGCCATTGTCAGTCCAAGCGTTTGCACGTGCTCATTCCCTTGGGGTCGTGGGCGTGTCGGAAAGCCGTCACCCCAAGGCAATCGAGCAAGCTTTATGCCATTACTTGCGACGTTCCGGCATGAGCATCAGTGCGCGTTCATCAAGTATATGGCGTTCTTGGATTTTAACCATCTTTGCCTCTTCTTCGAGGCGCTCGATTTTGCGCTTTTTTTCGGCCAGAATTTTACCCACGCGTTCGCGTTCTGTTACAAGAATTTCTCGTCGGGCGAGATCGACTGAAGTGCGCTCATGGAGACGCGCAATAATCTGGGTAATGTCGCGATATTCATTGACCGTAATGCCGGGCACAGCCAGTTGCTCACGATAGCCGTGGTCGAGATCGACAATCTGTTCGCGGCGTTTGTCGAGACGGTCGATTTCCTCATGCAACCGTGATGCTTCACGCCGATAGGCATTGAGCTCAATCGTCTGCTTGAGTGCCATCAATTCATAGACGCGCGCGCGGGCCATTCAGTGGGGCTCAGGGCAGGAGAGATTGCAAACGCGCTTCGCTTTCCACGAAGGTCGAGCGCTCATTCATGCCTTGCTGAATATAGCCGACGAGTTGCGGCTGCAGTTGGAACGCCATGTCGAGTTCCGGATCCTGGCCGGTCTGATAACCGCCAAGCATCATCAAATCCCGGTTTTGCTCCCAGAGGCTCAAATAGCGACGGAACCGGCGCACGCGCATCATGTGCTGCTGGCTGACACAATCGGTCATGGTACGGCTGATAGACGCATTCACATCAATGGCTGGAAAAATGCCTTGTTCGGCTTGTTTGCGCGATAACACGACATGACCGTCGAGAATGGCGCGTGCCGTATCAACAATCGGATCATTCGTCGTGTCATCGCCATCGGCTAGAATGGTGTAAACGCCGGTGATGCTACCACCCGTTTTGGCGTCAAGACCCGCGCGCTCGAGTACGGAACCGATGAGCGAGATCACAGAGGGTGGATAACCTTTGGTCGTTGGATGTTCACCCAAGGCAAGGCCTAATTCGCGCTGTGCGTGGGCGACGCGTGTAAGGCTGTCCACCATGAGCAAAACATTCTTGCCCTTGGATCTGAAATATTCGGCATAAGCTGTTGCGCGATGCAGCCCGCGCAAACGCAGCACAGGCGATTGATCTGCTGGCACCGCCACAGTGATGGTGTGGGCATAGGAAGGGTGCTGTTGCAGCTCTTCCACAAAGCCCGCCACTTCACGTCCACGCTCACCTATGAGGCCGATAATGACAACTTCGGCTTCTGTGTAGCGTGCGATGCAGGAAAGCAGCGAAGATTTACCCACGCCCGAGCCCGCTATAATGCCAATTTTTTGCCCGCGTCCAACAGTCAAGAGACCGTTCAACGCACGCACACCCACATCAAGTGTTTGGCGCACGGGCTTGCGTCGCAAAGGATTGACGCGCTCGCCACGCAACGGCCATTGATGATTCAACTGAGGCGCTTCTTGTCCATCAAGCGGATTGCCCGCGCCATCGAACACGCGACCAAGCAGCCCTTCACCGACTGGCACAACATCTGCGCGTGTTTTGGTTTCAACGCGCGCACCCGCCAGCAATGGCGCATTGCCGCTGGTTAGCACCATCACGGTGTAATTATCCAGAAAGCCGATGACTTCCGCATCAGCCCAACCGCCACCATCGCAAGCAATGCGGCATTCAGTGCCAACCGCTGCCGGGAACGACGATGCATGCACGATCTGGCCATCGAAGCGGCGCACGCGGCCAGCTGCATTTGTCTGACGTGTGGCGCTAATTTGCTTCAGGCGACGTTCAAGAACGATTGAGGGATCCAGCATTTTTAGCCTCGTTCATCCTCAATCTGCGGGACATCATCAAATTCGAGATCGCGCGAGGCGAGGCGGAAAGAACCTGATGGTAATTCGTCATCCTCAATGATGCGGATGGATGCAAAAATATCTTCAGCTTTCAAAGCTGTGCGCAGCGAAAGTGCATCATGTGGGCTGATCGACAAAGTGAATTCGCTGCCAGCTTTTGTGAACATTTCAGCAGCATTTTTAATGCGCTCGACAAAAAGCTCGGGCATTTGGGCAAAAACAGCGCCAAAGAGTTCTTGGGCCAGGCGGCGAACATGCTGAGCCATAAGTTCCGCATTGCGCTCATAGCTTTCAGCAGCCAGCGGTACAATTTCGCCCTCAATCCGGCGCAGAACATGAAGCGCATCGCCCAATTCTTTTCGCGCTGCTTCGAGACCTTGTTGATAGCCAAGTGCCCGACCGTCTTCGCGCGCTTTTTCAATGGCGGCGACAATTTCATCAGGTGAGGGTGGGGGCTCAACAGGTTCTGGTGGCGGAGGTGGTGGTGGCGGTGCTGCTTCGGTTTGAGCTGCAGGTGTTGCTTCTGCCGCCGTATCGACGACTTCTTCTGCAGCTAACTCTTTTGCTTCGGGTGAGGCTTCGACCAGACGTGCCGGTTTGAAACGTGCCTTGTTCCATGGTGTGAAAGCCGCATCGCGATCGGGCGCAAAGCGATTGTCGGCGTTGAAGGCGCCGCCGCTTTGAATAAAGTCTGGGACCTCCGACAGAGGAACCGTGCGTTGAGCCATCTCAGACATAATCGTCGCCACGTCCCGCTAGCACCATCGTGCCTGCGTCCGAGAGCTTGCGGGCCACAGCTACAATGCGCTTCTGCGCTTCTTGGACTTCGGTGACACGCATGGGGCCCTTTGCTTCCATTTCGTCGATGATCGAGGCCGCGGCACGAGCCGACATGGATCCCATAATCTTGTCGCGCAGACGCTCGTCGCAACCTTTGAGAGCGACGGCAAGATCGTTCGGGTCGATGCTGCGCATGAGAATGCCGAGGTTCTTTTCGTCGACTGCATTGAGATTTTCGAAGACGAACATATTTTCCTGAATGGTCGTCATCAGGCCCTTGTCGATCTTGGCCAGCGAACCCATGATCCGCTGCTCAATCGTGCCCTTTGTAAAGTTCATGATTTTGGCAGCTGCTTTAATGCCGCCGATCTTCGAGGCGCGTAGGGATGTATTGGCCTGGAACTGGAGCTGCATGACACGCTCCAGATGTTCGATGGCTTCTGGCTGAACTGAGTCAATCGTTGCAATACGGTGCAATACCTCGTGCTGGACATCTTCAGGCAGAAGCACCAAGACGTCGGCTGCCACTGCATAATCAAGATGGGCAATGACGAGGCCGATGATCTGTGGATGTTCACTCTCGATCATTTCAGCAATCGAGCGCGCATCCATCCATTGTAGAATTTCAATTCCCTTAGCCGAGGAGGAGGGTGTAATGCGGGTAAGCACCGAGCCCGCCTTATCTTCGCCCAAGGCTTTTACCAACATCCTGCGGATATAGGCATCGGCGCCAAGACCGATGGAGGTCTGCGCTTTAATGATGGCAAGGAATTCATCAAGCACAACATTAACGGTCTGCTGGTCAACATCGGCAACTGAATACATGGCGCTGCCAAGTTGCTGCACTTCACGCGGCGACAGGTTTTTCAGAATTTCTGAAGCCTCATCTTCCCCTAAGAGAAGCATCATGATCGCACATTTCTGCGTCCCCGAGAGAAGCCTGGCAGCTTCTTCCGGAGAGAGTTCGTTGTTGTTCGTCAGAGCATCAACCATCGTCTTTATCCTGTTGCCTTTCGCTTAGGCGACATCTTTTGAGATGAGTGTCTTCAGCACAGCAGTCACGCGAGCCGCATCATCGCCCACCAGCATGCGGATAAGGGTGACCTTATCATCATAGGTGTTGGCAGTGTCCAGCATCTCAGCCGAGATGGCGTTCTTTTTGGGTTTAAGGCGAGCCTTAATATCTTCAAGGGATTCACCTTCGCGCACTTCAATCTGTTCGCCTTCACCCACAATAGGCTCGTCTGTGGCCATGGAGCCGGACATAGAACGGTCGAGCAGGCGTTCAAGGAAGGGCTTCAGCGCACCCAACACCACCACGCCCAAAATCAGGACAATGGCAATCTGCTTGATCGCATCTTCGAGCCAAGGCGCATCATACCAGGAGCGGCCTTCGATTTTCTGTTCTTCGGCAAAGCTAGTTGAAATGAGCGTGATCTTGTCGCCGCGGTCAGGTACATAGCCGACAGCTTCCTGCAACAGCGAGGTCAGACGTTCGCGCTCGGAATCGGTGAGTGGTTTTTCAACAGGCTTGCCTTCCGCATCCAACTGCGTGCCAGAGCGCACGACGACGGCAAGCGAAAGGCGTTTGATTTCACCCACTGCACGGCGTGTTGAGCGCACTTCACGGCTGACTTCATAATTACTGACTGTGGTCGAGGAACGTGCTTTTGAAGAGTCAGCCTGAGCACCAGCTGCTGCTCCGCCATTTGGAGGGGTTGCGGTGAGGGCTGGCGTATTCGGGGGCTGGTTCGAGGTTGCACCTGGTACGCCACGCGCCTTGCCATCAGCGGATTCCTGCACGGTTTCCTGACGACTGCGCACGACCTGTTGGGTTGGATCATATGTTTCATTGGTCTGTTCGGTGCGTGTGAAGTCAATTTCGACATTCACTTCCGAATTAAATTTGCCAATTCCAACGATAGGGGTCAGCAAATTGGCAATGCGTTCACGCAGCATTTTTTCAATACGCGTTTTATGTTCGAGCTGCTGGGATGAGAGACCAAGTTCATTGTCGCGCTGAGGCGCGGAGAGGAGCGCACCAGACTGATCGACTACTGTCACGCTAGCGACAGGCAGATAGGGGACGCTTGAACTCACTAGATGTTGGATGGATTGAACTTGCCCTGGCGAAAGGCTACGACCTTGGGCCATTTTCAAAAAAACAGAGGCTGAGGGCGGGTTCTGGTCGCGTACAAAAGCTGAACGCTCCGGAATAGCAAGGTGAACGCGTGCGCCTTCAATGTCGCGAATTTCCATAATAGAACGGGCGAGCTCATTTTCCTGAGCCTGTTTCAATTTCACGCTCTCAACCGCGCGACTCGCACCAAGCGGCATTTGCGTCAAAATATCATAGCCAGCGACAGAGGCTTTTGGCAGGCCGGCTGCGGCAAGCGACATGCGCGCACGGTGAAAATCATTGCGCGGCACCATAACAGTGCCAGTTGTCGGATCCAGTTTCGCCTTCACGCCGTTGGTTTCAAGATTTTGCAGGACGAGCTGCTTATCTTCATCGCCCAAACGCGGGAAGAGCTGCGTCATCGCCGGTTCGCGCATCATGAATATAACACCGAGCCCGACAAGAACAATCAGGCTCACCACGATGATGGGCAGAGAACGCACGATGGCAGGCTGACGCATGAAATTCTGCGTAGCCGCATAGATATTATAAAGCTGGGCTCCGGCAGGGCCGAGGCCAGCTGGAGCAGGAATGGCGACGCTCTTAATGTCCGACACCGTCTCTTATCTCCGGTCAGAGTTCTTTGTTCAATGCGCGGTTTACACCGGCATCGACACAATATCCTTGTAGGCGCTGAGCAGTTTGTTGCGGATTTGCATCGTTGCTTCGAAAGCAAGCGAGGCTTTTTCACGAGCCAGCATGACCTTCGCCACATCTGTCTCGTCGCCGCGTTCAAAGGCTTGCGCTATGTTGCCTGATTGCAATTGCGCATCGGCGACTTGCGCCAAAGCCTTTTGCATATGTTCGCCAAAATTTGAGCCGCTAAGTTTGCCGGGGTTGAGTTTGGTCTCAGCATTGGCAATGATTTCGCGGGTCAAGCTGACGGAATTGATAGGGGTCATGATTTGATCCTCAAACAGCCAAAGCCAGACGCGGCTGCATTTCGACAGGTGGCATCATCATCATGTCCTGCATGTCGATCATCAGATGCTCGGCAAGAATCTCGTCACCCCCTGACATGACGAGCGCCCGCTGCAGAACGTTTTCGAGTTCGCGAACATTGCCAGGCCATTCGTGGGCTTCGAGCTTGATTATCGCTTCCTCGGTCAGTTCCGGCATTTTGGCGAACCCGCCAGCGTGTTTTGCCAGGAGCGTGACCGCGATTGGCAAAATATCGCCAGGGCGTTCCGACAAAGCCTTCGTGACAAGCGGGAAAACATTGAGGCGGTAATAAAGATCTTCGCGGAAACGACCGCCTTTAACTTCATTGAGCATGTAGCGGTTTGAAGTTGCAACCACGCGCACATCCACCGGAACAGGCTTGGAAGAACCAAGGGGGGTGACTTCCTTCTCTTGCAAGACGCGCAAGAGTTTGGCCTGGAGGGGCAGAGCCATTTCAGAAATTTCATCGAGCAACAATGTGCCGGAATCCGCAGCACGGAAGATGCCTTTGTTGGGATGATGCGCGCCGGTAAAGGCGCCGCGCTCATAACCAAACAGCAAAGCTTCAAGCATAGTGTCGGGCACAGCTGCGCAATTGACGGCGATGAAAGGGTTGCGGGCACGTGGTGAGGCATTGTGAAGAAAGCGGGAGAAAACTTCCTTACCTGTGCCTGTGGGCCCAACCAGCATCACGGTGACATCAGACGAGGCCACGCGGCGCGCCAAACGCAAGAGATTGAAAGTGGCAGGATCGCCAGCAGCCACGCTCTGATCACCATCCATGAAACGGGCGATGACTTCGGCCGTGAAACGCCAATTGTTTTCAGTCGGCTTCACTTGCAGCGTCGTGCCATTAAACTCGCATTTCAGCGAGAAGGCCTTGCCATATTCATTGAGTACGACAATGCGTTCTGCTTTCAGCTGACGGCACCATTTCTGGAAACCAGTTGCATCGGTTGCCAGCTTCTTGGCAACCGCATAACTGACGAGCAGACCGCACTGGGCCCAAGACACTTCAACCGAACCAAGCTTGGCTAAGCTTGTCGTGTGGACCTCATTGCCGCGGTTATGCAGATGCGTGACGAGCGCTTCGCAATCGGCCAATTGGTCGGTAACACACAAGACAGAGTTCACGGCGTTCTCCTCAAATCGCCTCTTCGGAGACAACAAAGGCAACGCTCGTGCCAAGAGGGGCCGGTGGGAGCGAGCTCACCAAGTCTATTCTATTAACTTCTGATTAAGATATTGGCTTGTCAGGGTTTTTTAGAAAACCCAAAATGATGATACTTGAGCAATATAGATACAAAATCTTTGATCTGGCGATTTTTTGGCGTCTTTGAGAAGCGGATGACGCCCTTATTCCTTGTGTAGTGCCGAGATTTAGTCAAAAAATCGACAGTCGATCATTAGCGATCTCAGAGCTTTAGACGATGACTAGTGAAGAGGTACAACGCTATCTCGATTTGCCGAGTGCCTCCATGCGCGAAGCGCTGGATATGATCACGCGCGTCGCCCCGGCTCTGACCACGGTCTATATTCACGGTCCGTCTGGCAGCGGTAAGGAATTTGTTGCCCGTGCCGTTCACGCCTTTTCTCCCCGGTCTGCAGGTCCCTTCATTGCGGTCAATTGCGGGGCCATTCCGCGCGAATTAATCGAGAGCGAATTGTTCGGGTCGGAGAAGGGCGCTTACACGGGTTCTGTACGCACCCGCGCGGGCCTGATTGAAGCGGCTGAAGGGGGAACGCTTTTTCTGGATGAAATCGGCGATATGCCGATTGATATGCAGGTTAAGCTATTGCGTGTGCTGGAAGATCGGTCTTTCTCGCGGGTCGGCGGATCACAGGTGATCAAGTCAGACATTCGCCTCGTTTGTGCGACCCATCGCGATCTGGAAAAGCGCGTTGAAGAAGGACTTTTCCGCGAAGATTTATTCTACCGCATCAATGTTTTTCCGGTGACTTTGGCGGGTCTTTCGGAACGCCGCGAAGATATTCCGCGTCTAACAGAATTGATCCTCAAACGGCTTCGCAAAACGGGTTTTCCAGATACGCCGAAGTTTGAAGCAGGGGCTGTTGCTGCTCTTAAAAACGCAGAATGGCCTGGCAATATCCGTCAATTGCGCAATGTTTTGGAGCGCGCCAGCGTGCTCTATCCGGGGCAAGCGATTGGTGCGGCGCAGATCGAGCGGATCACATCGCCCCGCAAACAGGTTGATCGTATCGAGGAAACTCAGGCCCTGATGGCCTCTCTCGAAGGCATCCTGCCGATTGGTATTGATGAGGCCGCCACAGAGGCGTTGGTCTTTGCCTCTCAGGCTGGTGAGCCTGAGGATGTCGGCGCATTCTTGCGCAGTGCGCTGAACTTCAACTTCCGTGATCACATCGCCCAAATCGAGATGAATTTCATCAAGGGCGCCTTGAACGAGGCGGAGGGTTCAGTTAGTGGGGCCGCGCGCTTACTGGGATTGCAGCGCACGACGCTGATCGAAAAAATGCGCAAATATGTGATCCAGCGCGATGAAGCCTGAGCTTCTGTCCCGCGCTTAAGCCGCGCGCGGGTCGATTTGACCGATATTGCTCCAAGCCTCAGCAATTTCGGAAATGGCCTTACGGACTTCTTCGATAGGTGGGGGCATATTTTCCCGGCTGGCTTCTATCACCCGACGGCGTGCCCATTCATAGAGGCGGGACAGTGAGATCGCCACGTCCCCGCCTTTGTCGAAATCCAGGCTTGAGGCAAGAACATGCAAGATGCTCAGCACCTTGGTCATGTGAATGGCCCTGCCCGCGAAGTCCTTCTGTTCAATCGCCAGACGAGTGCGCTCGAGTGACAGGATCAGCTCCGTATAAAGGATCTGGACGAGGCCATGTGGATCTGCCCCCTCAACAAGAAAATCCTGTTCAGCTTCCTGATACGCCTTGATCGCGTCCCGGTGATACATGGCCTTACGGCTCCCCTTTGAAATGCCAGCTCTATAAGAAACGGTCGCAGGGAGATAAAGTTTAGAACATTTATCTTATTGAATTTAAACAATTTTCTTTCTTCTAAATGGCTGGCACAGGGATTGCTAACTCTCTTGCCAAGACGGCGTGACGAGCGCCAATGCTTCAAATTGTCTCTTCGAATGGAGTAACCCATGCTTTCGGTCATTATGTCTGGCCTCAATGTCGCCCAGAAAGACCTCCAAGTGGCATCGAACAACGTCGCCAATGCCGGTACGGTCGGCTTCAAGCGCTCCGTTTCGTCTTTCGCGGACGTGTTTTCGAACGACCCTTCGGCTAATCCGAAGACGGCCGTTGGTTCGGGCGCGATTACCAGCATGATCAGCCGGAACACAAGCCAGGGCGCGATGACGTCGACCGATAAGGTCACTGATCTCGCCATTGCTGGACGTGGTTACTTCACCCTCGCCAGCACCGATCCGGAAACGGGCGCGCGCAATGTCGTTTATACACGCGCTGGCAATTTCACCGTCAACGTTCAGGGCGAGATCGTCGATGCCAGCGACAATCAGCTTCAGGTTTTCCCGGTTAACTCGTCTGGCAAGGTTGATACGACCCAGACGATCGGCGCGAAGATCACGTCTGAAAAAGACCCGGCTGACGTGCGTGTTCCACTCTCTGATACCGCAGCTGTTGGTGCCAAAGTTGTTGTGAAGCTTGATGGAAATACAGTTGTTACCACGCCGGCTCTGACCCAGTCCGATATTGACAAAGGTTATGTAACTGTTTCGACACCGGGTGTTTCGTCCGACAATTCATCGGATCTTTCGGCTAGCTATGACGTGACGAAAGTATCGATCCCCTTCGATTCCTCGTTGGTGGCGGTTGGCGACCAGGTGCGTTTCACCTCGCCTGATTCGAAGTTCGTGATCACCCGTACGATTACGACAGCAGAACAGGCTGCTGGCAGTCTTGATGTTGATGTTCCGGTCACCGTGACCAATACGAACATTGCCCAGGCGACAGCTGACTTTTTGACCAGCGGCGGTAGCGCCATTACCGGCGCGCTCTCCGGTTCGATGACGGCTGCTGTCAGCTCTCAGGTGGCCTCTTCCGAATATCGTGGAGTCTATCTGCAGGGCATCACGATCGACTCGAAGGGCATGGTCCAGGCAACCTACGGCGACGGATCCAAGGCTGATGTCGGCGCCATTGCTCTGGCTTCCTTCCGTAACGACAGCGCCCTGAAGCCGATCGGAAACACAAAATTTGTGGCTTCCGACCAGTCCGGCACTGCGATCATGACCCGCGCGGGCGCGCCTTTTGCTGGCGACATCCTCTCGGGCACGCTCGAACAGGCCAATGTGGACATCACGCAAGAGCTGATGACCATGCTCAAGGCCCAGCAGCTTTATAACGGCAACGCCCGTATGCTTCAGGCGGCCATGGAAGTCGGTAGTCGCGTTACAGATAAAATCTGATAAAAATTCTGTAACTTGAGCTCTACGTGATTTGCCTCTAAGTCGATCTTAGGCAGAGTTTGACATATTCCCCGGCGGGTCTGCCGCCGGGCTTCACCTTGACGGGAGTGGCTCTGTGTTCGGTGCAATTGGCCTCGTGCTTCTATTCGTCTGCGTGTTCGGCGTGTTCGTCTTGCACGGTGGCGACCTCGGACCTGTGATCCATGCTGCTCCGGCAGAGCTGGCTACCATTTTGGGAGCCGGTATTGCCGCTATGTTGATCGGCAACGATATTGAGACGATTAAGGGTGTTGCGGGCGGCTTTGGTAAAGTCTTCTCAGGTCCTAAATGGAAGAAGCAAGACTTTCTCGATGTGATCTTTCTTGTGTCGCGCCTGATGAAAATCTTGCGAGTGGATGGTCCAGTCGCACTGGAATCCCACGTTGAAAGCCCTGAATCTTCGGCCATCTTCGGTGAATATCCGCGCATTCTGGCCGACCACCACGTTCTCCATCTGATCACTGATACGATCCGCCTGATGGTGATTTCATCGGGCAATCTCAACGCTTATGCCGTTGAAGAAGTTATGGATGCGGCGATCAAAGAACATATGAACCATGCGGGTCACCCCGCACATGCGTTGGCCTCGCTCTCGGGCGCGCTTCCTGCGCTTGGGATCGTGGCCTGCGTGTTGGGCGTCGTGAAAACCATGGGCGCGATCGACCAGCCGCCGATGGTTCTCGGTGCTCTCATCGGCTCGGCGCTCGTCGGCACCTTCTTGGGCGTGTTCTTGGCTTACGGCATTGTTGAGCCGATGGCCGGACGACTTGCGGCTGTGATTAAGGAAGAAGGCCAGATCTATCACGTTGTGAAGCAGATCATTGTTGCCTCCTTGCATGGCCATCCTCAGCCCCTAGTTATTGAAGCTGCGCGAGTGGGCATATCAGGCCATAATCAGCCGAGTTTTGGTGAAGTCTTCGACGGGCTGCGAGGCAAGTAAGCCATGGCCGCCGCCAAGAAGGAAAAAGCCAAGGAAGGCGCCGAGGAGGTCAAAGAAGCCCCGGCGCCAATTATCATCAAAAAAATCCAAGGCGATGAAGCTGCGGGTCATGGTGGCGCTTGGAAGATCGCGCTCGCTGACATGATGACCGCCATGATGGCCTTCTTTCTTCTCATGTGGCTTTTGGGTGCTTCTACCGAAGCGCAGCGCAAATCGGTTGCTGATTATTTCAAGCCGACTCCGAAAAGTCTGATTCAATCCGGTCAGCTGGCTGGCTCCAACGGTATTCTGGGTGGTCGCTCCATCATGGATCCTGAAGGCATGCCCAATGCAGCATCGCAAACCTCGATTCTCGATCTGACACCGCCTTCGCAAAATGAAGGCGAGCAAGGTGCTGGCAAAGGGCCTGAGGATTCCGAGAAAGAAGGCAAGGGCGCTGATAGCGACTCAGGGCAAGGCAAGGGCAAAGAGGCTGAATCTGAGCAGGGCAAAGGCAAAGCTGCAGAGGCTTTGAATGAAGAACAAAAGAAAGCCGCTGCCGAGGCGCTTGATAAACAGAATTTTGAAAAGCTCGAAAAAGAACTGCGCGAGAAAATTGCCGACAGCTCCATGTTGGCGGGTCTCCAAGGTCAGTTGCAAATATCTCGTGAAAAAGACGGCTTACGGATCGAAGTGATCGATAAAGCAGATTTTTCCATGTTTGCTCTTGGCACAACTAAAATGATGCCCCGCGCTCAGGCTTTGATTGACGAAATTGCACGTTCGGTCGCGACAATGCCGAATAAAGTGACCGTGCGTGGGCATACAGACAGCGTCCCATTTGCAAATCCTGATGGTCGCAACAATTGGTCCTTGTCGGCAGAACGCGCTGAGTCCATGCGTCAGATGCTAGAAAAACGCGGCGTGAAGCCGGATCGTTTCCAATCGATTGAAGGCGTGGCCGATACAGATCCATTTAACTCTGCGGATAAGAGTGATCCACGCAATCGCCGCATTAGTGTGACTTTGAAATTCAGCCAATAAGGTGAGCGTTATGCGCGGCCTAATTCGCATCTGCTTGTCTGCAATGATCGTCTCTTGTTCGTCTTTGGCGAGCATAGCGAGTCAACCACCGCCACCACCGCCGCCGCCGCCGCCCAAACCTGCAAAACCATCGGGTTTGACAGGAAATGCATTGCCTCAATGCGAGAGTGGGACTTATGCAGCAGGAAACACCTGCAAACCGGCACCGCCTGGTTATTACGCCCCCTCTGGAACAAAGTACCCTTTACGTTGCCCGGAAGGCACAATTTCGCCTTATGGCGCGCGTGGTCCGAATGAATGTAAGGCTCCATGACGCGTCAAGCATTTGCCTCTGGTAGTTACGATTTGACGGGCGGTCCTATTTGGCATTTGCGTGCAATCTGGCGCCGGTCGCATCTGTGGAAACCATTTCGCTCACATATCGATCATTTTTTGAATTCATGGCCAGTACACGAGCGTGAATTATTGCTGATTGGTCCGAGTGCCGGTTGGTGTTTGCCTGAAAAATTCTTGCGTGGCTTCTCCATGATCCACGCCATGGATCCTGATCCTTTTGCAGCCCTTCTTTTTCGCTTGCATCATCCGCATGCGCGGATTGGTGCTTGGCATCGCAATGATTTCTTTGTCGAAGGAGATGCTTTTCTGGATCGTCATCCAAGTGCCGCAGTTCTTTTTTGCAACGTGCTCGGGCAAAGGCGTTATGTGAATCGTGATATTGCTTCTGCTGAAGAAGAAATGCGCCAAATAAAGTCTCGTCTGCGTGGGCGCAATTGGGCAAGCTTCCATGATCTTCTCTCCGGCAAGGGAGAAGCCTCACCCGAAGTCAAAGAACTCAAAACAACATTAGATCAAGCAACACTTTTGTCTTCGCTCGATTTGTCGGGCGAGTGGCTTGATCATCTGACGGGTGATGTTTTCAACCGTAGCCAGCCACGCCAAATTATTCCTTGGCAATTTGCGCAAGGACGCGTGCATCTCGTTGAAGCCGGATATGTGAACGCTTAAAAGATTATTTGCCGGCCATCATGACAAGCTGCAAATAACAGATGCGGCGCTTGTAGGAACGCTCTTGGTTCCACTCGTAAATCAGCAGGCGAGGGCGCTCGGCATTTTTGCGCTCGACTTTGATGTCGATTTCATCGGGAAGAAGAATTCCCAAATGGCGCAAAGCGCGATGGGGACCCGCTTCAATCTTGTCGAGCAAATCGCGCTCCACCCAGCAGCGCGCCAAGACAGCACCGAGATAATCAATGATGCGTTCTTTTAATTGACGCGCGTCGATAATGATTTCGATCGGTGGCTCTTGGTGGAAATCATTGGACGAGGCGAGCGGGGGAAGGGCGATCGGCTGAGACGAGCCTTGAGTGTCAGCCTGTCCATTGGCGGCCTGATCATGCGGGACGACAGCTGTCGTTCCGTCGATCACAATTGGAAGATTTTTTCCATACGCCATGAAACGCGCCCTTACGACCCGGCAAAACATACCAAGTATTCGTGAAACTACAGGGCGGAATTATTCCTGACAAGCGGTTGATTTAATCGCTGGATCAGATGCTTGGTAATTAGTTGAGCACCGTCACATCGGCGTGGGGCTGGCGGAGCAATCCTCGGCCATAGCGCACCATGATGAATTCGACATTTAGAGTGGCTGGTTTGATCATCACGGGAATGGCTTTTCCCACGGCACCAAGCGAGGCAAGGACGCCGTCGCGGACGCGGTCTCCCGCCTCATGATTGAGGCTATGAATCTCGATGGCTTGCACAGCACCGAAAAGAAGAGATTTGAGGCGGTCCATGATCTGTTACTCAAGGTCAATTCACTGACGATAGATCATAGTCAGCAAGTTTGGGGCCAGCCGTTCTCCAATATAAATATTTGATATTATTCATGTTCTTATGTCAGAAGCTTGACGCTGCGTAGTAAATCTACAGCTCATCTTTTTTGCCGCACGGCGCTTTAATTCCTGCTATTTTTACAAATAACAAGAACCGGACGCCTAGGGCGCATTCGGCTGAGGGAGGAAGAATTGACGTTCAGCATTGCTTCGATTGAGACAAAAACAGGACCGCGCGCAGTCCTCGTGATGGATGGTCAGGTCGTGGATATTGCCAAGGCCACCGGCAATGAGGCGGATTCGAGTGTGCTGACGCTGCTGGCTGACTTCGATGCCAATCTCGCGCGTCTCGACAAGCTGGCAGCGAGTAAGCCTGCTGGCTTTGCCCTCGAATCTGTGACGCTGGCCTCGCCCATTCCACTCCCGCCAGTTCTCTATTGCGCGGGGTCTAACTATGCCGACCATGCGGCTGAAATGGCTAAAGCTGCCGGACGCGAACCCCCGAAGGATCCCCATGAGCTGGGTCAGCGCTCCTGGCATTTTCTGAAATCATCGCGCTCGGCCATTGGCCCGCATGCTGACATCCCATTCCCCGAGCATGTCAAAAAGCTCGATTGGGAAGCTGAACTGGGTGTGGTCATTGGCCGTCCTTGTCGGAATGTTTCTGAAGACAAGGCGCTGGATTATGTGGCCGGCTATCTGGTCGCCAATGATCTGTCGGCTCGTGATCTGTCACGTCGCAATGGTGTGCCGGATAATTCCATCTTCCGGAACGATTGGACCTCGCACAAAAGCTTCGATGGTGCCTGTCCGCTGGGGCCTTGGATCACGCTCGCCCGCGACATACCCGATCCGCATAAGCTGAAAATGCGCCTCGATGTGAACGGCGCCGTGAAGCAGGATTCCAACACCGGCTATATGATCTTCGACATCAAGGAACAGATCGCGGATCTCTCCAGTCGCATGACTTTGCTGCCCGGCGATATCATTCTGACGGGCACACCCGCCGGTGTCGGTAACGGGCGCGGCGAATATTTGAATAAGGGTGATGTGGTGACTGTCGAGATCGAAGGTCTCGGCAAGATCAGCAATCATTTTGTTTAATTGCCATTAGTTTGCCGCTGCTTCTTCAAGCAGGGTAAGAGCAAATTCAAGGGCCGCGCGGCGAATGCTGGCGCGGCCTTTGTCGTCAAAGCGCTTCTCGAAAAGATCGGGCTCTGCGCCACGTCGGGCGCGGGCGAATTGGATCAGGCCAACGGGTTTTTCAGCGCTGCCTCCGGTCGGACCCGCAATTCCGGTGACGGCCACTGACAGATCGGCTTTGGAATGCTGTAGCGCTCCTGAAGCCATAGCCTGAGCGACCTGTGGGCTTACGGCGCCATGGGCGTCGATGAGAGCCATAGGCACGCCGATCATCTCGGCTTTGGCTTCATTGGAATAGGTCACAAAGGCCCGGTCGACGACTGCTGAGGAGCCAGGAATTTCGGTGAGCAGTGCCGAGATCAGCCCGCCCGTGCAGGATTCAGCCGTAGCGATCTTGATCCTTTTGGTTGTGCAGAGGCGAATGAGCGCCTCGGCGCGCGCCAACAGACCCGGATCAAATAGCGCACTCATTCTGGCAATCGGATTGTGGCAAGTGCCATGGCAGCTATACCTTCACGTCGACCAGTGAAGCCAAGTCCTTCCGATGTCGTGGCTTTCACTCCAACGCGATGGAGCGGCAGGTCGCAGATTTCGGCAATGCGCGCGCGTATTGCGTCGCGATGCGGGCCCACTTTTGGAGCCTCGCAGATGAGGGTGCCATCGAGATGGGCGATCTTGCCACCGCGCTTGCCAACCAGTGATACGGCATGGCGCAAGAACTGGTCGGAGGCGGCGCCCCTCCATTGGGGATCGGATGGCGGGAAATGAGAGCCGATATCGCCGTCCGCCAGAGCGCCGAGAATGGCATCAGTCAGCGCATGAAGCAGAACGTCCGCATCTGAATGCCCCATGAGGGTGGCCGTGTGCGGGATCTTGACCCCGCCAAGCCAGACATGGTCGCCAGGCCCGAAAGCATGCACGTCATAGCCTTGGCCAGTGCGGACGTCGGAGAGTTCGGCGGACATAAGGCGCTCCATAGTGGCGAAATCGCTCGCCTCGGTAACTTTCAGATTGTTGGCATCGCCTGGGAAGAGGTGGACCTTGTGGCCCGCCCATTCGGCAACCGCGCCATCGTCGGTCAGATTTTTAATATTCTTTTTAGCAGCATATTGATGCGCTTTGAGGATGAGAGAATAGGTGAAGCTTTGGGGCGTCTGCACAGCGCGCAATGTGGCGCGCTCTGGCGTCAGGGACACGAAGCCTTGCGCATCGATCTGCTTGATCGTATCGCTGACCACAAGTCCCGGAATGGCCGCGCCATGCACGCGTGCGGCCTCGACCGCACGGGTCAGAAGCTGGGGTACTGGAAGGCAACGGGCGCCATCATGAATGAGGACGATCTGCGGCTGATCTCCGGCCAGCGCTTCCAGCCCCCTGAGAACCGATGCTTGGCGCGTATCGCCACCCGTCACGGGAGCGCGGCAGAGAGCGCGCGCGTCAGCAGGCAGAGCGTCAAGGACAGTTGCGAAGAGCGGCTCGTCACCCGGCCCGATCACGGGCTGAATGGGGGCGCGCAGGGCTGACAGCGCCTCAATAGTATGGGCGAGCAGCGGGCGGCCCAGAAGCGGCGCATATTGTTTGGGAACGGGCCCGCCTGCGCGTAAACCTTTTCCCGCCGCGACCAGCACGATGGCGATCTCTGAAACGTGGTCTGGGGCAGCTGCCAAGCATGGTCTCCTTGTCCCGCTCTGTGTGGCGTGATTTGTCGAATGGGTCAATTCGGCTGAAGGCGTGGGGCGTTAACGTCAGATTCACCTAAGGCCATCAAATTCGGCCACATGGTCAAACGTCGCCGCCTTCGCGCTATTCTGATCCCGCTCGTGCTCTACGCAGTGTCGGGTTCGGCTGCGTCTTATTTCGTCTGGCATGCCTACAATGGAACCCGTGGCCTCAAGGCCAAGGAAGAATACCGGATGAAGATCGACGAACTGCAGGGACGTCTGGATGCCTTGCAAAGTGAGCGTCATGGCTTTGAACGTCGCGTGCGGATGATGTCGTCCGATTCTCTCGATCGTGATCTTTTGGAAGAACAGTCTCGCGTGACTTTGGGCCGCGTGCATAAAGACGAATTGATCTTCTTTTACCGCTGAATTCTGGTCTTTTTGCTAGTTAACTCGTTTCATGTTTATTTTTTTGCATAACGATAATCCAGTTAATTTAATTAAGTAGCTGTTATTGCTATAAAATACAATGTTTGATTTCTGTTTCTTCCCCCTCGCATTATCCTTTAGCCTGATCTAACCTTTGCCCTAGCAGGCCCCGGGCGTTGGAGCTTGCGATCAGGTTCAGGAGCCAACATGGCAGCGTCTGCCTCTTCACGGTCTAAAACGCAGAAAAATGCGGGACCAGCCGAATTCAACCGAGACCAAGAACTTCATGCCTATCGCGAAATGCTGTTGATCCGGCGTTTCGAGGAAAAGGCTGGCCAGATGTATGGCATGGGCCTGATTGGCGGTTTCTGCCACCTCTATATCGGCCAAGAGGCTGTGGTGGTGGGCATGCAAATGGCTGCCAAGGAAGGCGACCAGATCATCACTGGTTATCGTGATCACGGCCACATGCTCGTTTGCGGCATGGACCCGAAGGGCGTGATGGCCGAGCTCACCGGACGTCGCGGCGGCTTGTCGAAAGGCAAGGGCGGCTCGATGCATATGTTCTCGAAAGAGAAGCATTTTTACGGCGGCCACGGCATTGTCGGCGCGCAAGTTTCGCTGGGCACAGGTCTCGCCTTTGCCAATCATTATCGCGGCAATGGCAATGTCTCGATGGTCTATTTCGGCGATGGCGCGGCCAATCAGGGCCAGGTCTATGAGAGCTTCAATATGGCGGAGCTCTGGAAATTGCCGGCCGTCTACATCATCGAAAATAATCGCTATGCGATGGGAACGGCTGTGTCGCGAGCTTCGGCACAAGCTGATTTTTCGAAGCGCGGAATTTCTTTCAACATTCCAGGCGAACAGGTTGACGGCATGGATGTGCGCGCCGTGAAAGCGGCTGGCGCGAAAGCTTTGGCTTGGTGTCGCGAAGGCAAGGGCCCCTACATTCTTGAAATGCAGACCTATCGCTATCGCGGTCACTCCATGTCCGATCCGGCGAAATATCGCTCGAAGGAAGAAGTGCAGAAGATGCGCGAAGAGCATGACCCGATTGAACAGGTACGTGGTCGCCTGTTGCGGGAAAAATTCGCGACTGAAGATGAATTGAAAGCAATTGACGCAAAAGTGCGTGCGATTGTGGCGGAAGCTGCCGAATTCGCGACCAACGATCCAGAGCCGGATCCGTCCGAATTGTGGACGGATATTTTGGTTTAATCGGAGGATCGACAATGGCTGTGAATATTCTCATGCCCGCTCTGTCTCCGACGATGGAACAGGGCAAGCTTGCTAAATGGGTCAAGAAAGTCGGCGATACGGTAAAATCCGGCGATGTGCTCGCCGAGATCGAAACCGATAAGGCGACGATGGAAGTGGAAGCGGTGGATGAAGGCGTGCTCGCTGCCATCCTTATTCCCGATGGCACGGAAAATGTCGCGGTGAATACGCCGATTGCGATTATCACGGCAGAAGGCGAAAGAGCTGATGCGGTGCCAGCTACAGCTTCAAAGCCAGCTGCGCAGGATGCAGGTGGTGAAAAGCTGGCTGCTGCCTCGATGCAGAGCGATTTTCCGGCTCCGCCAGTTGTGACAGTTGCAGCAGCTCCTGACGTGCCGCCAGGCACGCCGATGGTTGCGATGACTGTGCGCGAAGCTTTGCGCGATGCGATGGCTGAAGAAATGCGCGCAGATGAAGATGTCTTCATCATGGGTGAAGAAGTCGCTGAATATCAGGGCGCCTATAAGATTACCCAAGGCTTGTTGCAGGAGTTTGGTGCTCGCCGCGTGATTGATACGCCAATTACTGAGCATGGTTTTGCTGGTATTGGTGTGGGCGCGGCGATGACAGGCTTGAAGCCCATCGTTGAATTCATGACCTTCAATTTCGCCATGCAGGCGATTGACCAGATCATCAATTCTGCGGCCAAAACGCTTTATATGTCGGGCGGCCAGATGGGTTGTCCGATTGTGTTCCGCGGGCCAAATGGTGCTGCGGCGCGCGTCGCGGCCCAGCATTCGCAGGATTTTGCGGCTTGGTATTCGCAGATTCCAGGCTTGAAAGTTGTCGCTCCTTATACGGCGGCTGACTTCAAGGGCTTGATGAAATCCGCGATCCGCGATCCGAATCCGATCATCTTCCTTGAGAATGAAATTCTCTATGGGCAGACGTTCGATGTGCCCAAGCTTGATGATTACACCGTGCCGATTGGCAAGGCGCGTGTTCATCGCACGGGTAAGGATGTGACGCTGGTTTCGTGGTCGATTGGTATGACTTACGCCGTCAAGGCTGCTGAAGAGCTCGCCAAGGAAGGCATTGAAGCTGAGATCATCGACCTGCGCACAATCCGTCCGATGGACACGGATACGATTATCGCGTCCGTTCAGAAGACAGGCCGCTGCGTGACGGTGGAAGAAGGCTATCCACAATCGGGCGTTGGTGCGGAAATCGCCGCGCGCGTGATGGAACGGGCTTTCGACTGGCTCGATGCGCCGGTTCTGCGTGTCACCGGCAAGGATGTGCCGATGCCTTACGCCGCCAATCTCGAAAAGCTTGCGCTGCCGAATGTTGGTGAAGTCATCCAGGCGGCGAAAGCCGTGCTCTATCGCTAAGGGGAGCGCGGACCATGCCGATCAACATTCTGATGCCCGCGCTTTCGCCCACAATGGAAAAGGGCAATCTGGCGCGCTGGTTGAAAAAAGAAGGTGACACGATCAAGGCGGGTGATGTGCTCGCCGAGATTGAGACCGATAAGGCGACGATGGAAGTCGAGGCTGTCGATGAAGGTATCCTCGCTAAAATCATGGTCGCTGATGGCACCGCTGATGTTGCGGTCAACACGCTGATTGGCGTGATTGCGTCGGAAGGTGAAGATGTGAAGGCAGCCGCTTCTTCGGGCGGCTCTCCGGCCTCTCCACCGAAAGCTGCTGCTGCTGCTTCTCCTGCTGCTCCAGCACAGGCTGCTTCTGCTGCACCAGTTGCAGCTGCGACCGTGGCGGCTGCGCCTGCCTCGGGTGCGCGCGTGTTTGCGTCACCTCTCGCACGTCGCATTGCCAAAGATGCACGCATTGATTTGACGCGCGTGAAGGGCACCGGTCCGCACGGTCGTATCGTCGAGCGCGATGTGCGTGTGGCGATTGCTGGTGGTGGTGCTCTCGCGGCGCCTGCCGCAGGTGCATCAGCACCGAGTGCGCCAATGGGCATGTCGGATGCGACCATCCGCAAGTTCTTTGCTGATGGATCCTACGAAGAGATCCCGCATGACTCGATGCGCAAGACCATTGCGCGTCGTCTGGTTGAAGCCAAGCAGACGATTCCGCATTTCTACCTCTCGGTGGATTGCGAACTCGACACGCTGCTGGCTGCGCGCGAAGCGATCAATGCCAATGCGCCCAAGGACAAGGACGGGAAGCCGGCTTACAAAGTCTCGGTGAATGATTTCATCATCAAGGCTCTGGCAGTTGCGCTGCAACGCGTACCCGATGCGAATGTGACCTGGACTGAAGGCGCAATGCTGAAGCACAAGCATTCTGATGTTGGTGTGGCTGTTTCGATCCCGGGTGGTCTCATTACACCAATCGTGCGCATGGCTGAAACTAAAGGCCTCGCGCAAATCTCGAATGAGATGAAAGATTATGCGGCTCGTGCGCGTGCTCGCAAATTGAAGCCGGAAGAA
>Ga0209400_1000786_pt1 | contig 27511 bp, 22 predicted proteins | sample M_130807_EF_Meta_FD_187313 | JGI IMG/M metagenome (GOLD analysis project Ga0209400, IMG submission 187313) | Freshwater microbial communities from Lake Montjoie, Canada to study carbon cycling - M_130807_EF_MetaG (SPAdes) (version 2) | ecosystem: Environmental > Aquatic > Freshwater > Lake... | reverse complement strand
TCTGGCTCTTGATGCAAATATGTCTAAGATTAAATTGCTTCGGTCTAAAATTTTAACCTGCAATGCTTCTTCTAAATTCCTAATTTGAGAAGGGCTGAGCTCATCATCAAAAATGACCAAGTCAATCTCAAAAGCAGTAATGTATTCCTTTATTTCGTCCAATTTTCCTTCACCAATATAGGTTTTAGGATGTCGGTTAGGCAGGCGTTGTAAAAATCTATTTTTAACTACAGCACCTGCTGTTAGGGCTAGAAATTCTAATTCATCAAGGTATTCTTCAGCTTGTTCTAAGCGTTGTTGTTGGGTAATGACACCAACCAATACAGCGGTTTCATTTGCCTTCTGGGTTTCAAATATTTTTTTTCTTGCCATTAAAAAATAGTTCAAACAAGCTTGCGCTTGCTTATTTTCGTTTGAGTATTCTATTGCAAAGTAATGTCAAAATTTAAGCTTTTGTGTATTCTTTTTCTCTTGTTCCCATATACGCAATGGGCGCAGCAGATAGATATGGGCAATCCTCAAAAAATTAAAAACAAAACGTATTATTCTCAAGTAATAGGCGAACAAAATGGCAATGTGTTTTTATTGCGTTGTAAAAACCAATTGTTCAATTCAGAATTGACCATTGAAAAATACAAAAGTAATTTGGCATTGGAATTTTCTATTCCCCTGCCATTGCCAGTAAATGGATTGGTTGAAAGAGTTCTCTTGTTTGAAGATAAATTATTGGTTTTTGTTTCTGCTAAAAATGAAAGTACCCAAACCATAGATGTATTGGTACAAGCCATCGATTTTAATTTCAAGCCACTTCAAAATACAAAAATTATTTGCAGCATTCCTGCGTCTAAGTTCTTACCTAAACGAACCATTCAAATCAAACCGAATGCCAATAAAAGTTTGTTTGGGGTGATGTTGTTAAGTCTTGGCCAATCTGAAGAAGCGGTCTTGCATTTTTATCAGTACGATATAGCCTTGAACCAAAAATTTGGCAAGCAGTTTATGTTGTCAGATGCAGAACCCAATGTGTTTATTTCTGCTTTCGATTTATCTAATAATGGAGAAACATTTGCATTGGTAGATTACCCTGAAAAACAAAATGCAGCCAATACGCGCAAATATTTTATGTATGGCTATTTCCCATCAACAGATAAAGTATTAGAATTTAATATCCTCGGCAAAGACAGTTTTGTGTTAGAAGATTTGGGCTTTTGTTTGAATAATTTTAACCAAAGTATTGCAGTCAGTGGTTTGTGTACTTCCTCTGGTAATTCAAGTATACCTTCCTATTTTTTCAGGTCTTATGCTTTAAAATCAGGTCAACTTTTACAAAGTAATTTTGCCCCTTTAGAGGAGCAATTTCTAAGACAATTGGCTAATGCTGGCATCAACCGGATGAATACCGACTTGAATGATTTTTACATTCGAAAAATATTGCCAAGGAGTGATGGCGGCTGTATTCTGCTTACTGAAAAGTTTTACCAAACACGTCAAAACTATACCTATTACGTCAACAATTATCCGCAAACCAGTTCTAGAATCATCTATAATTTTGATGAAATTGGGGTCATCAATATTCAAGCAAATGGGGGCTTACAGTTTTCTGAATTGATCAAAAAGCACCAAAGCGCAGCCAGTGATGGGGGGTATTTACTCTCATTTTTGCCAATAGTTACCAATGATCAAATCTATCTTTTATTGAATGATGAGGGTACAGACAAAACAGAATTGAATTTGCAAAGTATCAGTTATGATGGGAAGTTTGACAAACATATCTTGTTAAAAAATGCCAGTTCAAGTTGTGCGATCATCCCTTCAGAATACAAACAAATTTCATCCAATTCAGCAATTATTTGCGCAATTCGAGATAAGCGATTTACTTTGATGAGAATAACCTTTTAAACCTTGCTCAGTCTATTCCGAATAAACTCCATTTTTGCATTTGTTTGCATTCTCCTTTTTACTTTGCTATTGAGGATTTCTCCTTTTTTTCATCCAGTAACAGCCATTGCTACACCCAATACCCCTTTGGCGCAGTATTTCTATTATTGGTTTGATTTAAGCGCTCAGTTCAGTTTCACACAGTATATTTTAGCTTCCTTATTGGTTTTTTTACAAGCCCTATTGGTTCATTTTATGGCATCAACCCATACGGTTTTGTTTAAAAATAGTCCAATGCCAGCTTTGTTTTTTGTCATCATCAATAGTATTTATCCTGAGCAATTGTTTTTGAGTCCACAGCTCATTGCCAATACTTTTTTGTTATTTATGTTGTTCAGGCTTTTTTATTTATACGAATCGGAAAGCCCAATTTTATTGGTATTTGATGCAGGTTTGTTTTTAGGGTTTGGTTTGCAGTTCTCTTACGATGTTTGGATTTATTTGCCCTTTATTTTAACCAGTATCATTACCTTAACTTCATTTAGTGTCAGGTATTTGTTAATTGCCATCATAGGCATGTTGTTACCCGCTTATTTTGTGGGTATCCTGTTTTATTTAACAGACCAGTTTGGTTCATTTTTACAATCATTCCAATACAGCATTCAAAAAAACTATTTCAACCCATTGCAAATTGGTGCCAAGCAAATGTTGCCTTTTACCTTTATGCTCATTCCTTTGATTCGTTCTATCTTTAACATGCAAAGCAATTATTTTAGAAACAAAGTAAAAACAAGGCGTGTTCAGTTAAGTATTGGGGTTTTGTTTTTATTTGGCTTGCTATCATTGGTGGTAGAGAATGAGGGTTTTAAGTATGCTTTGCCATTTTTAGCCACTCCACTCTCATTTTTATTGGCCAATTATTTCAACAGTGAAAAACGTTTTTGGTTCAAAGAACTTTTATTTTATGGTATTCTAGTTTCAATTGCTCTTATTCAATTTAGTGTGATCTAATGTTTTATTTGTTTTCAAAAATATTGTATGCCTTGGTAGCGCCAGTGAGCCTGGTGGTACTGTTTTTTCTGATCTATTTCATCAGTAAAAGAAAACTATACCTCTATATTGCTTTTGCTTTAACGGTATTTTTTTCAAATCCCTTCATTGCTCAAACCTGCATGGCATGGTACGAAACCAAACCCGTTGCAATCCCACCAAAGAAGAAATATGATGCGCTCATCCTATTAGGCGGATTCACCAGTACCATTGAAGTGGATGGCAAAATAAGGCCAGTATACAGCGACGGCAACGACCGCATGATGCAAGCCATAGAATTGTTTAGGGATGGCATAAGCAATTGTATCATATATTCTGCTGGTCGAGACAGTGTTTTCAATGAATACCTACCTGAATCGGTGGTAGGTAAACAGTATTTGGTAAAATCGTGTATTCCTGATTCTTGTATTTTGATTGAATCAGTCTCCATCAATACCTATGAAAATGCAAAATTTACCCGCATATTGTTAGAACAAAAAATCCCCAATTGGCAGCAAAAACACTTTTTATTATTGAGTTCTGGGTTCCATTTGCCAAGGGCTATTGCTTGTTTTCAAAAGCAAGGCATCCCAATAGATGCTTATGCAACCGATATACGCTCTATTCAAAGTAAATTCACTTTGTTGAATACACTGATGCCCACTTATGGAGGCTTTGAAATTTGGACTTTCTTGCTCAAAGAATGGATAGGGATAGCAGTTTACAAATTGAAGGGTTATTGCTAAATCTGTTCCAATTGTCAATAGCTTGTCAAAGCTTTTAAATCCTTAAATGTTTCAGATTGTTTGTGTAACTTTGCTCCCTCAATCATGGAACTACTCAAAGAAATAGTTGAAATAGGTTTTTTATTTTTCCTTATCAAAGGATTGCTTTGGATAGTGCTTTTTCTCTTGGTTTATTTCGGTTTAATGAAAAAAGAGAAAATGAGAGCCATTCTTCAAAAACTCAGGTTCAAGAAGAAATCAAAAGAACTTTGAGTGGTTATCAAATAAAAAAATATTCATTAATTCATCATTTCCGCAATTGAAATTCAATTGTTTCTATTAATTTCGCTGCCCCAATTAGTTAATTAACATAAAAAATGAGCAACATCACTTTTACAATGATCAAGCCAGATGCAGTAGCCAACGGCCATACAGGAAAAATCATTGACCAAATTATTCAATCAGGTTTCAAAATTGAAGCCATGAAATACATTCACTTGAGCAATGATATGGCTGGTGCCTTTTATGCAGTGCACAAAGAGCGTTCTTTCTACAAAGAATTGGTTGATTTTATGACTAGTGGACCAATCGTAGCAGCAGTTTTGGCAAAAGACAATGCTGTACTAGATTTCAGAACATTAATTGGTGCTACTGACCCAGCTAAGGCAGATGCAGGTACCATCCGTAACTTGTACGCTAAATCTATTGATGCCAATGCAATTCACGGATCTGACAGTGACGAAAATGCTGCAATTGAAGCGAGTTTTTTCTTTTCTGCATTCGAAAGATTCTAAAAATAAATTTACACAAACAAGAAGGGGTTGGAGCAAGCAATTGTTTCAACCTTTTTTGTTGATACCTTTCAGCTACAATTGTGTTTCTTTGAAACCTTCATGTCTAGTTTAGCTTCTATATTTAACAATTTAAGTCCAGCACAAGAAGCCCATAAAAAACAATTAATGGGGGTATTGCAAGATTATTTGCCACCAATGGCAATAGAAAGGTGTGCAGAGCTCATTATGCATTATCACTTGCACTTACACATTGAAGTAGCCCGAAAAGGCCGATACGGAGATTATGCCCCCCATTCAGGTCATGGCAACCGCATCTCTATCAATTACAATTTAAGCCCTTTTGAGTTTTTGCTCACTTTTATACATGAACTGGCCCATCATACCACCTATGTTAAATATGGGAATTTACCAGAACCACATGGTGCCCAATGGAAAGCAGAATTTAGCTTAAACATGAAGCCCTTTTTGTCTGTTGACTTGTTTCCATACGATTTAAAAGCAGCCATTCAAAAGCACATGGTCAACCCTAAATTTTCGCATGCAGCGGATATTGCTTTGTTGAAAGTTTTGAAAAAATACGATGCCAAAAAACAGCACCAAATCCATGTAAATGAATTAGAAAATGGCTATTTGTTTACCATTCCATCTCATCCACATGTTTGGATGAAAAAAATAAAAAACCTAAGAACCTATGCGCTCTGTGAAGATGCCACTACCAAGGCGCAATATAAAGTGCATTTAATGGCGCAAGTACAAGCCTATCAAGCACCCGAATAGGCTTACAATCGCGCTAACATTTTGTCGTGCATTTGCACCAAGGTTTGCTCCAAATTGTAGCTCCAATCCCAAGTAGGGTAATGTGATTTAAATTTATTGACATCACTGATATACCAAATATGATCCCCAATTCTATTGGTTTCGGCATAGGTAAAATTCATTTTGTTGCCAGAGATTTTCTCACACCAATCAATGGCTTCTAACATACTGCAATTGGCATGTCTACCGCCTCCAGCATTGTAAACTTCTCCCGCCTTTGGTGCCTGGTAAAAATGCCAGAACATGTTCACCAAATCAAAAGAATGAATATTGTCTCTTACTTGTTTCCCCTTGTATCCAAAAATGGTATAATGGTTTCCAGTAATTGCACATTTCATTAAATAGGCTAAAAATCCGTGTAATTGCGCACCACTGTGGTTAGGACCAGTTAAACATCCGCCTCTGAATACGCCAGTTTTCATGCCAAAATACTTTCCATATTCTTGAACCATCACATCGGCGGCTACTTTACTTGCACCAAATACCGAGTGTTTGGTTTGATCTATGCTCATTTGTTCGTCAATACCATGTTTGAAATAAGCATGTGTTTCATCAATTTCCCATCTTTTTTCTAATTCAATCAAAGGCAAATAGTTGGGCGTATCACCATACACTTTATTGGTTGAAGTAAAAATAAACACAGCATGTTCTGCGTAAATTCTGGTCAATTCTAATAAGTTCAATGTACCTGTTGCATTCACACCAAAATCAGTCAAAGGCTCTTTTGCTGCCCAGTCGTGGCTGGGTTGTGCCGCTGTATGTACAATTAATTTGATATCGCTACCGTAAGTTTTGAATACATTTTCTAAGCCTGCATAATCTCTAATATCAATGTTTTCAGATTTGAAATTGCTGAATTTTTCTGCCAGCCTGTGTTTGTTCCATTCGGTTGAACTTTCAGCTCCAAAAAAATAAGAGCGCAAATTGTTGTCAATGCCAATCACCAAATCAAATTTGTCGGCAAAAAATTCAACGGCTTCCCCACCAATTAGGCCACTACTTCCGGTTACCAATGCAATATTCATGTATGTGTACTTTTCGTTTTTAAGATAAAATTTGTTTCAATTGTTGCTCGTTTGCTTTCATCCAGTTAAAGGTGTCTAGCAAAAGTGTTTCAAGATTTTTCTTGGGTTTCCATCCATTGATTGCATGTAATTTGCTGCAATCGCTACTGTAAATTCTAATATCAGCAGTTCTGTTTTCTGTAACAGCATGCATTGGAATTTTATTCCCTGTTATTTGCTGGCATACTGCGGTTAATTCTTGTAAACTAAAACTTACATCAGTGCTTCCGCCTACATTTAAAATTTGTCCGTTGTATAAATCAGGGAATTCAATTTGATGGGCTACTAGTTCGCATAAATCGTCAATATGCAATACATCGCGCATTTGTTTGCCAGTTCCGCCATATCCAATATAACTGAGTTCTGATTTGAAATAATGTCTGGCAAGCCAAAGCACCAAAACCCCTTGGTCCACTTTTCCCATTTGCCAAGGTCCGCTCAATACCCCACATCTGTTGATGATGGTTTTCATGCCTCTCAAAGCTTGGTATTCTGTAATTAAATACTCAGAAGCTAATTTCGTTGCCCCATAAAAAGAACGGCTGCCTCCTAATGGAAATTGTTCGCTGATTCCTTTTGAACTGATACCCGGTAAACTTTGTTCATCAGTCCAAGAGAACCTTGTTGCTTCTTCAATAAAAGATGCATTTTCCATGGCTTGAATAGGATATACCCTGCTGGTTGATAGGAATACAAATTGCGCTTTGTATTTGTCTGCAATTTCTAAGCAATTGACAGTTCCCATCAAATTGCTATTGATCAAGGGATAGATTGGAGAGTTTATTCCAGATAAAACAGAGGGGTCTGCAGAGGCATCTATCACCACATCTAAGTGAGTGATGCCATCAAAATCTTCAGAGTTTCTGCAATCGCCATGTATAAATTCAACACCTACTTCTTTGAGTCTGCTCAAGTTTAATTCAGAGCCCCTTCTTTTTAAATTATCGAATGCAATAACAGTAAACTCAGGATATTGCTTTTTCAAGAATATACTCAAATTAGAACCAACAAATCCTGCTCCGCCTGTAATTAAAATTCGCTTTGACATGTGATGTTTAAAAGAGTGCAATTTTAAGCTAAAATAGACAAAGAACCTATATTATTCCCAATTAGGGCATTTGAAACTCGGCCTCAAATAAAGATTTAAATAGTAAGGGGTTTGTCTTGAATCCTTCGGCAAAACTGCCCTTTCTTAATTCACAGCCTGGTACAAGGTAATAGGTGCAAGGGAATTGGTCCCAACAGCTGCTGTTTTGTTTGTTAATGATGACCTTTTCTATGCCCATTTGAGAGGCGTTGAGCTCAATAAGGGGGTAAGGGTCTGGCAATAGCCAAGCATTTTGGGCATAGTGATGGCTGTAACTTTTCATTCCCGCCAAAGCCAAGCTTGCGCCAAGCACTAAAAATTGGATGCTCTTTTTATAAGGTAGGTCTGTGTAAACACCCAAACCTAAGCCAATCAAGAGCCAGAAATAACCAAAAGCATAGCGAATATGTGGGCCATTGCTGATACAGAATAACAAACCAAAAACACCAAACCCAAGCAAAAGTAACAATTGCTTGTTTTGATAATTTTTGCGCTTCACTAAAATCAGAAGAATGGCTGCAAGCACTGTCAGCATCACAATTTTATTGGCCCAATCGTGCTGATTGAACCAAATTGGTAGCCACTCAGTAAAACCTAATTTGGCGGTTTCCATAATGGGAGCGCCAGGAATTTTACCCCATTGCATGATACTAAATCGTTCAAATTCTAATACTTCAGCTGGAACTTTCCAATCAAAAGAAAACAGATCAATTTGATGGATAGGGTAAGCCAACCAGCCCGAAACTAGGATGTTTCCTATCAACCAAGGCAGGAGGTAAAGACTTCCAAAAACCAAGAGCCTCCAAGCGTTACTAAAATTAAAGTTCAAGATAAAAGCCACTACCAATAAAGCAAGCATTGGAAAAGCATTCAGCTTGATGCTGATGGCAAAACAAACCAAAAGGGCCAATTTTAAAAAAGCACTTATTGTATTCGCTTGCTGCATTGTTTGTATGCTTTCAATTGCAGTAAAAAGCACCAAAATTGCAATTGGAAAATCGGGGCTTACACTTCCTGCAAAGGCGGTTTTAAAACTCAAAACAGTAAATAGCAATAAACCCCAATTCAATCCTTTTTCTATGCCCTTACTTTGCTTTAGGTTTTGCAAACACCAACTCAAAGAAACAATAGCCAACAAAGGGTTCAAGCAATAAATACTTTTTAAGTTCCCAATGCCAAATCCAAAAACGGCTTGTACATTGAACCACCAATTGTTGTTTGCCAATGGCCTATTAAAATTCCCAAGTCCCAATATATTGGGGTAATGTTCAGCCCATTTGATGGCCTGTAAATGGTAATCGGCAATGTCTCCAAAACCTGGTCTTCCACTTATTGCTATTGTACCAATCCCCAGTAAAATAAGTGTAGTTCCTTGGCTTAGCCATTTTAAATACTTTTTTCTGTTTTCAGGAAACAATAAGGTATTTCCAATTCCAACCAAAAGTATGCTGCTTTGAATACCCTTGTCTATCGGTAAAAAAAAATGAAGCAATGCCGTAAGCCAAGCCAAAAATGCCAAGCCAAAAAGCATTGTTTTTTCTTGATTTTCAGTGGTAGCATTTTCAGCAGTAACAAGTTTCAATGCATGAGTAAATAAGTTTCCCCATTCAAAACAAACCCAAGAGGCCAATACCAAAAGCAAAAAGGCAATAATCATACACAAGTATAATTAGTTTGAGATGGATTCAGAATGCAAGACTTAAAATATTGAGTATTCGATATGACTTTGAATGAAATATAGACAAAATATTCAGGTTTTTTTAAATTCACTCCTAAATTTAGTGCATATTTGCAAGGTTATGAGCGTAAGACAGGAAAAATTTGCAGGATTGATTCAGCAACACATTGCTGAGATTCTCCAAAGGAACAAAGCATGGGTGAACAATCAATTTGTAACCATCAGTAAGGTTCAAGTATCGCCAGATTTGGGCTACGCTAAAATTTACCTAAGCTTGTTTACAGCGCCAAACAAACAATTGTTATTGGATACAGTAAAGTTTCATAGCCGTGAAATTAGAAAACAATTGGCTGCTAAAATTAAAAACCAAGCCCGAATTGTGCCAGAGCTAGAATTTTTCATCGATGACAGCCTTGATTATGTATTCCACATGGAAGAAGTTTTCAAAAAAATTCAATCTAAAGATCAATCAGACAACAAGGAATAAAGAAAAGAAATGAATTACGATCCAATCAAAAAAGACTTAGGTAATGTTTTTAACAAGCACCCTTTTTTAAGAAAATTATTTTATCAGTTATTAGATTTATTGCTCTTGCGTACTTGGCATGTACACCGTGAACTCAGAAAATGGACTTCAAACCAAAGCAAAGCCATGGTATTAGATGCTGGTTCAGGATTTGGACAATACAGTTTTTATTTGTCGCGTAAAAATCCTCATTACACCATTGATGCAGTTGACGTAAAAGATGACCAAATTGCGGATTGCAATGCCTTTTTCCAAAAAGTGAATTTGACCAATGTAAAATTCCAAGTGGGCGACTTAACCCAAAGCATTGCAGATAACAAATACGATTTGGTAGTTTGTGTGGATGTAATGGAGCATATTTTAGAAGATGTAACAGTCTTTAAAAATTTCCATCAGGCCATGAAATCAGGCGCCATGTTGTTAATTTCAACACCTAGCGACCAAGGTGGAAGTGATGTGCATGAAGAAACAGGGGAGAGCTTTATTGGAGAACATGTTAGAGATGGGTACAATGTAGCTGAAATGGCGGATAAACTGAAGCAAGCTGGATTTGAGAAAATGGAAATTTTATACAGCTATGGTGCTCCGGGTAAAATAGCTTGGAGATTGAGTATGAAATATCCAATGTTGATGCTCAATACCAGCAAATTGTTTTTTGTATTGATTCCATTTTATTATTTGATTACTTATCCATTCAGTTTTGTTTTAAATTATTTGGATACTTATACCAAACATACAACAGGTACTGGCTTGATTGTGAAGGCTTGGAAATAAATCGATGGGTCTCTCTTTTTCCATTGCATGGCGTTATTTTATCTCCAGGAAAAGGAGTGGGCAGTTCAATGCAGTAAGCTTAATTTCTTGGATAGCTTTGCTAGGCTACACAGTTGGGGCCGCAGCCCTTGTGATTGTACTTTCTGTTTTTAATGGGTTTGGCAATCTATTTGGAAGTTTATATGCCAATTTTGATGCCGATTTAAAAATTGTTCCTGTATCGGGAAAGTACTTTCAATCAGCGCTTTTACCTCTTCAAAAAATAAAGGGCATTGAAGGGATTCGTAGTCTCAATTTTGTGATTGAAGAAAATGCCCTTTTTAGGTATGGCAACAAACAAGCAATTGGTACCATACGTGCCATTGACAATGCTTATTTAAAAGATGCAAGCCTTGATACCAATATGGTAAGAGGAGAAGCATTGGTGCAAACTGGAGACAGTAATTTTGCTATAGTGGGGATAGGCCTTTCCTATCAACTAGGAGTTGATCCTGCAGACCCTTTTCAATTGTTTGGTGTGTTTCTGCCCCGAAAAGGTACCGTCAATCTTTACAATCCAAGTAGTGCATTTGCCGATGCTTATGTTCCTGTTGCTGGCATCTTTTCTGTACAAGATGAAGTAGATGCCAAATTTGTATTGTTGCCATTGAAATTGGTGCAAGAGCAAATGGGTTTGACAGATGGGTATACCGCGTGTGAAATAAGAATAAAGCCAGATGCTGATATTAAAAATATCAAGTCAACATTGAAATCTATCTTAGGAGATCAATTCGAAGTAAAAGATAGGTTTGAGCAAAGAGCCAGCTTTTATCAAATTATGCAATCAGAGAAAACCATTTCCTACTTTATTCTGGTTTTTATTTTATTCATTGCCGCATTCAATACCATTGGTACTTTGTATATGATGGTATTGGAAAAAAAGAAAGATCTAAATGTGCTAAACGCCTTGGGCTTGAAAAAAAGACAAGCATTTTTGGTCTTTTTTTACGAAAGTATCCTGTTGGCCTTTGTAGGCGGAATGGCAGGAATTTTAATGGGTAGTCTGGTGGTATTAGGTCAACAAGAATTTGCTTGGATTGCACTACATGAGTCAGAAAATTTCATACTCCATTCTTATCCAGTTCAACTGCTATGGGTTGATTTGTGGAATGTGTTTTTTACACTTTTTATATTAGGGGCCATTGCCGGAATTTATCCAGCTTACAAAGCCTCCCAACAAATGAAAAAGGTATTTCGATTGAACGAAAACTAAAGAAAAGGCTCGTTGAATTCTTTCAAGCGGCTCTTTAATTTACTTACAAAAGTTTTTATAAATGATTTGATAATGCTCATCTGATTTTTTTGTTTGTTAACGCAACACTATTGAAAATGTTTCTCAGTTGAAGCACATACGAACCTTAAAAGGCATTTATTTTTTTTAAAAACGCCAAACTCATTGGTGTATAAGGGATTTATAATGTATTAAAAATAAATTATAATTTAAAAAGTGCGCTATTAATTGCAATAAATCATGCGTTTTAAGGAAAATATGAAGGGTTTATATTAGCCTTAAATTTGAAAGCAATCATATTGAATTTTAGGCTGTGCTTTTGTTGTATTATTTCTAATGCGCTTCTAACCAGTTCTTACCTATTCCTGCTTCCACTACAATAGGAATTCCAATCGGCATGGCATTTTCCATGGTTTCAATTACCATTTTTCTCAAAGCATCAATTTCATCAATTGGGGCATCAAAAACCAATTCATCGTGTACCTGTAAAATCATTTTTGAGCCTTTGAAAATTGCTTTGTTTTCTTTCAGTTTTTGTTGAACTTGAATCATGGCCATTTTAATCATATCAGCAGCACTTCCCTGAATGGGTGCATTGATTGCATTTCGTTCAGCAAAACCTCTTACAGTATGGTTTGCAGAATGAATATCTCGCAAATATCTTCTTCGTCCTAGAAGTGTTTCTACATAGCCCTTTTCCTTTGCAAAGCCAATGGTTTCGTCCATGTATTGTTGAATACGTGGATAGAGTTTAAAATATTCAGCAATCAATGCGGCTGCTTCTTTTCTTGGAATGCCTAAATTCTGGCTTAATCCAAATGCCGATTGGCCATAAATCAAACCAAAATTAACTGCTTTGGCATTGCGTCTTTCATTGGCTGTTACTTCTTCAATTGATTTTCCGTAAACCCTTGCTGCGGTTGCTTGGTGAATATCTAAGCCATTTTTAAAAGCCTCGATCATGTTTTCTTCTTTGGCAATTGCGGCTATGATTCGCAATTCAATCTGAGAATAATCGGCACTCAAAAGCAAATGCGATTCATCTCTTGGTTCAAATGCTTTTCTGATCTCTCGACCTCTCTCGCTTCTAATTGGAATGTTCTGCAAATTTGGATTGTTTGAACTCAAACGACCGGTTGCTGCTACAGCTTGGTTAAAAGAAGTATGTACCCTCCCTGTGCGCTCATTGATCAAAAGTGGCAAGGCATCTACATAAGTTGATTTTAGTTTTTGCAATTGCCTTACGTCTAAAATACATTTTGCAATTTCATGTTCACTCAATCCAAGCAAAACATCTTCACCCGTTTGGTACTGCCCTGTTTTCGTCTTTTTTGCTTTAGGGTCTAATTTTAAATGTTCAAATAAAACCTCGCCCAATTGTTTAGGTGAAGAAATATTGAATGGAACACCCGCTAATTCAATGATTCTGCGTTCTAAGTTTTCTATTTCAGTTCCTAGTTCTTGTGAGTAAGCATTTAAAAAATTCGGGTTGATACGAATGCCTTCACGCTCCATATCACTTAAAACATCAACCAAAGGAAGCTCTACCTTATTGAATAAATCTAGCGCATTTTTAGAACGCAATTCGGGGGCTAATAGTTGTTTGAGTTGATAAGTTACATCGGCATCTTCAGCAGCATACTCTTTAATTTGTTCCAATGGAACATCTTTCATGCTCAATTGATTTTTACCTTTTTTGCCAATCAAAGTTTCAATGCTCATGGGTTCATAATTCAAGTAAATTCCACTCAAATAATCCATGCCATGTCTGAGGTCTGGTTCAATTAAATAATGAGCCAACATCGTATCAAACAAGGGGCCATTCAATGTTAAACCATAATTTTTCAGCATATTCAAATCGTATTTGATGTTCTGTCCAATTTTACAAATATGGACTGATTCAAAAACAGGCCTGAATAGCTCAAGTATTTCTTTCGCCTTTTCAAATGCTGGAGGAAATGGGATATACCAAGCCTCATGTGCTTTAACTGCAAAGGACATGCCCACAATGGCTGCATTGTTCGTATCGAGCTCAGTAGTTTCAGTATCAAAACATACCTCAGAATTTTGTAATAATTCTTGTGCCAAACTTTGCAAATCAATCAAGCTTTCAACAACATGGTAGCGATGTGTGGTATTGTTTACATTGTTTTTTGGCACAGCATTTTCTTCAGTCTCAGCCTCAAAGTTTATTGGCTTATTCGCAGTTGTGCTAATGGCCGCCCCTTGGTTAAACAAATCAAAAGAACCAGAATTACTGGCTTGTTCAGGCGAAACGTTATTGTTCGTTACCGCATCTCCAAACAATCTTTTGCTCAAAGTTCTGAACTCTAATTCTGCAAATAGTTTCTCTGTTTCTTCTTTGTTTGGCGCTTCTATTATTAAATCTTGTTCATCAAATTCAACAGGAACATTGATATCAATTGTAGCCAACATTTTAGAAAGGAGTGCCTGTTCTTTGTGGTTTTCTACATTTTCTTTTTGCTTGCCTTTTAGTTCATGGCTATTGGCCAATAAGCCTTCTATACTGCCATATTTTTGAACCAATACTTTGGCAGTTTTTTCACCAATACCAGGTATGCCTGGAATATTGTCAACCGCATCTCCCCATAATCCTAAAATATCAATTACTTGGTCAACTCTTTCAATCTCCCATCTTTTCAAAATTTCCGGAATTCCTAAAACTTCGATATCATTTCCCATTCGGGCTGGTTTGTAAATATAAATATGCTCTTCTACCAATTGTCCAAAGTCCTTGTCTGGGGTCATCATGTATACATCAAAATCAGCTCTTGCGGCTTTTTTGGCAAGGGTTCCAATCACATCATCTGCTTCAAATCCATCCATCATTAGTACTGGAATTTTTAAAGCTTTTGTTAAGGCAATGATATAGGGCAAAGAACGCGTAATGTCTTCAGGTTGTTCTTCTCTATGCGCTTTGTATTTTTCGTAAGCCTCGTGTCTGGCAGTGGGCGCAGGTGTATCAAATGCCACGCCAATATGGGTTGGTTTCTCTTTCTTGATCACATCTAAAAGGGTAGTGGTATAACCAAAAATAGCAGAAGTATTCATGCCATAACTGGTAATTCTTGGGTTTTGACTGAAGGCAAAATAAGCCCTGTAAACCAAAGCCATGCCGTCTAATAAAAACAATTTCTTGTTGCGCATGCTTGCAAGATAATTGAACCAAGTTTTATTTTAGGAACTGTGGGTAAATTCTAAACAAAACAAGCCAGCAATTTTATTGGCTGGCTTGGGGTGGGCCCACCTGGGATCGAACCAGGCACCTACTGATTATGAGTCAGTTGCTCTAACCGAATGAGCTATAGGCCCTAAAGAGTGGGCGAAAATACTGTATGCAGTCTTAATATACAAATAGATTTTCATTTGTTGGCGTCAAAACTAAGCTTAAATTGGTATGCTCAATGCCAAATGCTGTCACATGAAAAAGGCTTTATTTTCATTTTTATTTATTCATTTCTGTGGTTTGCTATTCAGCCAAACCAAGGCGCCTATTATTTTTGAAACTACCCATGACAATTCGAGTGCTTTGACAAGACTTGCCATTCAACCAGTATTTCAATTTCAAGACCAAGCAGCTGAAAACGAAAATTGTATCTTTATTGATACCACGCTTCATTTTCAAAAACTCTTGGGTATAGGTGCTGCTATTACAGATGCTGCTGCAGAAACATTTGGCGGATTGAATGCAAAAACGCAAAAAGAATTATTGGAATCCTTTTTTGATAGAAACAAAGGCATAAGTTATGGTTTACTCAGAACCACCATTCACTCTTCAGATTTTTCTTCATCTTCCTATACTTATATTCAAGAAGGAGATTCCGTGCTTCAAAGCTTTTCAATAGCACATGATTTACAATACAGAATTCCGCTCTTAAAGCGCGCTTTTGAATACAATCCTCAAATTACTTTGTTTGCTTCTCCTTGGAGTCCGCCTGCTTTCATGAAAAGCAATAACAGTCTGTATAACGGAGGCAAGCTCTTACCCAATTTTTACCAAACCTGGGCAAATTATTATGTGAAGTTTGTGCAAGCATACGAAAAACAAGGCATACCCATTTGGGGTTTGAGCATTCAAAATGAACCATTGGCAAGGCAAAAATGGGAATCATGTATTTATACTGCCAGTGAAGAAAGAGATTTCTTGAAATCCTATTTAGGACCAACTTTACAAAAGCATCAATTGGGTCGCTTAAAAATCATTGCATGGGACCATAACAGAGATTTTATTTTTCAAAGAGCCAATACCATGTTATCGGATTCAATGGCCGCTAAATACATCTGGGGTATTGGTTTTCATTGGTATGAAACTTGGACAGGAAGCAGTCAAATGCATAGCAATGTGGCTTTGGTAAAATCTGTGTATCCACAAACCAATTTAATGTTGACTGAAGCTTGCAAAGAAAAATTTGATTCAAGCAAAGTTTTCAATTGGGATTTGGGCGCTTACTATGCCAAAGCAATGATTCGCGACTTAAATGCTGGCGCTGTTGCATGGACCGATTGGAATATCTTTTTAAACCAAAATGGAGGTCCTAATCACAAAGGAAATTTTTGTTTTGCGCCAGTACATGTCAATACTGAAACCCAAAAAATTGCTTATACCAAAGCGTATTATTGTATAGGTCATTTTTCAAAGTTTATCCAGCCAGGAGCCAAACGTGTTGCTTGTTCTTTAAGTAATTCTTTTTTGGAGGCAACAGCCTTTCAGAACACAGATGGAACCTGTGTGCTAGTGGTTTTAAACGACACCAATAAAAACATTACTTATAAAATGTTTTTGGGTGCTCATTTTATACAATTAGACAGTAAGCCTAATTCTATTCAAACTATTTTGTTTTAAAGGATTTTCAAACTTCAAAACATTGTTTTGCTTATCATTGTACAAACATTTTAAATGGCAAAAGGCGTTTCTTTTAAATGGTATTATTATCTCTTCAGCATTCCACTTTTATTAGTGGCTCGTATGCCAATTAGCTTTTTGTATTTGCTTTCTAATGTGCTTCATTTCCTTTTTTATCGGCTGTTTCCCTACCGATTGCAGGTGGTAAAGCAAAACTTAAAAAACTCATTTCCGAACAAAGAGGATATAGAAATCAATCAAATTGCAAAAGCATTTTATTACAATTTATTTGATGTGAGTTTAGAAACGCTCAAAGCCATTTGCATGTCTGGCAAAGCGATTCAAAAACGAGTAAAATTTAAGAATTTGGAGCTACTCCAAAATGCCATGCAGCAAAATCAATCAGTTATTTTAGTAGGAGGACATTCTGCCAATTGGGAATGGACTGGTCATGCTTTGCAATTGGCAGGAATTCCAATGGCGGTATTGTATCACCCTTTAAGTAATAAATGGTTCGATTGGTTCATGTATAAAATCAGAGCAAAGTTTGGCATGGTACCAATTGCCATGCAAGATACACTCAGGTTTATGTTGGCGCATAAAAATGAACCCTATTGTTATGCATTTATTGCAGACCAAACAGCCTCTCCAGAACAAGCGCATTGGATGCAATTTTTAAACCAAGATACAGCAGTATTTCTAGGTACTGAGAAACTTGCCATTAAGTTCAATCGTCCTGTTGTATTTTGTGCAGTTTATAGAACTCAGAGAGGGCATTATGAAATAGAATTTGAATTGGTTACTGATCAGCCCACTCAAACTGCGCCTCTTCAAATTACCGAAAAACATACCCATTTATTAGAAAAGCAAATTATACGTCAACCCTATGCATGGTTATGGAGCCATCGTAGATGGAAACACCAAAGGCCAAAATTCAATTGACATGAAAAAATGTTTTTTAATGCTCGCTTTGCTTACTGCTATCATAAAGGTAAAAGCACAGCAAAGGGTTGATTGCATTGTTTACAATGCCCATATTTTTTCCTATCAAACTTTGAGTGAACAGGCACAAGCCCTGGCCATTCATCAGGGCAAAATAATTGCATTAGGCACTTCAGAAGACTTATTAAAAACCTTCCATCCAATTGAAAAAATAAATTTAAATGGCCAATATGTTTATCCTTCTTGGACAGATGCACATGGACATTTTATGGGGCTAGGCTTGGTTGCCTTGCAGCCCAATTTAAGAGCAGCTCAATCCATACAAGAGATAATTGAACGTTGTGTGAAGTCTCAAAAAGAAAATCATTTAAAATTCATTAAGGCATGGGGTTGGAACCAAGAAAATTTTAAATTAAAACAGTTGCCGAATAATTTACTGCTGAACCAATATTTTCCTCAAATTCCAGTTTTTTTAAAACGGGTTGATGGGCATGCGGCCTTGGTAAATGATATCGCTTTGAAAATGGCTGGCATATCTGATACAAGCCTGCGATATGGTGATTTAATTCAAAAAGTAAACGGCAAATTAACGGGTTTGGTATTTGATGCTGCAGCTGATGCGGTTGAACATTGCCTAGACCAAGTAGATCGACAAACGCAAATCAGCGCATTACTTACAGCACAAAAAATTTGTTTTGAAAATGGCATTGCAATGGTACACGATGCCGGTATTGATTTGAATACACTCCATTTGATTGATTCTTTGCAGTCTATTGATATGCTAAAAATTAGAATCAATGCCATGTTGTATTTAACAGATACCAGCTTTGCGTTTTTAAATAAATCTGGAGCTATTCATCAACATAAATTACATGTCAATGGTTTTAAACTGATCGTTGATGGCTCCTTAGGTTCAAGAGGAGCCTGTCTTCATAAACCTTATTCAGACCAAAGCAATTGGTATGGTACCTTCTTACAATCACCTTCAAGCATCAGTAGTTGGGTTCGAAAAGTTTCAAATAGTCCATTTCAATTGAGTGCCCATGCCATTGGGGATTCCGCTAATGCTTTTGTTTTATCTTCTTATCGATCAAATTTAATTGACAAACAAAACAGACGTTGGCGCATAGAGCATGCCCAAGTTTTAGACAGTACATTGTTTGGATATTTTAATTCGCAATCAATTTTACCAAGTGTTCAACCCATCCATGCATACACTGACCACGAATGGGCCATAAGCAGATTGGGTGCAAACAGAATAAAATATGCCTATGCTTACAAACAAATGCTAGACAATGCAGCAAAAATTTTAATAGGCACCGATTTTCCGGTAGAACATCCACATCCATTAAAGAATTATTGGGCTGCAATTGGACAATTTGATGCGCATGCAAGTACAGATTCGATACATTATTTAACACCACAACAGGCTTTATTAGGAATGACCAGCTGGCCAGCTTATGCTGCTTTTCTTGAGAACGAATTGGGCGATTTAAGTCCTGGTAAATGGGCTGATTTTGTTGTTTATAAAACACATATTTTAGATGTTTCTGCTCAAAAATTGCCTGAATTAAATCCTAGCTCACTATTTATCTCAGGCAGTAAAGTAAAATAAATAGCTAAATATTAAATTATTAGAAATTAAATTAAAAATATGTTTGTACAATATATGTATATACATATAAATTTGAACCTGTCATTATGAAGCTAGCACAAGCCATACAACAAGAAAAGTTTTTGAGTGAAAGTCACAAAGCTTTTTTGAATGTATTGTATGCAAGTAGTATAATCAATTCAATGCAATTGCGATTTTTTAAACAACATGGTCTTTCACCCGAACAATACAATGTATTGAGAATTTTGAGAGGACAATTTCCTCAACCTGCTAGAATAGGTTTATTGCAAGAACGTATGTTGGATAAAATGAGCAATGCTTCAAGACTGGTTGAGAAGCTTAAACAGAAAGAATTGTTAACTAGAACTGCTTGTTGTGAAGACCGCAGACAAATGGATGTTTTAATCACAAAAAAAGGATTAGATTTACTCAAAAAATTAGATCCTGAAGTCAATCAATTTAATAAAGATATCAAAGGTATTTCAGAAATAGATTTTGCAACACTGAATGCCTTATTAGATAAATTATGCATTGCATTAAATTCTTAAACAAAAAATAATATGAAAAAGTTAATGTTAGTAGCCGTATTCGCAGGTCTGGGTTTATCTGTGTTGGCTGGTCCTCCAAAAAAGATTGCGAAAGCAGTTGCAGGTTCTTTCACTGTAGATGCTCCTAAATCTACATTCAAATGGAATGCTAAAAAAGTTGTAGGTGAACATTCAGGTACAGCTGGTTTCCAAGGTGGTAGTATTTCAATCAATGCAAACAAATTGGTTGGTGCTGATATCACCATTGACATGGCAAGTATTGATTGTACAGATTTGACAGGTGAATACCACGATAAATTGGTAGGTCACTTAAAAGCTGACGATTTCTTTGCAACTGACAAATTCAATACTGCAAAAATCAAAATCAAATCTGCAACTGAAATCAAAGGTGCAGCAGCAGGAAGCAATAACTATAATGTAGTTGCTGATTTAACCATCAAAGGAATTACAAAAGAAGTAAGCTTTCCAGCTTTCGTAGTCATCAATCCTAACCAAGTCATTACAAATGCAGAATTAGATGTAGATCGTACTGCTTTTGAAATTAAATACGGTTCAGCAAGTTTCTTCGAAGGATTGGGAGACAAAGCCATTGCAAATACATTCAACGTAAAAGTTAGAATTGTAGCCAACAAATAAGAGACTTATATTTAGTATAAAAGGGGAGTAGACGAAAGTTTACTCCCCTTTTTATTGTTTTAAAAGTTCGTACACTAATTCCGCTGGTCTGCAAACCAAAGCCTTGCTATCCGATTCAACAATTGGTCTTTCAATTAAGATAGGATTTGTGGCCAATACTTCAATCCATTCCTCATCACTTTTTACCTGACCCTTGAACTGCTCTTTGTAAAGTGTCTCATTCTTCCTGATCAATTCTTCTGGTTTTATTCCTGCCTTTTGAATCAGTTTTTTAAGCGTTTCACTATTGGGTTTGTTCTCTAGGTAATAGATGATTTCAAACGCTACATTTTCTTGTTGTAAAATTTGCAAAACATTTCGGCTTTTGGTGCATCTGTTGTTGTGATAGATTTTTAACATGCTTTCAAAGTAAGTTTATTCTTGTAAAAAAAATCAGTTCAATTGGTTTTGGATAGGGCATAAAAAAACGGGCCCGATTGCTCGGACCCGCTTAGCCTATGAAACAAATTGCGCCTCTACCCCTGGCGCAATTATCTTTAGCAGGGATGAACCGCTTAATGCGTTTTTGTGTACATTCCCAGTTTTGCTTTCAGTTTGTATGACAAAAGTAACATAATTGGAACTAATATCAATGTTAAAAATGTTGCAAATGATAAACCAAATATCATTGTCCAGCTCAAAGGCCCCCAAAAGGCAACACTGTCACCTCCAAAAAAGATATGTGGGTTGAATTCTGTGAACAAGGTTACGAAATCGATGTTTAGCCCTACAGCCAATGGAATCAAGCCTAAAATAGTAGCAGAAGCAGTTAATATTACTGGCGTCATACGTGTTTTACCAGCTTCTATAATGGCCTCTTTGTATTCCATTCCATTGCTGTGTAAAATATCTGTAAATTCTACCAATAGGATTCCATTTCTTACTACAATTCCTGCTAAAGCTACAATTCCTACCCCAGTCATCATAATTGAAATATTCATTCCAGTTAATGAGAACCCTATCAATACCCCAATGATACTGAAAATAATTTCAGACAAAATAATAACAGGTTTTGAAACAGAGTTGAACTGCGTTACCAAAATCAAGAAAATCAAACCCAATGAAATCAACATGGCTCTTCCTAAGAAAGTACCTGTTTCTTTTTGTTGTTCTTGTTCTCCTGTTAAATCAATTGAAACGCCTTCTGGTAATTTGAAGTTTTTAGCAGCTTTGGTTACACTTGCTACCACTTCGTTAGGCGTAAATCCTGACAATACATTCGATGAAATGGTTACAATACGTTTTTGATTCTTTCTTTTGATTCCTCCAAAATTGTTTACATAACTAATTTTTGCTACAGAAGACAAAGGCACCGAACGCAACATACCACCCATGTTCATGTCTCTGAAAGTTAATTTCAAATTCATGATTTCGTTGATGTTGTTTCTTTGGTTGAAACTGTATCTCAAATTAATTGGATATTCATCATTAGCATCTTTGAATTTTGAAACCTCTTTTCCAAAAACAGCCGTTCTCAATTCCATTCCAATCTGACCAGTTGAAATACCTTCTCTGTTGGCTCTTTCTCTATCAATCACTACTTCAATCTCTGGCTTGTTTGCTTGTAAATCTGATTTTAGTTCTTCAACACCAGGTATAGAAAGGGAGTCAAGAAAACGCTTCAAACCCTTAGATGCATTTACAATATCATCAAAATCATCACCAGAAATTTCAATGTTTACTGGTTTTCCTGTAGGTGGTCCACCTTGTTCTTGTTCAACCGATATTTCGGCTCCAGGTATTCCTTTAACCGCAGCACGAATTTTATCTATGTAAATGGTGGTTGATTCCCCATTGCGTTTTGAAAATTCAACAAAAGCCACAGTAACTTTAGCCAAATGAGGTTGTGATGAAAAAGAAGCTTCATAATTGTTTTGTTCTCCCGCACCTACCGCTACATTTGAAATGACAGATTCAACAATTTGATTCGAATCGCCAATCACTCCATATACTTTTTTCTCGATGATTTTGGTGATTGAGTCTGTGTAATTTTGATCGGTACCAATTGGTAAACGGATATAGGTATATACGAAGTTAGGATCGCTTTGAGGAAAAAATACTACACCGGGTTTTACAATAGCAGTTAAAATAATTGAACCGAAAAACAATCCAATAATACCAACCACAGTCCAAATAGGTCTTTTACCTATTAAAAACCAAGTAATTCTTCTTTTGTATGCTTCTTGGAATGACGGCCAAATTTTATTTTGCCAATTTTCAATCCATTTATACAATACAAATCTGTTCAAAGCATACAAGCCAAACAACAAGAGGGTGAAATTACCCATTCCCCAATTTTGGAATACATAAAACAACAAGGCGAGCACCCCAAAAATGATGGCTGTGTTTTTGAATCCTTTTTTGTTTTTTCTATTGGCCTCTTCTTCTTCATGCGTCTTCATGAAATCAACAGCAAAAACTGGGTTGATGATATAAGCAACAACCAATGATGCGCTTAGAGTAACAATCAAAGTGATGGGTAAGTAAAACATAAACTTTCCAATTACACCCTGCCAAAATGCCAATGGAATAAAAGGAGCCAAGGTGGTTAAAGTTCCAGAAAATACAGGCAAGAATACCTCGCCAGCAGCCAATTTTGCAGCCTTTTTAATAGGTACTTTTCCATTTTCAAAAATGCGGTGTGTATTCTCAATCACAACGATGGCATCATCCACTACAATTCCTAGTGCCAATAAAAACGAGAACAATACAATCATGTTCAATGTAAATCCAATGCTCGGCATAATAATGAATGCTACACACATTGAAAGTGGAACTGAAAGCCCTACGAAAATGGCATTGGTGGTTCCCATGAAGAACATCAAAATCACAACTACCAATATAAAACCAATGATGATGGTATTGATCAAATCATGCAAGGTAGTTTTGGTTTTTGAAGATTGGTCACCTGTAATGGTAATTTGTAAATTTTCGGGGAGTGAAGTTTCCTTCATTTCATCTGTCAAAGCAACAATTTTATTGCTCGCATCAATTAAATTCTCTCCACTTCTTTTGATAACGTTTAGTGTGATTACATTTTTATTTTCTAAACGTGCAAAACTTTCTTGTTCTTTAAAGCCATCTTCAATATGAGCAATGTCTTTCAAATAAACAGTGGCGCCAGAACCTGCTCTTACAATGATATTTCCTATGGTAGCAGCGTCAATAAATTGACCAATCACATTGATGGAACGCTTTATTCCATCTACTCTTAACTGACCACCAGAAATGGTAATATTTTCATATGCTATAGCCGATTCAATATCTCTAAAGCTTACCTCTGCCGACTGCATTTTGTACATGTCAACATCTATTTTAATTTCACGGTCTAAGGCCCCAACAATATCAACCCTCGTTATTTCTTTGAGTCCCTCAATCTTATCTTGCAAATTCTCTGCATATTTCTTGAGTTTATCTAAACTGTAATCGCCGCTCAAATGCACGTTCATAATAGGCATTTGCGATACATCAATATCAATTACCTGAGGGTCATCTGGTAAATCATTTGGCAAATCGCTTTTGGCCTTGTCAACGGCATCTTTTACTTTTTGTTTGGCAATAGGCACATCTACATCCGTGTTGAACTCAACATTCACCATACAAAAGTTCTGTATAGACGAACTGGTTACTTTCTTAACACCTGAAATAGATTTTACCTGTTTTTCAATTTGTTTGGCTACCAAGTTTTCCATATCAGAAGGGGAGGTTCCTGGATAAATAGTGGTTACCAATATCTGAGGAAATACCACTTCTGGGAATTGCTCTTTGGGCAATATATTGTAGCTAAACAATCCTGTAAGCGTAATGATAATGGTGAGTATGTAAATACTTGTTTTGTTATCAATAGACCAACTGGATGGTTTAAATTCTTTTATCTTATCTAACATGTTCGAATGTTTTTAAATTAAAATTGAATGTTTTCTTGGTCGTTCAAATCTTGGTAACCTGCTTCAATGATGAAATCACCTGTGTTTAAACCAGATACTATTTCAGCTTTTCCATTGTAAGTATTCCCAATCACAACTTCTCTCTTTACAGCTTTATGATTTGCTTTGTCTGCAATGTAAACCACCTTTTTACCTTCAGAATCTTGGATCAAATTCATTGGAATAACAATTGCTTTTTCGTTTTTGTAAGCAACTACTTTTACCACAGCAATCATATTTGGGATAAACTGTTGACTTGAAGGTAAATCGGCCTCAATTCCAAATGTTCTGTTCAATAAATTAATGGCCCTTCCACTGTATCTCAATGTTGCATAAACATCTTTGTGAATGTCTGGGAAATGAACAATGACTTGGTTGCCTGATTTTACTTCTGCTGCATAGGTTTCAGCCAAATCAGCTTTCACTTTTAATTTGTTAAAGTTTACAATTCTGCTGGCAGGCATACCCGGAGCTATGTTTTGACCAACTTTAATCATTACCTCATCAACTGTTCCGCCAATAGGTGATTTTAAAGTGTACATACTCAAGTTTTCTTTTAAAGTAGCCAATTTTTGCTCCAATGATTCTTTGTTGGTTTTGGCTTGTAGGAATTGGATTTCACTGCCTACCCCTTTTTCCCATAAAGACTTTTGTTTATTGAATACTTCAGTTACAAATTTTAAATTGGTTTCTAAATCGCGTACTTGTGATACTACAATTTCGCCATCCAACTGAGCAATGGCTTGACCAGCTTTCACTTGATCTCCCGATTTCACATAAATTTTAACCACAGTAGATGGAACTTTTGCAGAAATAACAATGTTTTCATCGCCATCTACTCTTCCTTGAACATCTACATAACGTTCAAATTTTTCTAAACTGATTTCGCTAATTGCCACCATTTTGCTTTTTTCATTGCGCTTGTTAGTGGTATCACCTGATTGCGCAATTTCTGCTTCAAGGCTTTTTATCTGTGCCGAAATTTCATTGTGTTTGGCTTTGAGTTCATCTAACTCTTTTTTCTTTTTTTCAATGCCTGATCCTCCTCCGCAAGCAACCAATGCAAGCAAAGTAAACAAAGCGGTAATTTGATAAAATGTATTTTTCATATAATTAAGTTTTAATATCCGATGGCTTTTTGTAAATCTGTTTTTGCTACCAATAAATCATACAATGAATTCAAGTAGCTGGCTTGTGCATTTAAGTAATCGTTTTGAGCAGTTGTAAGCTCTAAACTACTGCCAATCCCTTCCTTCATTTTAAGGGTTGTTCTGTCTAATATATCTTGGGCTAGTATTACGTTTTCTTGTTGAATTTTCAGTTGTTGTTCGCTTCTAACTAATTTTGATTTGGCGTTCAAACGCTCAATTTCAATAGATTGTTGCAACAAGTTTTTACCATTTTGAATTTTCTTGTTGTTGATTTTTGTTTGTTGAATTTTGGCCATTTTGCCTAAACCATCAAAAATTGGAATTTGCATACTAACTCCTGCTAAGGCTCCATCATACCATGTGCCGCCCACATCTTTCAACTCATTTCCAAAAGTATTTCTTTGAATGGTACCGAATGCTGCAATGGTAGGTAAATAACCATACTGCCATCGGTTTTTGTCAATGTTATTGAGTTTTTGTTGTTGGGTTAAAATTTGCATTTCAATTCTTCTTTCATAATCACCACTGCCCAACTGGGTATTCGTGCTGATGTCATTCTTAAAGTTTTCCAAAACATCAGTTAAAACAATACTGTCTGAAATGCTTGCTCCTAACTGTAGTTTCAAGGCATAATAGGCAATAGCCTTTGCATCGCTTACTCTGTCTTTTTGTAAACTCAAATTAGACAGTTGAAGTTTTAATCTGTCTGCATCTATTCTGTCGATAAATCCTGCTTTGGCAGTTTCTGTTAAATCATAAGCTGTTTTGCTCAAGGTATTGATGCTGTTCTCTAAGCTCTTCATGTTTACATCAACCATTAGGTATTGGTAATATGCTTTTTTAACATTGGCTTCTAATTCAATATCGCTTTGTTGAACCATCAATGATGACAATTTTACAAAGGAATTAGATGCTTTAACACCCATTAAAAAGCCACCATCAAAAATCAATTGAGAGGCAGTTGCACTGGCTGTCAAATTATTTTTCACACCAAACTGAGCAGGAACAATTGATGCCCCTGGAGGGGTTGTAGTTCCTGGTATCAAATTATACCTCAGTAAATTTCCAAATACCACCGGACTGATAAAATCAGGCAAGGCAGTAGTTGGAATGGTAAAATAATGCATGTAGTCTATTTTACCTGTAATTTGAGGCAAACCCATTGCCAATATTTCATTTACTTTTTTTCTGGCGATGAGCTCATCCAGTTTTGCATTTTTTAACAGGTTGTTGTTCATTTTGGCAAATGCGATGGCATCTTGCAAACTCATTTTTTTAAGTTCTGTTTGTTGCGCATTTACAAACAAAATCAAAAACGACAGGAGCATGCTTCCAATTAACTTGATTTTCATATTTTTTGCGTGTCTAATTTTTCTAAATATTTATTAAAGATTTTGATTCCTTTTTCAGTACAAATACCTCTGATATGGTATTTCATCATTTCAAAATGAATGTCTTTGATGGACAATTGGCTGTCATGGTCATTGTCAGGATTCACCATGAATTCAATCATGTGTATGTAAAACTTTGCAATTAGGTTTTCATTGATATCGGCCTTGTAATATCCTTCAGCTTTACCTATTTGAAGGTTTTCCATCATTTGATTGTAAATGAAAGTTATCCTGTACTCATTGAGCAATTCCCATCCTTCTTTGAAGTACTTTTTTAAATCGAACAAGATGCTTTGGTTGATTTGCTTCTTTTTGTCTGACAGAGATTCTGTTATCTGAATTAAGAATGCAACTGGATTTAGTTTTTTGTTTCCAAGCTCTTGGCAGCTATTTTTTTCCTCTTGAAGATGTCTTTCAATACATTTTAGAACCAGTTCATTTTTATCTGAAAAGTATTGGTAAAGTGTCTTCTTAGAAATGCCCAATTCTCTTACAATGTCATCCATGGTAATGCTTTTGAAGCCGAACTTCAAAAACAGCAGGGTTGACCCGTTGATAATTTTTAATTTTAAATCTTCCTCCATTAGGTGTCGCAAAGTTAGTTTTTTAACATCTACGGAAACTTTTTGTGTTACAATAGTTTCCTGCGTTTTCTTAAACATCAGAAAATGAGAGCTATTAAATTATTAATTAACCTAAAATTAATTAAAAATACGCATTTAAGATAGGTATCAAGGCTCCTATTTAGTCTATTTTAT
>Ga0209400_1000785_pt1 | contig 27540 bp, 26 predicted proteins | sample M_130807_EF_Meta_FD_187313 | JGI IMG/M metagenome (GOLD analysis project Ga0209400, IMG submission 187313) | Freshwater microbial communities from Lake Montjoie, Canada to study carbon cycling - M_130807_EF_MetaG (SPAdes) (version 2) | ecosystem: Environmental > Aquatic > Freshwater > Lake... | reverse complement strand
AGAATCAGTACAATTGCAAGTATCTGATTTGGAGAATGTTGGGAAGCTTGGTTATATTGAAGGAATATCCAATATAATCATTAAAAATTTACAGGCCTTAGAAGTGGAAAAACGTCCAGTCCATTGTACTGACCAAAAGAGAGAGGTCATGTATGTAAAAGAAGACAATGTTTGGGAGAAGGAAGACGAAGCAAATAAGAAATTAAGGAAAGCAATCCGGAAGATTGCTCATAAAAATATTTGTATGTTCAAAGCATACAGAGAGAAATACCCCGATTGTGAAGAATACGATTCTAAGAAAAATAGTCAATATAATACAATCATCTATGAATCAATGGGAGGAAAAGGAGATAATGATTATGAAAAGGACACCAAAATCATCAAGAAAATCGCCAAGGTAGTTGGGATTGAAAAATGATGGGTAGTGATTTCTTTAAGTTGTTTGGGCAATTTATTATATTTTAACGATTTTATTTTCCCAAAAGTATTTTGACTTTTCAATTTTGGACATTTTTTTTGTCCATTTTTTGAAAATCAAAAAAAGTCTTGGAGATTTTCATTGTTTGTGACCATAATTGAAAATTATCGTGTGGTCACCAAAAAAATAATTTATTGTTTGTTATGACAAATTTTTTTTAAATAATTTAATATTTTTTCTCAATGGAAATAAATGGAAACTTTAGGAACTAATTTTGTGGCATTTTGTGGCAAAAAATCTTCGCAAAAATATCATTGTGAATTGTGTGACTATTTATGTAGTAAAAAATATAATTGGGATAAACATGTAATGACATCAAGACATTTAAAAGAAGTTGGTGGAAATAATTTGGAAATAAAAAGTGGCAAAAGTGGCAAAAAGTGGCAAAATACTAAATTATGTATATGTGAAAAATGTAATAAAGAATTTCAAACGTCATCCGGATTATGGAAACACAAACAAAAGTGTAAAGAAATGCTATTAACAAATAAGAATAACATTAACAACGATGATGAAAGTGATGATGATATTATCACTGATAAAAAACTAATACTTATGCTGATAAATCAAAACAAAGAACTTATGGAAATTGTTAAAAATGGTACCAATAATGTTATTTACAATAATAACAACAACAATGTAAACTCTCATAACAAAACATTTAACCTACAAGTGTTTTTGAATGAAACCTGCAAAGATGCCATGAATATTAGTGATTTCATAGAGTCAGTCCAATTGCAAGTATCTGATTTGGAGAATGTAGGGAAGGTTGGTTATATTGAAGGAATTTCCAATATAATCATTAAAAATTTACAGGCCTTAGAAGTGGAAAAACGTCCAGTCCATTGTACTGACCAAAAGAGAGAGGTCATGTATGTAAAAGAAGACAATGTTTGGGAGAAGGAAGATGAAGCAAATAAGAAATTACGGAAAGCAATCCGGAAGATTGCTCATAAAAATATTTGTATGTTCAAAGCATACAGAGAGAAGTATCCCGATTGTGAAGAATACGATTCCAAGAAAAACAGTCAATACAATACAATCATCTATGAATCCATGGGAGGAAAAGGGGATAATGATTATGAAAAGGATACCAAAATCATAAAGAAAATCGCCAAGGTAGTTGGCATTGAGAAGTAATAAACGCTCTAAAAGACAATAAATTATATTTAATTATATTATAATGGGTAAAACAAAAAAACAAGCCGTTTCGTTGTTTGGTATAGATGATTGTCATAAACCTAAAAGAAATTTTACGTTTAGAGCAACAAATAAATCTAGAAAAAATACTAGCGTAAGCATGAGAACAAGCAAAAATTTACAAAAACCATATAATTATAAAACAATTATATTATTTCCACACAATTTAGGTCAAACCAAAACAGGCACTGAAAAAGCCCCAAAATATTTGAAAAAATTTATAAATCGCAAAAATCATGTAATTAAAACAGTTAAAAATACAGGTAATTTTTTTAAAAATATTAAAGATTTGTATAAGGCCAACGCAAAATCCAGTGGAAAGATAATAAATGTAGGCGGTGACCATTCAATGTCAATAGCAACCATAGCAGATACTTTGAATAAACATCCAAATGCTAAGGTCATATATTTTGATGCACATGCTGATATAAATACATACAAAAGTTCTAATTCAAAACACTATCATGGTATGCCGTTAAGTTTCATAACAGGCATTGACCATAATAAAAACTTCTCGTTTATTAAAAATAACTTGCCGTTTGAAAATTTACTTTATATAGGAAGTAGATGTTGGGATATTTTTGAAGTAAATGAGGTGTATAAAAAACGCATTAAATTTCTAACTCCTGATGACATTAATAATGATTTTGAAAAATCTTTGAATAAAATAATGACTTTTATTGGAGATTCACCTATACACGTTTCATTTGATGTAGATTCTGTAGATCCTAAATATATTCCTTCAACTGGAACACCTGTAAAAAATGGAATTGATATGAATAAAGCAATCACAATTTTAGACAATTTAAATAATAATAATGAAATTGTCAATATGGATATAACAGAATTGAATATGGATTTGGGAACAAAGCGTGACGGTATTAAATCAGGTATAAATACTGAAAAATTGTTTCATAAATTTATTGATTAAATATCCAGACTCACTGTATTACTAGCAGATTTTTGACGTCTTCTACTGCGTTTTGGCATATTAACATCAGATTGTCCTTGTAATTCTTTTAAATCTTCAATACTAATTGTACTATTTCCATTAGTATTACTGCTAACGTTGCCATTATCGTTATTCATATATTGCCCGCCACTGTTTTGTTGTACAGGCTCTTGAATATTAATTGTTTTGGTTTTTAATCCTGACAATATGTCAGAAATATCACTTGGACCCTTCATTTCTGCTCTAGGTTGCCTTCTAGATTTCTCTTGAAATTCCACAGGTCCAGATGCATTGGCACCTCTTTGGTAACTTTCTCTCATATTAATACCATCGTCTACAAAATTACTACGACCTAAATTCAAGTCAGGCCTGTTTGCAAAATTGTTGTTGCCTGGTCTACCCATTGGAGGTGGAACTGCATTTGGGCCTTGTGTTGCCATTGGTGGAGGAGGACCATTTCCTGAACCCGTTTGCATTTCAGGGTTCATTACTCCTGACATGAATCCCGAAAAATTTGGACTGGTTTGCGCCATAGAATTTACAGCAGCATTTTGAAATTGACGCATCAAATCAGGGTTTTGACGTAAAATATCGTCCATTCCAGGCATTGCACTCTTAAACATTGTATTTGTCAAGTGAACCATCATTGCACTACCGCCCAATTGAAACAATAATTTCAATTCAGGAGCCATAGATGCTCTTGACTTGTATTTTTCATATAATTCGGCAAATATTTCATCATAGTCAGTAATATTTTCATTTACTTGCTCACTCCAACCATCTAACTTGATATCAAAAGGATCAAAACGATTATTCAAAAATTCAATACCGTTAATAGCAGCCATTAACATATTTCCTTGAAATTTAATAGAGTTTTGTTTACTCTTTTCTTCCATGATGGTTTCATATTCACCCATCATTTCTGCTAAAGAAGACTCCATATTGTATTTCTTTGATAGCTCAACCCCTTTCTTTTCCAAACCTTCCAACTTTCTTAAATATTTGAATTTTTCCCTTAATAATTCTTCTTTTGACAATTGAGGTCCGCTTGATGAAGACGAGACATTTTTATCAGGGTTTAAAGGGACATTATTGAATTTACCATAACCATCCCAGGTTTTCCCGTCATCTAAAGACTCTGCAGCTGAAGCACCTAAACCAATATTTGGTTCATCATTAAATCTAACACCTCCTGAAAAATTATTAGAATCCTCCATATCAAAATTATTACTACTGTTACCATAGTTAGAAGAAAACATATCTGATTTTGATTTGAAACTATGACTTGGCATATCTTCAGCCAATTCGTTCAATTCATTTTCTAAATTATTCAAATCGTCTAAATCTATGTCACTGGTAGGCTTATTAATATCTTTAATTTTATCATTCATTAAAAATTCTAAACCACCGCCAAAATTGGTTGTTCTTGTTTGTTTAAAATCATTATCGTTGTTCAAGTCCAACTCAGAAATCTCAATTATATCGTTCATTATTGATTTAATAAGAACATTTAATTTTAAGTAATACGAATTAAATATATATAATTTTTAAATTCGTACTTTTGCATGGTTATTGTTACAATTTTTTAGTATTGATAAACCATAAACCTTGTAAAAAAGAATCGGACAAATCGTCTTTTTTTTTATGCGTATTAAAATAAGATAATTGGTTAGTGAAACAATGATCTGTTGTCAAAATTTCTAAACATTTTGAAATTCCTTGATTTTTTCTTGATTTATAATCCTTGGTTGTGGCGTCTTGTGATTGTGATTGTGATTGTGATTCTTCATTTGATTTCTGTTTCCCCGAAGATTGCTTTAATTTATTCACCGAAGAAACAAATTCAATGTGTTCCGTGTTATTGTTCATAATAAAGTATTGTGCAATCATTCCTTGTATTGTCTTCATGCGATTTGCTATTGGACTTATTTGATTTTCAATTAAAACATAATCTATTTTATCTTCTATTGGAAAAATTTTATTGAATTTATTTTTAATATTTTTACCGATTGTTATCAAATCTATTTGAGATGCATTTGTGGTAGTGATTTCTTTGAAACATTTATGTGTAATATATTCATTTATTTTAAACAATAAATCATTTTTCTTAATAGGTTTTTCATATTGAATATTATATTTATCAGCAATATCAATAAGTTTTTGAATCTTTTGTTTATTAATGAAAGTCGGTTTTAACTCAATTGTTGGTATTTGATAATCCTGTTTTTTTGAATGTTTCAAACAAAAATAATTATCATTTAGCATATACTTTGCAGGCTTATTACATACCATACCATTTTTTTCTGCACACTTGCATTTTTGTATTTCATCTTCTTGAGATAAATTGATAATATCCCATTTTGCAATATTAAAATAACTTGAATTTGCATCTTTTTCAAAAAGACAAAATGCTAAATTTTTAATACCTACGTCTATAGATAAAACACGACTACACATATACATAAAGAAGTATATAATTCTTTATGTATTTATTGGTTAACTAATTGTTTTGGTGTTGGATTTACATTATCATTTTGATAATGAGCTGGATTGATTACAGGTGCAATCATTCTTGAATTTAATTGTTCTCTAGATAAATAAGGGTTTTTTAAATCACTGTTTGAATATCCATACCCAGGTGTATTTGTATCATATATATTTCTAAATGTATAAGGGACATTGCTTGAAGGTGTTGTATTTGTTTCTGTGTGCGGATCTAATCCTAAATCATAACAAGCTTCAGTAGAGTTGTATTTCATTATTTGTAAACCATTTTGTTGTAAATATTGACGATAAGACCAATTAGAATGAATGTTTTCTTGTTGTTGTATGCGTTTATTAACTACTGCATCAGGCTGCCATGATGCGTAATTGCGACCATCTGCCATTATTGGAGGAAAATTAAAATGAATATTATTGGAACCTGAATAACAAACTGCCCAGGACATATAATCTTATAATATATAATATTACTATATTATTATAAGATATAATTTATAATTTTATAATTTATTCAGCGTTCAGTAATTTTAATAATTCTTGTTTCTTTAATTTTGAGGAATCTGTTGCTAGACCTTTTTCTAAAACAATGGATTTCAGTTTATTCAATGATAATTTTTTATAATCAATTACTTCTATATTTTTATTTATTTTTTCTACTTGTTTGTCTTCTAAATTTGAAATATTGATTGATTTTAAATTATTTATATTATCTAGTAACTTTTCATTGTTATCGTTATAGTTATCGTTATCGTTATAGTTATCGTTATCGTTATCAGATAATTGATTAAAATCAATATCTTCTAAATCATCATCGTTATCATCGTTATCATCGTCATCATCGTCATCATCGTTATCATCGTCGTCGTGACTATTATGGTTATTATTTAAATTATTTAAATTTAGTACTTTAATATCGTTATCATTCAATTCATTTATAGTAATATTATTATTGATATCATCATTATCATCATTATCATCATTATCATCGTCGTCGTCATCATCATCATCATCGTCATCATCATCATCATCGTCATCATCATCGTCATCATCGTCATCATCGTCGTCCGCATCATCATCATCATCATCATCATCAGCATCATCATTATTATCAGCTTCATCATCGGATACAGGAATTAATGTTTCTTCTAAATAGTTATTTCTCTGTAAATTTATTGGTATTTGATTAGGAGTAACATTCATATTCACATGATTCGCATGATTTAAATGAAATTTAATCATATTGGTTTCTTCTGCTAAAGATGAAACAAGACTTAACATAGAAGAAATTTTGTGATTTTGTTCTCTCATTTTACTTTCAAAATATACAATTAACAAAGCAATGATTAGTAAGGTAATTCCAAGAAATATCAATAATGTAGGGTTAAAAATATCAGATAAAAATGACATTATTACAATTTGTAAATATTTTATTAATTAATTTATTAACGAATTCTATTGACAAATAGTATTTTCTATTATTTCACTAGGATAATTCATTTCATAAAGCACATTGATACCCCCTTTTACATTAGAAATCCCTTTTTTTAATTCATATAAATAATCTAGTTTATGTCCATTTTTTTTTGTTTCCATGCAGTGGTTTTCAATCATTTTATGTTTATCCAACTTTTTACATACATCTATAAAATGTGTAGTAAGTATTGAATTGACATTTTTATTTTTGATAATGTACTTCATAAATGCAATGGCACTTATAGTAGCTTCTTCGGGATTTGTTCCCGAATATAATTCATCAAATGCGCAAAAATGTGTCTCGTTGTGTTTTAAATCTTCATCAATTATATCAATTATTTCTTTGCATCTACGGGCTTCTGCTTGAAAAAGACTGTCGCGTCCTGACGTGTCAGGAATATTCAAATAACAATGAATATGGTCGTATGGTTTTAATAATGAGGAGTCATAAAAACCACATCCAAATTGCTGAGAAACAATGATGTTGATAAGGGTTGATTTAATTACCGTAGTTTTTCCTGATGCGTTTGGTCCAGATATGATAATGTTTTTGTTTAGTTTTATGGTATTTTTTACATGTTTTTTATCTTTTAAACAAGCGTAGTAACTGTTTTTAAAGATGTTCTTGTTCTTGTTCTTGTTCTTGTTATTGTTTTTAGAGTTATCTTTACTCTTTACAACGTCGGTTGTAAATTGAGCAAAATTTATTTTGCCTTCTTTAATGTTTTCTTGCAATCCAACAATACAATCAATATATCCGTTGAACCCAAAAGAATACATGATTGCATCTTCATATGTTTTATCATCATAAATCTCATAAAAAGTTTTTAAAATATGCCCGATTTCTCCTATTTTTTTTATATCATATTTAAATTCACTAATTGCGTCTAATTTAGACTTTAAATCATTTAATATTAAAACCTTGTCATTTAATGTCTTAATAAATTCAATATGACTATGATTTATTAAATCTTCGCTATATTTTTTATAATTTTTCATTGATTCAATGCTATAATTCAAATAATCTTTAAATTCATCAAAATACTTGTGTATTTTTTTCATGTTATCACTAAATCTATAACAAACTAGTATATTTTGATAAATAGAAAATACATAAAATCCGGCTGATACAACAAGGTAAATTTTTTCTTGAAATGAAACAGATCCAAAATGTGTAAACAATTTGCCTACAGCGTGTTGAGAAATGACAACTTTTAATATATCAATATATTCTTGCATAGTCAACGTTAGACCTTTTAAACGAATAATAAAAAATGGGATAATAAGAATTATTATGGGTACAAAGAGTGAAATTACAGGAGAAGCCATGTTGTAAATACTCATGAATTGTAAAAAAGGTTGTGATTTGTTTAAAAATTCCCACATTGCCCAGTCAATATAGTAATATCGTTCTTTAAACCCAGTGTCTCCTTTTATTTCATTCCATGTTTCAATAATTTTAGTGTATTTAATTTTATCATCTTGAAATACTACACGTTTTACAGGTCTAAATGTTTTCAAGAGTTTTTGATTGTCTTTTAAAAAATCTATGTCAGTTGTGTAATATTTGGTGACTTGATTTATTACTTTTTCAGTTAATGGATTTTTGTTGTTATTTATGTTATTAAAATAATAACTGTAAATTGGGTTACTAGACGCATCAATTGTATTTACTAATTCTAAATCATTTATAATGTTTTCTTTAATGGACGTTTTATTTTTATTGTAATGAATAGGTAATTTAAAATGATCGTTAATATTCTCTATTTTGCTAATACTCATGATTTTTATTATATTTTTAATAGAAATATAATAAAAATATTTTACGAATGTATATTCTATATACTTTTATATTGCAATAATATATAAACTTAACATACAAATAAATGGGCGATATTCTAATAGACAATAAAGATTTTTATGATTTTGAAGTTAAATTTCTTCAATATTTTTCGTTCGTTACCAAATTAACAGTTGTATTATTTATAATCGGGTTTTTTCAGTCCAAACCAACGTTAATTATCCAATTCAATTTCATAGTGAAAGTAATATTAGCACTGTTTTTGATTTATCGTTTCAATAGTTACAGAAAACATAAAATAGAATTTACTGAATTGGACAGAAAAGTTTGTTATTCTGCTGGCATATACATAATATTAATTTCATTTTTTGATTTGATTAATCATTATACCGAATATATTAGGAGTAATATTATTTTACCGTTCACAGAACCTATTATTCAGTGGTCTAAAACGTTTCTAAAAAATCAAGATTTATAGGCATTTCTTTAATCTCACAAGCATAATAATTTTCAATTTCTTTAATCTTAGAAAGGTCTCTTCTTGTAATAAAATTAATACCTACACCTTTTCTACCCCATCGCCCACTTCTGCCTATTCTATGCAAATAAGTATGAATATCTTTTGGAATATCAAAATTAATAACAATACTTACTTGTTGTATATCTATTCCTCTAGCTGTTACATTAGATGAGATCAATACTCTTGATTTGCCATTTTTGAATTCTTTGAACGCAACGTCTCTCTCATTCCTATCCATATTACTATGTATACGACAAACAGGAAAATTGTCTTCTTTCATTGCATCATATAAGTCAGCAACCCTTTTAATACTATTACAATAAATAATACATTGTGAAACTGATACATATTGGTAAATATGTTTTAAAGTATCATATTTTTGTCTGTCGTCATCTACGGCGACAAAATATTGAGAAATACCTTCTAAGGTTAATTGTTCCGCTTTTACACAAATTTTTACAGGATTACGCATAATTTTATTTATAATTGGATAAATACTATTTGGAAGAGTTGCGCTGAATAAAGCAACTTGGATGTCGTTATTAAAGTGTTGGAAAATATTATACACTTGTTCTTTGAACCCGCTTGATAACATTTCATCTGCTTCATCTAGGATAATTAACTTTATTTTTTTTGATGTAATTCTATCTCTTCTCATTAAATCATACACTCTTCCAGGACAACCGCAAATGATGTGTGGTGTATTCTTGTCGTTGAAATTATTGAATTCTTCATAAGGTGAACCACCATAGATTGTTTGAATTCTTAAACCGCTCATCATACTTCCAATTTGTTCCAATACATTTGCCGTTTGTTTTGCTAATTCTTTTGTAGGTGATAAAATTAAAACTTGTGTAAAATTATCAAGAACATTTACAATAGATAATGCACCAATTCCAAATGCAGCGGTTTTGCCTGTTCCCGATTGGGCTTGGGCAATAACGTCCTTACCCATTATTATAGGTCTGATCGCTTTTTTTTGAATTGGACTTGGTCTCTCAAAACCATAACTATAAATACCTCTTAATATATTAGGATCATTATCTAAATCATCCCAATTATTAATTTCATATGAAGAATCATAAATTTCGTCTTCATCTTTGTTACTAAAATCTTTTACGCTACTGACATCATTCACTAGAGACATTATATATATTTATTATATTTTCTATTTAAGTAAATTTTGAAATATAATAAATATTTAAAAAAATTGATATAAATGTAATAGTTAATGTATTGTAATAGTATCTTTATCTTAATTTATATAAATGACTATGAAAATGAAATATACCCTAGAACAATTCAATAATATCACTTTTAACGGTTTTAAGTTTGATTTTCCGGAAGATACTTTAAAAATTATTTCTGAAATAGCGTTAGAAGTCGGTTCGCCAAATTATGTAAAAACGCCAATATTTCAAAAACGAGTGAATCCAATGAAGGTTGAAGTTTCTTCACAAAAGGAAAAAGATTATGAGCCAAATAGGAAAAGGCGCGGTGGTAACAAATCCATGGAAGTTGTAAATGATGATGATTGGGAAACTTTGCGAACATTTCAAACAACCAAAATTGAACAAAGAGTTGGTTTGGATGCACAAATAGATTTAGTGCGTTCACATTTAAATAAAATGTCAGATAAAAATTACAGCGATGTTAAAAATAAAATTATTGATATAATTGAAAATATGATGAAAGAAATTATTGATAATGATGATATGACTAAATTAGGAACCATTATTTTTGAAATAGCTTCTACTAATAGATTTTATTCAAAAATATATGCAGATTTATATTCAGATTTAATAAATAAATTTCAAATAATGGAAGATATTTTTCAAGATAATTTTAGAAATTTCATGAATTTATTTGATACAATTGAGTACGTTGAACCAAATGTTGATTATAATAAATTTTGTAAAATAAATAAAGATAATGAAAAAAGAAAGGCACTAGCATCATTTTTCGTAAATTTAATGAATAATGGTATAATTTCAAGTGATAAAATTATTAATATTATAAGAAATCTAATGAATAAAATTTATATTTATATTAATCAAGACAATAAGAAAAATGAAGTTGACGAGCTTACTGAAAATATTGCTATATTATATAAAAAAGAATTATTAAGCGGAGAAGTTGAATATGAATTGATTGATGGTATGACTATTTCGGAAATTATTGAAAATTTGGCTCATAGTAAATCTAAAAATTACCTAAGCTTGAGTAATAAATCTATATTTAAATTTATGGATTTAATTGAGATGTAAAATAATAAAATAACAATATTATTATTTAAATATAAATTAATTGAATAATAATAAATAAATAATAATAATATAATCAAAATGTCTTTACATGATGAAAACATTATAATTAATATTGATGAAAATTCCAATAATTATAACGATGATAATGAAAATACTAATAAACACGACGAACATGATGAAAACGAACTGGAATCTATCTTAAAAGAGATTAACGATTTTTCTTATTCAGAAATTGAAAATAATGATGATGGTAATAGCTGGTATTCAACCTCTACTTTAATTGCAAAGTCTATTGATTATGATACAAATTATAATGTAAAACAATTATTGACAATATGTGATTATTATGGGTTATTAAAAGAAGTAAAAATGAATAAATTTAAAAAACCAGAACTAATTCTTTTTTTATTGGATTTTGAAGAAAACATGGAGAATTCGTTGATTGTGTATAAAAGAAAACAGCTCTGGTATTTCATGGAAGAATTGAAAAATGATAAGTTTATGAAAAAATATATATTATGGTAATAAAATAAATATAAATATAAAAATATAATTAAATTATATTTGTATTATAAGAATGGTGTTATCAAAAATAAATAGTGACGTTAGTTATCCTGAATTAAAAAGTGTTGATTCAGGTGATTTAAAAATGGAGGCTAGCTTATATCAAATAGAAATTAAAGATGTTGATGTTATTATTGCCGTAGGAAATGCTAAAAATACTTTTGAAGATAAGAATATTTTCTATTTTCCTATTTATTTAGTTAAAAAAAATAACAAAGTTATTCAGGTTGGTTTATATGAAATAGAAGCAAGTAATTATATTAATTACTTGGATGATTTTAATAATTTGGATGTTGAAAAATTGGATGAACCGCTAATTTATAAATTTGTTACAAAAGATATGTTAGAAAACTTGAGAATGGTTCCAGACGTTCCTTTAATAAGAAAAGAAGGCGTAGATAAAGAAGAGGGTGAAATTGTTGAAAGCGAGGAAATGGAAGACGACGAACAAATTGGTGACAAAAAACACAAAAAGCGTGAAAAACACGAAGAATTAAAAATAGAAACCTATGAAATACCAAAAGAGCGCGAAGATATTTTTATTTTAACAAAAGGGATTCCTTTACCTCCTTTGTTAGCCGAGGAAAGTGTAAAAAAAGCAAAACAGTTGAGAGAAAACTTCAATGCATCTTTATCAGAAAATTGGGTTCAAAAATTTATGGAAAATAATAATTATTCAATTACCGATAATGAAGGTGGAGGTGATTGTTTATTTGCTACAATAAGAGATGCTTTTTCAAGTATAGCACAACAGACTTCTGTAAATAAATTGAGAAAAAAATTATCCGATGAGGCTACTGATAAAATTTTTATGAATTACAAAGAACATTATGACATGTATAATCAAAATATGATTGAAGAGACGAATAAAATAAAAGAATTAGCAATTGAATATACAAAAATAAAAGAAAGGTTCAACAACACACTTGATCGTAACGAAAAAAAGTTTTTTGCAGAAGAGGCTAAAAAGATAAAGAGCGTTCATGATAAAATGATTGCTGACAAAAAAATTAGTGCGCAAATTATGGGCGAATATAAATTTATGAAAGGAATAGATACATTAGATAAATTTAAAAAGAAAATAAGAACATGTGAATTTTGGGCAGAAACATGGGCGATTTCAACATTAGAAAGAATATTGAATGTTAAGTTTATTATTTTATCAAGTGAAGCATACAAATCAGAGGATATAAAGAATGTATTACAGTGCGGACAATTAAACGATGAATATTTGGAAAACAAAGGTATTTTTTACCCTGAATTTTACATTATAGTTGACTATACGGGTTCACATTATAAATTGGTTGGTTATAAGAAAAAATCTATATTTAAATTTCAGGAAATACCTTATGATATCAAAAAACTAGTCGTAGATAAATGCCTTGAAAAAAATGCAGGAGTTTTTGCACTTATTCCTGATTTTCAAAAATTTAAAGCTGGTTTACAAAAAAATGTCATCAAAGAAGGACAATATGATTTTCAAGAGTTATCAGAGGCAAAATTAAGAGGCATGTATGACGATAATGTTGTCTTTGTGTTTTATACAAAATCCAATGATAAACCTTTACCTGGTAAAGGTTCTGGTGAAAAAATACCCGGGGATAAAATCAAAGACTTTTCTAATTTAGCAACAATGTCTCAATGGAGAAAAAAATTGGATGATTTTTGGGTACAGCCATTTACTTTAGACAATCATAAATGGGCGAGTGTAGAACATTATTATCAGGGCTCAAAATTTAAAAAAATGCATCCAGAGTTTTATTTAAGTTTTTCTTTGGATTCGGGAACAGAATTGTCTAAAAATCCTGACATGGTTAAGGCTGCTGGTAGTAAAAGTGGAAAACTCAAAGGAGAACTACTAAGACCTATTGAAGCATCAATAGACCCGGATTTTTTTGGTAAACGAAATAAGCAAGAATTATATAATGCGCAATATGCGAAATTTACACAAAATGAAGATTTAAAGGCTCTACTATTATCTACTAAGGATGCGAAATTAACTCATTATAAGAAAGGTTCACCACCTGAGGTTTTAGATGATTTAATGATTATAAGAGATAAGATCAGACGAAACGATCTTTAACCTTATCCACCTTTAGAAAAGGTGGAGCCAAACAGCAACATTTTTGGTTTTACCTTTTTCTAAAAGGTAAAGAAAAAGGTTTAAAAAATAAATAACTTGTTATTATAAGTATATTCAATAATAACAAGCGCAACACGATGAAACTAACAAATAAAAGTAAACAATTTCTCTCCTTTTTTACAAACAATAAATATATACATCACATTAAAAACACACCTGCTACAAATAATATTTTGCTTAAAATATATTATGACATTTTAAATGCATATAAATATTTACAGTCTATAAAAAAAAATAATGCATATGAATATGAAATTACAAAAATTGAGAACTCTTTAGAAATTACCAAGCCAAAGAATTTTAATTATAATAGTTTTCCTCAAGTTATACGAGAACATATAGATGAATTGAGTTTTTCTGAGATTTCTTATACTTTTTCTCTCTTTAATCGTAATATTAAAATTATTTTTGTGGTTGAAGACCCGAATATTGAACTCAAAATTAAAACATACAATAAATATGTTGATTCTATTATCATGTGGCTATATATATTGAATTTGTATTCATCAAAACAATGTGCTAATTCGCTAGTGATTTATTTTTATTTTACAAGCTTAGAAAAGAAATTGCCTGAATCAAATGTTCATATTTTGGATGAAAAACATGTGAACACCGCTTTTACAACAACGTGTCCAAAAGATTCCGAAATAGTGATTTTTAGACGTGAAGAATGGTTCAAAGTATTTATACACGAAACATTTCATAATTTTGGGTTGGATTTTTCTGATATGAATAATAATGATTGTCACGCTCACTTATTAAGCATTTTTAAGGTGAATTCATTTGTCAATTCATATGAAGCGTATACCGAGTTTTGGGCTGAAATTATAAATGCATTATTTTGTAGTTTTTATTCTTTGAAAGAAAAAGATAGAGAGAAAGGTGGTAGTAACAATGAAAAGCAATTTCTCTCTAATGCAGAGTTTTTTATTAATTTTGAAAGATGTTATAGTTTTTTTCAGCTAGTAAAAGTGCTTGATTTTATGGGGTTATCTTATGGAGATTTATATTTAAACAAACCTGAAAATAGATTATTGAGAGAAACTTTATACAAAGAAAAAACCAATGTGCTTTCTTATTATGTCATTAAAACTGTAATGATGAATAACTATCCATCATTTTTATCATGGTGTAATAAAAATAACCTTTCTTTAATCGCATTTAAAAAAACAATCGCAAATCAAAAAAGTTTTTGTGAATTTATTGAAAAGAATTATAAAAGCGCTAGTATGCTTGAAAATATTGATAATAGTGAAGTTTTTCTAGAACATTTGAAAAAAAATAAAAATAAGGCGGTAATGAATGAAAAAACGAAACATTTTTTATTGACGAATTTGAGAATGACTATTTGCGAGTTGGGCTAATTCCACCTTTAGAAAAGGTGGAGCCAAACATCAATAATTTTAGTTAACCACTTTTCTAAATAATAAAAGTTTATCGGTTTGGCTCCACCTTTTTTAAAGGTGGAATTATATATGGACGAAAAGGGGTGGAGAGATATAAAAATTAAACCTAAACCCAAAAAAATAGACCAAGAACTATTAAATGCTTGTTATTTTGGTAATATAATAGGAGTGAAAAAATGGTTAAAATTGGGAGCAAATGTAGAATATATAGAAGAACGAGATGGTTGGTTACCTATTCATTATGCAGCTAGATGGGATGATTTAGTAATGTTAAAACTCTTGATAAAAGCTGGTGCAAACATAAACGGTAAAACAAAGAGTAGAGAAACTGCCCTGCATAAATGTGGACGATGGGATAGAAAAGAAGCTGCGATTATGTTATTAAAATTAGGTGCGGACCCTACAATTAAAAATACTGATGGAAATAAGGCATCTGACATGACGGTTGATCCTGAATTAAAATTTTTGTTAGATAATTTTGATGAATATCAAGAAATTGTCAAAAAATTTACCTTTTAGAAAAAGGTAACCCCCAAAAATGTTGATGTTTATCCACCTTTAGAAAAGGTGGAGCCAAATAATTTTTAGAAAAGGTAACCCCCAAAAATGTTGATGTTTATCCACCTTTAGAAAAGGTGGAGCCAAATAATTTTTAGAAAAGGTAACCCCCAAAAATGTTGATGTTTTTGGCTCCACCTTTTATAAAGGTGGATTTCTAAAGGTTGAATGGAATTTACAAAATTCACAATTTTTAAGACTATCATTTTTACATTGATGACCTGTTTTTTTTACTTTTACACATACATATTTATAGCATCCATTTCCTATTGATTTTTTATTTAATTTCCACGCGGTGCTTGCTTCGTCAAAATCAACTTCCACCTTTGGGAAAGGCGGATCCAAATAATTACCCTCATTTTTTGGTAAATTTTGTTCTATGTTTAGTAATGGCATAATATATTCTTTTCCGCTTCTTGTTAGCATTTTTAATAATAATATTGTTCGTCTAATAATGAATTATTAGTTTCTTTCATTTTTTTTATTTATCCATTTTACATGTAAAAAGGTTTAAAAATAATTTTTATTGTAAAGCTAAAAGAATGCAATATGTTTATTTTATTTCTTCTGAAATACTACCCAAGTATCCAGAAATAGATGAACATTATACATGGTATCCTATTCACAATGATTTATCGTTTGAAGAATTTTCTGAATTATGGCAAACAAATGAACCTTATGCTATATACACATATGGAAAAACAATTGGATGGAGTTTTTTGAATAAAATTTTTAATGTACGTAAAAGATGGGTTCATTTAGATGTATTGCCGGAAAAGTTGGATATCATACCAAATGTATTTTCTACGTGTCTTCATCACATATATGACGATGATCATCCATTAATTTCAGTCATTACATCAACCTTTGATAGCAAAGAAAAGATTTTTAGGCCTTTACGAAGTTTGCAAAATCAAACATATACTAATTGGGAGTGGGTTATTTGGGACGATTCAAAAAATAATTCCACGTATGAAAATTTATTGAACATACAAAAAAAGGATTTAAGAATACGGGTCTACAAAGCACCCAAACATTCAGGTTCTATAGGTGAAATGAAACGATTAGCTAGCGGTGTATCTTACGGTTCTTTTATTCTAGAATTAGATCATGATGATGATTTACACCCCGAATTATTACAATGGATAGTAGATGCTTCTAAAAGACACAAAGAAGCGGATTTTTTTTACTGCGATACTGCAATGATATATGAAAAATCACTCAAAACACATTCATACGACGAATTTTATAGTTATGGTTATGGTTCGCATATAAATGTATGGAGCGATTTTTTCAATAAATGGATAACGCAGTTTGCTAAATCAAGACCAAATCCTATTACTCTTCAGCATTTAATAGGTCTACCGAATCATGTTCGTGTTTGGCGTACTGCATTTTATGACAAAATAGGGAAACATAATCCTCGTTTATCTGTTTCAGATGATTATGAATTGTTAATAAAGAGTTTTATAAATGGTAAGTGGTGTCATATCGTAAGTTGTGGATACTATCAATATTTGAATGAAGATGGTAATTTTACATTTATTAGAAACAGCTTGATACAACATAATGTAAAAGAAATTTATAAACATTATAAAAATCTATTACCAAAGATACCTGAAAATTATAAATATCAACCTTACTGGAAATATGATGATTGTCAATTTCCTGTTGTTCATTTAACTTATGATCCATACCCGCATGATTATTCAATAATAATGATAAAACCAACTAAAGAAAAAATAGAGCGGTTTATGAAAATAAATGATGTATCTTTACATGTTTATATGTTAGACGACTTTCCCGATTTGGACAATTTACTTGTTGAATGGAAACGAAAAATCAGCTGGTGGAAAATTAAGAATGAAAAATATTTTGAGAATGATGAAGAAAAAATTAGATATCTTACAAAGTTAGCTAGAGGAAAACATATTATAATGGACGATGAATTTGAATTAGATAAATTGAAATTATAGCTATTTTATTTTTTATAAAATTGAAATAAATATTATTGTAGTTAGTAAGTTACAATAATATTTATACTAAGAAAATGGATATAACTCTTACTCCTGATATGTATACGCCATCGGTTGATAGTAACGGAAATTATGTAGATAATATACCTATTATAAAACATGGTTTATTTTGTCCTTGTGGTTCAAGAAAAGATAAAGCATATGAAAACACGACTAAATTTGCGTCGCATATAAAAACAAAAATTCACCAAAAATGGTTAATAAATTTGAATCAAAATAAAGCAAATTACTATGTAGATATGTTAAAAAATAAAGAAATAGTAGAAACTCAACAAAAAATTATTACACAATTGGAACAGCAATTACAACGAAAAACCTTAACTATTGATTATTTAACAGAACAACTTACACGTCAAATAACTCAACAAAACACACCAAGTTTTGATTTATTAGATATAAACTAATTTCACCTTTCCACCTTTACACCTTTTTACATTTCAAACGCCGATTCTTTTCTAATATAAAATTACGAGTTTTTAACAAGTATTCCATTTTTATAATAATTATAAGTAGGAGTAAATCCAAAAGTGTTATTTTTACCAAAAATTTCAACTCTGTTATTTGGGTAGTTTTTTGATTCATTTATAGCATCTTCCTCTGACAATAATATAGTTATATCCTCCCATTCATTTCCACAAACTAATACAAAAACAAAATCCATTTATTTATAATATATAAGTATTATCTTTATATAATAATTAAAATAGGTGTAAATGAGAAAAGCTGTATAATATTTATACAAAATACTATTCTTCAATTATCAAGTTTACCTTTTTCTTCCGTACAATTTTAGGTTTTTCTTGAGTTTCTAAAGAGATTGGTTTAGTTTTTATTGATTTTTTAGGTTGTTTTTCCGCTTTTATTGTCTTCTTTTCTGACTTTTTACTATTAGTAGTTTTTTTAACAGGTTTTTCTTTCACGTGATTAACACTAATATAATCCATATTATTTTTATTCATTGTTTGTTTCTTTGAAAAAAGAGTATCAAAGAAAGAAGTAAATTTTATCATTGTTTTTGCATGACAGTTTGCAACTGATTTAATTGAAAACAATGCTGTATATGGTATCAATTCCCAATTCCCATTCATATGTATATCTTTTTCAAATAAATCTATATCACTCAAACTATGAATAGATTCTGCAATATTATTTAAATAAGACGACTCGTTTTTCATTTTAATATTGTTTGCAAGATAATTTTCATGAATCATCAAAGGAAGAATATCATTATTCATCCAAAATAATCTTTGTTTATCGTCCATTTCAATATTCTGAGACATGAATAATTTTGTTACTTCAAAAATATTAGAATTGGTTTTATCTTTTACATTTGCAGAATTACCAATATCAACATTTTTAATATTTTCACGTGATAATAATTCTAAATTATTTAAAATGCTACGTATGTCACAATTAGAATCTTCTATAACTTGATTTATTATTGTATCGTTTATTGATATAGAGTTTTTTTTTAAAATTGGTTTAACAAATTTAGATACATCATTTGAAGATAGTTTTTGAAATTTTATATCCAAACAATATGGTATCAATGGTTTAAGTGCTTGATCGTAACGATTGTTACAAGTAGCAATAACCGGTATTTTAGTTTCTTTCAAACATGTCACAACCGTTGATATAAACCCATAGTCATCATAACAATCTATATCGTGAATAACAAATATGTTTTGTTTGTTTGTAAATGACTTTGTTTTTTTTATAGACGGCAATACCGAATTTACAATATGATCTTTATCAGATTTTTCATCTGGATTTAAAGATATAGGATTCAAATTATATTTTTTAATTAATAATTCAACTGTTAAAGTTTTACCTATACCATTTGGTCCTGATAATAGAGCACATACATCTTTAGAATTTGTTTTTAATGGATACCAATTTTCAAACCAAGATTGAATAGAATTGATTGACGTCTTGTTACCTATTATATTTTCCAAATTTTCTGGTTTATATTTATGAATTAACATTGAATTTATTGATAATGTATATAATCAGAGTATATTATTAATATAATATTTTATTCATTTTTAAAATAAATTGAAAATAAATTTAAAATTATTTTATACATATATACATAGCCAGAGTAAAATGTTGACATGCAATCTTATGGGTGGATTAGGAAACCAATTATTTCAAATTTTTACAGTTATATCTTACGCTATAAAATATAAACATATGTTTAAATTTATTAGCGCAGAAGAACTAGGAGGAGACGGATGTACTAAGAGAAAAACTTATTGGAAAACATTTTTCTTCAAATTATCGGGCTTTTTAATAGATCAATATCCACATTTTGATATTGCTTATCGTGAACCAGGGTTTACTTTTAATGAATTTCCATACGATCATTTAAAAAACAATAATAATGTGAATATTATGTTGCATGGCTATTTTCAAAGTTATAAATATTTCCAAGATAATTTTCACGTAATTTGTCGTATATTAAATATAGCTGAAAAAAGACTTGATATTATAGAAGAAGTCGTAAAAAACCACCATACTTTGGATTTTTTGGAAAAAAGTATTTCTATGCATTTTAGATTAGGCGATTATAAAAATTTACCAGATTATCATCCTATTATGAGCCCTGAATATTATAAAAAATCATTACAATATATTGTTAACAATTTAGATTATACCCCAAACGTTTTATATTTTTGCGAAGATGAAGATCTAGAAACAGTAAATGAAACAATTCAATTATTAAAAAATGAATTTCCAATGATTGAATTTGAAAGAGTAAGTAATCAGTTAGATGATTGGCAACAAATGTTATTAATGTCATGTTGCAATCATAATATTATTGCAAATAGTTCATTTAGTTGGTGGGGAGCATATTTTAATGTAAATCCTACGAAGATTGTATGTTATCCTTCAGTTTGGTTTGGACCTAAAATGAGCGATGTAGATGTAAGTGATTTATTTCCGGAAGATTGGATGAGAATGTAATATTTATATATATAGTTATATATATTATTTAAATATTTTAATATTTAAATATATAATTTATTGTAACATTAATGAAAATAGCTGTATTAGATAACAAAAACGAAGATATTGGCTTAAAAATTTTATTTCCTGAAGCAGATTATTATTATTGTTCAACAACAAGTGATAGATCTGAGAGTTATTTATATTATAATTTTCAACCTAGATTAGATACTCAAAATATTACTGATGCTAATTATGACATATTATTTGTAATTATGCCTGTAAGACATGTTTTAAATGATGAAGAAGCAGTTAGAGATATTAGAGGCAACTATGAAAACATTATAAAACCTATAATTTTTAATAATAATTTTAAAATTCTGGCATTTTTTGACAATGAAGATTATGATGTTAATCCTAATAAATATATTCAACATCCAAACATACACTTTTTTAAAAGAAATTATGATAAAAAAATACACTATGAGAATAATGTATATCCATTCCCATTTATAATGTTTGGTAATACAAGTTTAATAGAAAAAATTGATAGAAATTTAGTTTCATATGACGATTATTTTTCACAAAAGATAAATCGTGTGTTTTATACAGGTGGATTATATCATCACAAATGCACTGAATTTAATGTTGATGTAAATAGAATTGATATGTATAATCAAATTCAAAATTTTATTACAAATACAGGACCTATCCCTAATGACTTATTTGTTGATTTTATGAGGAAATCCAAGTTTTCTATTGATTTATTAGGAGCAGGTAATCCGAATATAAGAACATTTGAAATTTTGGTTTCAGGTTCATTATTATTGCAACAAAAAAATGACTTGGTTTGGCCATTTTCTGAGAAATTTTCTGATGAATGCTACTTTACAAATGGAGATGATTTTTATTATAATTTACAAAAACTAACTAGCAATGATGAATTATATAAAAAATGTTTAAATAATCAATATTTAATTATTAATAAATATTTTAATAAAGAATGGTTGAGACAGTATATAATATATAAAACTTTTACGGCGCTTATAAAATGATATTATTTATAAATATTGTCTTGTTCAATGATGTAATTTTTTGTTATTACCCAAATATAATTAATGTATAATTTTAACTTAAAATTATATATACATTAATTATATATATATGAAAAATGCAAATTCAAATATTATATAATAGACAATATATACCCTTTGATTTATACATAAATTCTATTTATAAAATATTTACGTGCAATGAGTTTTTTATTTCAAACAATTATGAAGTTGAATTAATTAATGATACATGTAATTTAAATAAGGATGTAGATTTTTTAATTTTATTTTTAAATGATATTGTGCTTATTTATGATTTAGTTCTTAATAACAACACTAAAGTAATTTTTATAAATCCTGATTATATACTAAATTATTCTCAAACTGATTTTAATATGATTAATCATTATGTTAATCACATAAATATTCAGAATACATTTATCTGGGAATATAATTATTTAAATATAGATTATTATAATAATAATTTTGATAATAAAAAGTATTATTTTATTCCACTTTTATACAATGATTATTTAGAATATATTTATAATGAAAATAAAGCTAGTATATCTCACGATAAAAAACCAATAGATGTTTTATTTTTTGGTGCAGTAGATCCAGTAGGTCGTAGAAAATTAATATTAGACCAACTTTCAACAATTTGTAATGTATATATTATGTCTGGTGTTAATAACATACGTCATTATATTAATATTATTGAAAATAGTAAAATTGTTTTAAATATCTATTCAAAAGAAAGTAATATGCCTTTTGATTATTATAGAAACGCACTCTTGTATTCAAATAAAGTATTTTTAATTAGTGAAAAAAAAAGAGATATAAATTTAGAAATACAAAATGAACTATTAGAATTAAATGATGTATTGATTGAATGTAATTATAATGATATATTAAATACTGTAGAGAGCTATTTAAAAAAAACTGAATATGAAATTGAATCAATAAAACAAAAAACATATGAAATCTTTAAAAAAAATGATATGGATAAATGCGTTGTTAATTTTTTTCAACAATTACAATTATAATTATATTTATATTTGATAAAAAGATATAAATATTTACTAGATAGTATAATTTAATATACAAATATGTCAAATTTACCGCTATTTAAAGTATTTATGTCAGAAGATGTTTTGAAACCTTTAAATGATGTCATAATGTCAGGTTTTATAACCCAAGGATCACAAGTAGAAAAATTTGAAGAAAAATTGACTGAATTTTTTGAAAATCCTTATTTACTTACATTGAATTCAGCTACGTCTGGATTAACACTTGCTTTACGACTACTTAAAAATTCTAATGAACAAATAAATTGGCCTGGTTTTGATATAGAGAATGACGTAGTATTATCACCGGTACTCACTTGTTTTGCAACAAATGCATCCATCTTAGCAAATAATTGTAAAATAGGTTGGATAGATACCGATAACACAAGTGCAAATGTATGTATTAATGATATTAAGAATAAATTAAATGCTAATACAAAAGTGTTGTACATAGTTCACTGGGGTGGTTATCCCGTAGATTTAGATGCATTAAAAGAATTACAAGAAGAACACTTAATCAAATATGGATATAAATTTATGATAATTGAAGATTGTGCTCATGCATTCGGTGCAGAATATAAAGGTAAAAAATTGGGCAATCATGGAAATATTTGCGTATTTAGTTTACAGGCAATAAAACATTTAACCACAGGTGATGGAGGTTTGCTGATTATTCCTGATAAAGAGTTATATGAGAGAGCTAAATTATTAAGATGGTTTGGTATTGACAGAGATAAAAGAAATTATAATAGAAAAGATTTTAGATTAGAAAATGACATATCAGAATGGGGATATAAATTTCATATGAATGACATTAATGCAACTATTGGTATATATAATTTACCACATATGAATAGACTTTTAGAAAAAAATAGAACAAATAATGCATATTTATATGAAAAATTACAAAGTGTAAATGATATTGAATTATTGGAAAATAAAGATGACAGAAAAAGCGCTTGTTGGTTATTTACAATGAAAGTTGAACGGAAAGACTTGTTTAATGCAAAAATGAAGGAATACGGTATCATGACAAGTCAAGTTCATAATAGAAATGATCTAAATAGTTGCGTATCTAATTTTATTTGTGAATTACCTAATATAACAGAATTAGAAAAATCGTTAATATGTATTCCAGTTGGTTGGTGGTTGAATGAAGATGATCTAGAATATATGGTTGAAAAAATTAAGGAAGGTTGGTAACTAAGTTTTTCATCTCCAAATTCAACATATTATATTGTTCTATAAATTTTTCATAATCTATAAAATATTTTTTTAAATGACATATTGTATCATCCTGATTATAGGGATAAAAAAATTCAATAGGGGTAAATACAGGCATATTTAATTTTTCATTATTATATAGATATTCTTTCCATTCGCATAATTTTAAACAAAAATTACACATAGTAACATTACCTCCAGTATGATAAAATAAGTTCACATTTTTTTCAGATATATCGTTTATTTCAATGCCACTTAAAAATAAAATATACCCAAATATAACTTGATATATCCATAAACTCTGTAATTTTATATTAAAAATGTCATTTATAGTTTCAAAAGTATTAAATTTATTTAATATTTTTTGAATAGAATATTTTGAAATAATCCCGCATGAAAAATCAGGCACAATAAAAAAGTTATTTTTATAATTTTCTATTATTTGATAATCATGCATTTTGTTTATAAAATTTTGTTGTATACTTTCATCTTCAGTTTTAATACTTTCTTCAAGGTTCCATTGTTTTGATTTAAAATAAAACGCACACAAATAACTATCATTTTTTTGTTTATTTAAATTATTTATCAAGTATTCTTCAAAATAATCCATGAACATTATATAATCATCTTCAATAAAAAAATGGTAATCAAAATCCATGTTGTGACTAATACCAGTAAAAAATTGTCCATAACTAATTCCGATATTTTCACATTCTATAATTTTAATTTTATTTTGTATATTTGAAATTTCAATATTATCAAAATTATAATAATCGCAATATTCATTATCTTTGTCATTCTCATTTATTTTTGGTTTCATAATCGTAATCTGTGTTATATTTGTTTTTATTTTATTTAATAGAGATAAATTATATTTCAAGTAATTGTTTTTGTTCATACATCCATATTTTGCTGCATATGTGCAAATAATTAAATTTGTTTTCATTATTATAATAATATTGTTATAATTTTATATTATTATAATAATATAATAATATAAAATTATAACAATAATTTTATATTATAACTATATGTTGATATATGCATATAACGAAGGAGCGGGTTTTGGCAATGTAGTTTTTGCACAATTTGCCGCGATATTATTTGCGATATTATTTGATGGCACATTAATTAATATCGCAAATAAAGCTGATATGGACGAATTCAAAAGTAAAAGTACAGAAATAGACGATGAAAGCTTTATAAATATTATAAATGAAAAAATTAACAATAATATAACATTAATAGATCCAAATTCTAATTATTTTTTAAACGGTTATTATCAACATGATGTGTTTTATAATTTATATAAAACACAAATTATAGAATATATAAAAAAATACCCAGATAATATATTACATACTTCACATTATTCTGAACCTTTAAAATTAATAGATGTTGTTAAAAATAATAATGATAAAGTGTATGATATAGCTATTCATATAAGACTTGATGATTTTATTGGGTTAAATTGGGTAATGAATCCAAATAGTATAAAAGAAGTAATAGAAAGTTTAAATATAACTTCTGAAACAAAAACTTGTCTATTATTAAAACCTCCAAAAAAAGATATAGAATTCAAATACATATCTTATTTAAAAAATATTATACCTAATTTAGTATTAGAAATCAATCAAAATATTATGATTGATTATAATATAATGAGAAATGCAAAAATATTAGTATGCTCATGTTGTACTTTTTCATGGGTAGCATCATTTATGGCAAATGATAATCAAATATTATATTTTCCAAATTATTCGTCTAGATACATTCATGAAACATATAAAAAACCACACAACAGAGTTACATATTACGATTTTGAAAGGTGTACAGAATCCCAATTAAATTATATTTTATACCAGTGAAGATTTGAAACCGCGCCCCTGCGTGGTGCTATGGTTCAAACTGTAACTGGTAACTTACTTGAAGTTTCATCCGCTGAGCGGATTGAAATCTTCAATTGTGTAAATGATTTAATGTTGTTTAAGTAGTTTTAAAGGATTATGATTTAATTCTTCAAAGGTTTAAAATAATATATTTAGATACTTGTAAAATATGAATACGAACAATGATTCAAACCGTAAAAATATATTATTCATTGCTGATTATTTTTTCTTCAAAAATATAAATAATAAAGCTTATTACAATTTTATAAATTATATTGCTAATAATAGTTATCATAATGTAAAAATAATATATACAGATCATAATAAAGAAGATGCACTAAAGGAAACTGTTTCATTTAATGCAAATATACTAATATTTTTTGAAATAAATGCATTTCAACCTCATACAAAAAATTTTAGTTTTGTATTTGAATTAAATATACCTACATATATTTTCCTAGACGATTCATATTACATTTCATCTATTACATCAAAATGTGAATATGTTAATTCATGTACAGGAATTATATTTTGGTATAAAAATAAGAAAATTATAAATTCATATAAAAAAAAATTTCCTACCAAACATATTTTAAATTTTGATTCGCGATATGTAAATACAGATGTTTATAAGGATTGGGGATATCAAAAAGATATTGATATATTAGTTTATGGTAATATATATAGTATTTATGATTATAAAAATGAAGAAATAGAAACAATTCAAGATTACATCAAAGAATATGAAACAACTATGAATACAATTATTGATAGTAAAATTGATTTTTATCCATTAAGACGTAAATTAGTTGATATATTTCAAAAAAATTCAAATAAATTTAATATAGTAATGCTTGGTAGTTCATCAACTCACAATTCTACCATTGTAAATGAAGAATTATCAAAATTAATAAATCGTTCTTATTTAACACTTGCATGTTCATCTATTGCAGATGTATTATTACATAAATATCTGGAAATATCATGTTCTAAATCTGTTATATTAGGCAATTACCCATCTGAATATAAAGAATTATTTGATGGTAATATTATTGAAGTAAATGAGTTTATGAATGAAAAAGAAATTATTGAAATTATTGATAATGCATTAAATGATAAAATTAAACTAAAAGAAATGAGTAATGTGTTATATGAAAAAATCAGGCTTGATCATGATCTACAAAAAGCTGTTGATAATTTTAATAATATAATTGATATAATTGAAAATAATTTGTAAATTAAAAATTTATTATAAGCACGAACCGGTTAGCGGTCTTGCATTTTCTAGTCTAAAAATTATCGGTAAATCAAAGTTATTATTCCACACTAAAAAAATAATAAGTCAAATAGTAAAAATTATTCACCATATTATTACACCTTTGCACGACAATGCATCAGCACATAAAAATGATACTATACGTGAATTAGTAAATAAACATAACAAATTGTTATATAGTGT
>Ga0209400_1000784_pt1 | contig 27587 bp, 41 predicted proteins | sample M_130807_EF_Meta_FD_187313 | JGI IMG/M metagenome (GOLD analysis project Ga0209400, IMG submission 187313) | Freshwater microbial communities from Lake Montjoie, Canada to study carbon cycling - M_130807_EF_MetaG (SPAdes) (version 2) | ecosystem: Environmental > Aquatic > Freshwater > Lake... | reverse complement strand
GCCTGTTTGGGTAAGGGACTCTGACCTATACAGCTAGACAGCACCCGCACGCCCGCGCCAGCGCGCACCCGTGGCCGCGCGTGGGCCGCGTGGGGGCTAGAGAGCGTGCCCCTTTCCTTGTTCCCCCATAATTTTTTCAGTGGAACTGGGCGTTGTTTTTGCTGGGGTTCTTGCGCTATAACCAACAAAACATTTTGGAGTTTGATATGCTGGCTTGTTCTAGTTGCGAGCGTGAGTTGCCTGAGGATGCGTTTTACCCAAGCAATCCTAGGCGTTGTAAGGGTTGCTTGCAGGCTTATGCCAAGTCTCGCAGAGCCGCCAAAAATGTTGACCGGCCTGAGGGTTGGAAGAAGAAAACGGCAGACAAAGCGGCTTACCGGAGGGCTTGGAACGCGGCTCATCCTGGCTACTACACCAAGCGAAAGGCGGAATGGTTGAAGGCTAACCCTGAGGCTCAGAAAGCCAAGCGTTGTAGGAAGTATAACAACTTGCTGGCTAAAGAGGGGCGCGAGCGGGTTGAGGTTTTGACGCCTGAGGAGAAGGCTTTACGGCGCCATTGCCGCGAGATTTGGCGCACGGCCAGGAAAAGGGGCAAGGTGGTTCAGCAGCCTTGTGTGCGGTGCGGCAGCGCCAAATCTGAGGGGCACCATGAGGATTACATGAAGCCGCTAGAAGTGGTTTGGCTATGTCGGCCCTGCCATGCTGAAGAACATACTCGTTTGAGGAGAGAGTGATGGATACTGTGGTGATGAACAAGGTGCTGGACATGTATGCGTCTGGTTCACTAGTGCGCGTCATCTGCAACCGGCACAATGTAAGCGTTAGTGGTGTGATGCGTGTATTGAGGCGTGCTAGGGCTGAGGGTGATGTGAGGGTTTTGAGGCGTAGGCGTTTGCAGGGTGGTGAGCGTGGTCGGATGATTGGTGGGATGTTGGGTGTTGAGGGTGGAGTGAGTGCGGCTGAGATTGCGGAGTTGTTGTGGGGTGATGATTTGCCGAGCACCTGGCGTAGTGTGGTGATTATCGAGATGAGCAAGTTGAGGAAGTCTGGGGTGGTTGTTAAGTGCCTCAAGGGGCGTTATGTATTGGCATAAAGTTTAGGGGCTAACGTAGTGAAGTTTGACCTCCAAAAGTTCTATCAGTTTTGCTCTCAGTTGCAAATCGAGACGAAGGAGCGAGGCTTGCAGCGGCTGGACAAGCTGTTGGGCACGCAGACGTATGTGATGAACGAGATTGCGCGTGGGCTGGAGGAGGACATTCACTTTTTTACCATCCTCAAGGGCCGGCAGCTTGGCGTGACGACGATCAGCCTGGCGCTGGATTTGTATTGGGTGTTCACGCATCCGGGTTTGGGCGCCACGCTGGTGACGGACACTGAGGAAAACCGGGAGATGTTTCGGTCCACCTTGGGCATGTATTTTGAGCATTTGCCGCGGCAGTTCAAAATCCCGATGGAGGGGCATAACCGCAACCAGTTGGTGCTGAAGAACCGCAGCCGGTTGTTTTACCAGGTGGCTGGTTTGCGAGCTAAGGGCAGTCTGGGGCGCGGTAAGGCTATCACCTATTTGCATGGCACGGAGACGAGTTCATGGGGCGATGAAGAGGGTTTGGCGTCCTTGCTTGCTTCGTTGGCTGAGACCAACCCGGACCGGCTGTACATGTTTGAGAGCACAGCGCGCGGCTTCAACCTGTTCCATGATATGTATGTCACGGCCAAAAAGGCTCGCACGCAGAGGGCCATTTTTTGCGGCTGGTGGCGAAACGAGTTTTACACCGCAAACCCAGAGACGGCGGTATATAAAACATATTGGGATGGACGATTGACCCCGGAAGAGAAGGAGTGGGTCAGGGACATCAAGAAGCTGTATCAGTTTGAGATCAACAGCCGGCAGATGGCATGGTGGCGGTGGAAGCTGGCTGAGGGCATCAAGGACGATGCGCTGATGTATCAGGAGTTTCCGCCGACTGAGGACTATGCGTTCATCATGTCGGGCACCTCGTTCTTTAGCACCTCGCGCTGCACGGATGCCGCTAAGGCTGCGAAGGCCATCAAGCCGGATTACTATCGCTATGTGATGGGGCAGTTGTTTCAGGACACTGAGGTGATGAAGTCTCAGGAGCGTCTGGCAACGCTGAGCATCTGGGAGGAGCCTGTTGACAATGGCTATTATGTTATTGGTGCCGATCCTGCTTATGGCAGCAGTGATTGGGCTGACCGCTTTTGCATACAAGTGTTTCGTTGCTATTCGGATGGCTTGGAGCAAGTGGCGGAATTTGCCACCAGTGAGTTGAACACCTACCAGTTTGCGTGGGTGATTAGCCATTTGGGTGGTGCTTACAAGAACAGCATTCTCAATCTGGAAGTGAATGGTCCCGGCCAGGCCGTCATCAATGAGTTGCGGAATCTAAAACGTCAGGCGGTTGCTATGGGCGGCAAGGACGGCACTAGTTTGATGAACGTGTTGGGCCACATGCAGAATTACATCTGGCGCAAAAACGATACACTGGGCGGTTTGTCTAACAGTATTGGTTGGGTGACTACATCTGCAAGCAAAGAGCGGATGCTTAATTACTTTAAGGATTACTTCGAGCGCGGGATGATGATCGTGCGGTCAATGGACACCTTGGATGAGATGAAGACGGTTACGCGGCAGGACGGCACGATTGCGGCGTCTGGGCGCGGCAAGGATGACCGTGTGATTGCCAGTGCGTTGGCCGCTGCGGCGTATGCTGAGCAGTTGCAGCCGCGGTTGATAGCCATGGGTCTGACCAAGCTGCGCAACCGTGCGCTGGATGAGTTGGATGCCGAGGAGCGTGGCCGGGAGCGCACGGTGGTGAGCAAGTACCTCAAGAACATTGGGTTGGGTATGTGATGTTTGCGATCAGGCCAAAGAGGGAGTTGCTAGATTGGTTTGGCCGGTTTTGGGCTGACACTGAGCGCGGGATCAGTATGCCGCTGCTGGTGGAGTTTACCGGCGTAAGCCAGAAGACGTTTGAGGAAGTGGTGAAGCGCCGCAACCGTCCCATGCAGGATTGGGTGCAGTCTGCGTTGAGCAAGTTTGCGCATGAGTGGGAGGCGGGCATGATCGAGGTGTATCAGCGCCCCAACCGCACGAAGGCCATTAGGTATAGGCGGGAGCCTAAGTTGGACATGCGGCCAAGCGTTGGGCTGCAAGTTGTGGACGGGCAAATCCGTCTGAATGTGGGATTGAAAAACCGGGCGAACTACATGGCGCCCACGTTGAAGGAACAGTTGAAATGAACGCAAAGTTGAAACCGTTTGACGAAATGTACGTTAAGATACCTAACGGCTGTTGGTTGTGGCACGGACGCATAAACACCTACGGCTACGGTATGTACGGCCAAAAACTAGCGCACCGTGTAGCGCTGGAAAAAAACGTGCTTCCACCGCAATCTAATTTGTGCGCTTGCCACCATTGCGATGTGCGCTCTTGCGTAAACCCAAGCCATTTATTTTGGGGGACAAGGGCAGATAATAACGCCGATGCGCAGAAAAAGGGGCGCAAGCCTCGCCCGTCCGTGTACAAAACTCATTGCCATAAAGGCCACGAATTTACGCCTGAAAACACAAGATTGAACAAAAGACCAGAGAGGCGTTGGCCCTCACGGTCGTGTTTGACTTGCGCACGCGAATACATGAAAGAATTTAACGCAAAGCGGAGGGTTTCAACTTGATCAAGCGCCACTACAAGTGCCCCAAGCACGGGTTCTTTGAGTCATGGGAGGCTGTCTGCAGGCATGGTTGCTTGGACGGCATCAAGGTGGCTTTCCTGAAAGCGCCGGCGTACCTGTCTGACAAAACCAAGCGCAACGATGCCAATCTGAAAGGCTTGGCGCAGGAGTTTGGCATGACCAACCTTAAGAGCACCCGCGAGGGCGAGCATCAGGACGGCTACCTGACCCGCAACAACGCGCCGGTAGTGGAGCAACCCCCCGAGCCTCCGCGCGGCTCTGGCGTGATCTGGGGCGGCGGTGCGGGGCACAGTATGCAGTCGGTTATGGGCGGCGCTATCAAGTCGGTGCGCGGCGAGAGCGTGGGCTTCAATCCAAGGGACGCTGGTGAATTGCGTGGACCGCGGACGGCAAGTTATGTAGGAGACCATGAGAATCTTGCCATCAAGAGGGATTAAGCCGTGATAATTCCCAAGGACCCAATTGAGCGCGAAACTCTGTATCTCGATTTGATCCAGAAGTGCATGGTGTCTCGGGAGGAGCGTAAGGCCGATTACAGCAGCCTGCGCTCTTGGTATTTGTTTGGTGCTGGCCCGGAGGAAAGCCCGGCGCACTACAACAAGATTTACCCGCACATTGACCAAGTGACGGCGTTCTTGTTTAGCGCGGACACCACGCGCTTCAGCATTAACCTCGGCGCGTCGGTGCCAGAGAACGAGCACACCAAGGTGCCGGTGCTGACTGCGGCGCTGAACGACAAGTGGCAGGATTCCAACGGCGACCAAGTGTTTGCCATGGCGATGACGTGGGCGCTTTGTTATGCCTCCACCTTCATCAAGCTTGTTGTGCGCAATGGGTCGATCCATCCCTACATGGTGGAGCCTGGCAGCGTCGGCGTTCTGCGCGAGGATACGCCATACACCGACCGCCAAGAGGCAATGGTCCAAACCTACTACGTCACCAAGTCTGACTTGGCGCGGCGTCTGTACGGGCATCCCAAGCGCAAGTCGATCATGGACCGCATTAGCGCGGCGCAGCATCAAGTGAGCCATGTGCCTGAGGGCCTTGACCGCATCGTGATGAGCCAGACCAACCCAACCATCTACGGTACGGTCAACCTGGATTTGTACGGCTACAACCGCATGAAGGCTCAGGTGGCCGAGGATACGGTTGAAATGCGGGAGTTGTATCTTTGGAACGATGAGATTGACGACTATCAGGTGGTCACGATTGCCGAGCCTGACGTGATTATCTACGACCGCCCCGGCGAGCAGCTTTTCATGAAGGGCGAACTGCCGTTTATCCAGATCACGCCCAACCCGCAGTATGACTACTACTGGGGTCAATCTGAGGTGCAGAAGCTGATCTTCCTTCAGCAGATGCGCAACAAACGCATGACTGAGATTCTGGACCTGTTGAGCAAGCAGGTGAACCCGCCGACGGCGCTGATGGGCTTTACCGGCATTCTGGACGAGAAGAACTTTGCGCTAAACCGTGCTGGCGGCCTGCTGTCCAACGACATGGCGCAGGGCAAGGTGGAGCGGCTGGCGCCTGAAATGCCGGCTGATTTGTTCCGAGAGATTGACGCGATTGATGCCATGTTCAGTGAGGCGTCGGGCATTTCCTCAGTGTTGTCTGGCCGCGGTGAGTCTGGGGTTAGGTCACAGGGGCATGCCTCTCAGTTGGCGCGGCTGGGATCGTCGCGCATCAAGAAGCGGGCGCTGGTGATTGAAGACGCGCTGGAAAAGATGGCGACGCTGTATCTCAAGTTGATGCAGCAATATGACCGCACGCACTTCCCTGATGTGCATGGCAATAAGTTTATCGCTGAGCAATTCACCAAGGACTTTATGGTGAAGGTTGACGCCCACTCCAACAGCCCGATTTTTATGGAGGATATGCGGCAGTTGTCGTTCAACTTGTTCAAGGCGGGGGCGATTGACAAAGAGTCCTTGATTGATTTGCTTGACCCGCCTATGAAGCAATTGTTGAAGGACAAGTTGAAGAAGCAGGCCGCTCAACAGAAGGCTAACCCACCTCCCGAGGGAAAGCCGCCAGGCAAGCAGGGTAAGTGATGGCACAGGATTTTAAGATCAAATCCGACCAGCCCAGAGCGCAAGCCAAAGATGTTGCGCGCGGTAATCCTTCGCCTTCCATTGAATACAAGGTATCCTCCATACGCACCCTAGGTAACAGGGCAGCCCCACGCGCTAATGCGCGTTCGGAAAGGAGGTGATACCATGTACAAGTCCGTCAAGCGCGGTAGCCGCAAGGGCCGCTAATGCCGGTTGTTCAACTCTAGCAATGAAAGGAGGTCTCCCATGCGTCGCAAGGGTCGTAAGGCTCGCCGGTAACTAACGCGCTGCCTTGAGCAGCCGTTAATCCGCGACTTCCGTGCGGGACCGGAAGATAAAAATAGTCCCGCTTGACTTTTGCTTTCTGCTGGTGTTACGCCGCAATTGTTATTTTGGAGCATCAAGTGTCCGAAAGCGTTATGAGGCTGCTGCGAAACCAGCGCCCGCAAGAAGCACCGGAACTAAATGCGCCCGATCCGGGTGAAGGGGCTACGTCTGCCCCGCCGATGGCGTCACCTATGAGCACGCCAGAACCTAAGATGGGTTCACGCGAAGCCGCGTTGATTAACGTGGGCATGGCGATGGATTTGATTGAGCAGTCCCTTCCGGCAATTGGAAGCGAGACTGGCGAAGGCCAGAAGCTAGTGGCAGCGCTGCGCTCGCTCACGGGCGCCATGGGTCCGCGCCGGCAGAAGGTTGGCGAGCTACAGAACGCCGAGATTCTCCAGTTGTTGCAGAACCTACCGCAGGCCGGTGGTGCAACGCCTGAAATGAAGGCTATGGCCGGTATGCCTGCAATTCCGGGTATGGCTGGTGCGGGCGGGCCCCCGGGTATGCCGCCGCCGCCTCCGGGTGGTCCTCCGATGCCGCCGCCTGGCGGAATGCCGATGCCGGGCGGTATGCCGCCTGGTGCTCCCCCAATGCCGGGCGCGGGTGGTCCGCCTCCGGGTATGCCCCGATAGGAGTTTGAGATGGACCTTTTTAAGCCACGCGGGGCCTCTAATCCCCGCCGCCCGACCGACAACAACCAGCAGAACGGTCAAGTCATCAACACCCCGCGTTATGCGGAGTTTGGTGGCCTGAAGAACGCAACCGCTACGGGTTCCAAGAACCGCATGGCGATCAAGCCACCCGGCGACGGTAAAAAGGTTATCTAGTTATGGCATCTCTTGAAGACTTGAGCTTTGAAACGCGCGATGAACTGGCTCGTTTGGCGCGCACGCTGGCTGAGAACCCGGACACTCGCAAGGATTTCCTGCGTCTGACCAAGAAGGCTCAGCCTGGCTTGAACATCCCTGAATTGGAGATTGAGGAGTCGGTGGCGCGTTCCACCTCGGCTTCTGAGGCTCGCATTCAAATGCTGGAAGCCAAGCTGCAAGAGAAGGACGCGCTTGCTGAACTTGACCGTCGTCGGCAGTCGCTGATGAAGCAGGGCAAGATTCGCAGCGAGGATGAAATCCAGGAAGTGGAGAAGGTGATGCTTGAGAAGGGCATTACCAACCACGAAACGGCGGCGGATTACCACCGCTGGATGAAAGAAGCGGCGGCGCCTACGGCTTCGTCCTTCAACATGAATGTGCTGGACGGCAAAGCGCGCGATACTCTCCAAGCGTATTGGAAGAATCCGCAACGTGCAGCGCGTGACGAGGCGTTCAAGGCTCTTGCGGAAATGCGCAATCCGCGCCGTCCCATCGGTCTCTGATGCGGTATCAACAATAGTTAGGAGAAAGTCATGCCAATTGGTGGTGGTATTCTCCCCGCATCGGGGAGCACGCAGTACACAGAACTGACCTACCTTACTCGTAGGGCGTTTATTCCAAAACTGGTTGTCCAGATTTACAACAGCACCCCGCTGATGGCGGCGCTGATTGCAAACAGCCAGCAGGCCACGGGCGGTGTTTCGTCTGTGACCGTGCCGGTGCAGGGCAGCCAGTTTATCAATGCTCAGTGGTCGGATTACTCTGGTTCGTTCACTCAGCCCGCGGTTCAGCAAGGCGCCTATAACGCCGAGTTCAACTTGAAGCTGATGATTGCTCCGGTGCCGTTCCTGGGTATGGAAGGCGCTGTGCAGCAGGATCACGCGGTTATCCCGCTGATTGAAGCCCGCATGAATGACGCGACCAATGTCATGATGGATGCGATGGCGACGGCGCTATACAACAACACCACGAACACCCAGCAGTTCATTGGTCTGCCTGGCGCCGTGGATGACGGCACCACGCTCGGCACCTACGGCAACATTGCCCGCTCCACCTCGGTTAATACTTGGTGGCGCTCCAAGGTGTACGCCGCTGGTTCGGTCAACCCGACCCGTCAGAACGTCCTTCAATACATCAGCGGTACGGTCAAGAACGGTGCGGAAGTGCCGACCTTTGGCGTGTGCGGCTTTGGTACTTGGACCCTGCTGGCGCAGGACTACGTTGGTCAGGAGCAGTACGTTATCACGCCGGGTTCCGGCTTTGATGGCGATGCCAATGGCCCGCAGGCCGCGTTCCGTGCGCTCATGGTTGCCGGTGTGCCGATCTATCCCGATCCGTACTGCCCCGAAGGCACCATGTACTTCCTGAACACCAACTACCTGTCGCTGTATATCCACGACCAGGGTTCGTTTGTGTTCACGGGCTTTGAGTCCACCCTGCCTAACTGGCAGATTGGTTATGTCGGTGCCGTGCTCATGATTGCGGAGTTGGTGAATACCAAGCCTCGCGCCATGACCAAGGTTACTGGCTATAACGCTCTTACGATCTAAGGAGGCAGAACAATGGCTCTCGGTCTAAACAAGATCATCATTGCAAACGCCTCGGCCAACACGCCGGGCGCGTATTTGCAGCCTGTGAGTGTTGCCAACGTGGGCGCGGGTAACTCCACCGCCATGTTGAACTCGCAGTTCATCCCGGCTGGCACTTACCTGATGCTGCCCGCGGCCAACGTCACGGTGGAAGTCAACAACTACACGGGTTCGGCGAATAGCTGGTCCACGCTGTTGGCTAACAACGTGGGCGGTGTGCTGATTTCGGACGGCTTCAACGTGCGCGCCAACGCTGTTGCGGGTACGCAGACCGTGACGCTGCTGACCGTGAACGGTGGAGGCAACGTGTCTAGCGGTTCCGGCACGGCTTGGTAAAGGAGGCAACCCATGGCGTCCCCACAATACGTTGGTAATGACTACCAGGACTCGTTTGGGTCTTACCGGATTGCGTTTGTTTCCGGTCAATCGCTTGCCAGCACGGGCAACGCTGTGGTTAGCCTGCCTGTTCTGAGCGGCGGTATTGGCGGCGCCTTTGGTAACGGCTCGTACATCATCCGCCGCATCACCATCACCAACCCGTCTAACACGGCGGGTGGTTCGGTGCCGAATATTGCCACCGCTAACGTGACGATCCTGACCACCAGCGATGGCAACACGTCTAACGCCGTCACCACCGCTGCCGGCCAGACCATCGGCAACGTGACCGCGGCTAACACTTGGCAAGACCTGACGCTTATTGCCGCAGCGGCTACCACGGCTTACGCAGCGCCTGTGCTGTTTGTTAAGGTGGGTACGGCTGTGGCTAACTCGGCGGTCAACATTTCCGTTTATGGTGATGTTGTAAGCCTATGAGTGACGTGTGGGTTACTAACGGCACGAAAGAGCCTTTTGAGGATATGTGGCATGGGGACAATTACACGTTCCCGCCCGGAAAGGCCGTTATGGTGCCTTTGGAGGTTGCGCGGCACGTCTTTGGGTACGGAATGGATAATCGCGTACCCGTGCTTGCCAGGCTAGGCTGGGCTGTAACGTCAAATGACGTTGCAAAAGGCTTGGAGCGGCTAAATCGGTTTGTTATTTCCGATGAGGAGCCAAAACAGGAGCGTACCAAGGTTATTGCACTCGTATCATGAGTTGGAGAGTCAATGGCTACCCTTCAGACTTACATTACGCAGTGCAGGCGGCTTTTGCATGACGCAAACGCGAACTTTTGGTCTGACTCTGAGCTAACCGACTACATCAATGCCGCCCGCGAGCGGCTGGTGCGTGATACGGGTTGTCTGCGCACCATTCAGACCGTCAACACGGTCACAAACCAAGAAGTCTATCAGTTTAGCGCGCTTCCAAGCGGCATTCAGACGATGGACATCCTGAACATCAATTTGTACTGGGGCAACACGCGCATACCGTTGCGCTACCTGCCTTGGACCCAGTTTAACGCCGAGTTGCGGTTTTGGCAGAACTACTATGGGCGACCCATTGCGTTTACGGTGTATGGGCAGCAGGCATTTTACCTAGCGCCCGTGCCTGACCAGGTTTACGCGATGGAACTGGACACCATTATCCTGCCCACGGCTTTGGTGAACACTTCTGACGTGGATGCCATCATCAGCCCATGGACTGACCCTGTGGCCTACTACGCTTGCCACACGGCCAAGTTTAAGGAGCAGTCTTATGGTGAGGCTGAGATATTCTTGAACCAGTACAAGGCTAAGGCAATGTCCGTGATTAACACTTCGTTCACGCGCAGGATGCCTGATCCTTACAGCACGCCGTACTGATATGCCCGCGGCAGAGCAGAGAAAATCCTATCAGGTCGTCAAGAACTTCAAGGGTGTAAATACCCAGGCTAACCGCACGGCCATTGATAATGATGAGTTTGCTTGGCTAGAGAATGCGCAGCCGATTGGCTTTGGCAACATTAAGACGCTGGGCGTGCAATCCGCTAGTTTGTATGCGTGGAACGGTACGCCTACGGCGATGTACAGTTGCAGTATCAAGAATGTGGATTATGTGGTTGGCTTTTTTGCCAATGGCGGGGCTGATTACTTCCGCGTTGATACGGGCGCGGGCGGTGTGTTGGCTGCTGCTGGCAAGTTTTCGGCGTCTGGTGTTAGAATTGCGCAGTGGAAGAACGAGCGCATTCTCATCATTGATACCGACAAGGGGCTGTTTACTTGGGATGCCACCAATGTGGTGTCTATCGGCTCTATCTCGGCCTACGGCATTACCAACGCCGGCACGGGCTACACCTCTGCGCCTTCTGTAGCGATTGGAGCGCCCAACGAGACAGGCGGTGTTCAGGCTGTTGCCACGGCGCTGGTAACGGGTAATTCAATAAGCGGGCTTCTGTTTACCGAGACGGGATCGGGTTACACGTCACCTCCCAGCATCACGTTTACGGGCGGTGGAGGCTCTAGCGCGGCGGCGGTGGTCAGTACCCTCAGCTTTGCCAAAGGAACGGCTGCTGCGACCGTCCTGAGCGGCGGTACAGGCTATTCTAGCGCGCCGGGCGTCACTTTTAGCGGCGGCGGTGGTGCGGGCGCTGCAGGCACGGCAATTGTCTCTGGCGGCGCTGTGATTGCTATTATCATGACCAACAACGGCACGGGGTACACCTCTGCGCCGTCAGTCTCGTTCAGCACAGGAGCGGCTATTGCGCAGGGTGTGGCTAGTACGGACCAGAGCGTGGATGTCTCTACGTTTTCGGGGCGGGTCTGGGTGGCGCAGGGGCGAACTGTCTTCTATTCGGCAGCGGGCAAGTATAACGACTTTGTGAGCGTGAGTGCCGGCAACATTCTGCTGACGGACGAGACGTTACACAATAACATCACGGCGCTGCTGCCGGCCAACAACTTCCTGTACGTGTTTGGCGATGACAGCATCAACGTCTTCTCGGACGTTCGTGTACAAACAAACGGCACTACGATCTTCACCAACACCAATGCCAGCGCCTCGGTTGGCACTAAGCGCAACATGACTATCTATCCGTATTTCCGGTCAGTGTTGTTTATGAATGATTACGGCGTTTATGCGTTGGTTGGTTCAACCACAAGTAAACTTAGCACGCAGTTAGACGGCATCTTTCCATTAATTGATTTTACTCAGCCAGTAAGCGGCGGTCAGGTGTTGCTGAACAACATTCTGTGTGCCGCTTGGTCTTTTACATACAACGATCCGCTGACCAGCCCGCGGCAAATCCAGGCTGTGTTTTTTGATAAGCGGTGGTTCTTCACGTCGCAGGGCGCGCTCAATTATGTGACTAGCGTGCCGGTGAGCGGCGTCATCAACTTGTACGGCGCCACCACTGGCGGCCTGTTCAAGCTGTACACCAGCAGCACGGTGGGCGCTAACGTAATCATCCGCAGCGCGCTGTGGCCTTTGACGGACCCTATCAGGGATAAGCAGGCGTTGAAGTTTGGCGTGGAAACCACGTCCTCGGTGCTTGGCAACGTCACGGTGTCCATCGACAGTGAGACGCGCAGTTCTACCGCGGCCAATCCAGGCACCACGCTTGCGTCGTTTGCAAGTTGGGTTAACAACGCTGGAACCACGATAACGTGGACAAACAACAGCTCTACCGTTATCAGTTGGTTCAACAACGGGTATCAACTTTATAAGGGCGATGCTCAGCAGTACGGAAAATATTTGGGTTTGACGTTAACGTCTGATACTGGCATTTACACGTTGAACACGCTGGAACTCGAATACGAAATGAGGGCTAGGTTCTAATGGCACTGCCAATCACAATCCCCAACACGTTTGCCGGCGCTACCAGCGCCATTCCCTTGTCGCAGTTGGATAACAACTTTACGACTGTGGTGAATGGCGTCAACGGCATTGGCAACGGCACCAACAGCCTGGCTAACGTGTCGATCACTGGCGGCAGCATTGCCAACGTAACCCTGACCGGCACTGTGACGGCACCCACAAATGGCTACCGGCGCAACCGCATCATCAACGGCGGCATGGCTATTGACCAGCGCAATGCAGGCGCGTCTCAGACGTTTACGGCTGCTGCGGCCTTGGCTTACAGCGTGGATCGTTTTTATGGGTATTGCACTGGCGCTAACGTGACTGGTGCGCGCGTTGCTGGGTCTAGCATCAACCAATACCGCTATCAGTTTACCGGCGCTGCGAGCGTTACGGCTATCGGTTTTGGGCAACGGATTGAGGCTGCAAACAGCTACGACCTAAACAACGGCACCGCATATTTCAGCGTTGATCTGGCTAACTCGCTGCTGACCACGGTGACATGGACGGCCTACTACGCCACCACCGCCGATTCTTTTGGAACGCTGGCAAGCCCCACGCGCACGTCAATTGCCACTGGCACGTTTACCGTGACCAGCACTATCACCAATTACACGGCCTCTATCAGCATCCCAAGCGCGGCCACAACCGGCATTGAGATTGTGTTGACGGTGGGAGCGCAAACTTCCGGCACTTGGACCATTGGCAATGTGCAGCTTGAAGCGGGCAGTTCCAGCACGCCATTTGAGCGGCTGCCGATTGGCGAGACGTTGATGCTGTGCCAGCGGTATTATGAAATAGGCGATTGGATTTCGTCTGGACAAGTGTATTACAATGTAATGGTGTTTTATAAAGTAACAAAACGAGCATCAGCCACCGTTACAAATAGTAGATCGTTAGCAACATTTACTGGCACAACAGGTCTGACGTTTTTTTATCAAAACGCAATAGACGCCTCTCCACAAAACGCAACGTTTACTGCAAGCGCGGAGTTATAATTATGTACACCGACGCTCAATACGTTTGGTCAACGCCAGCCGCGCAATCAATTAAGGTTTATATTGATGGCGTTCTTTCGTATGTCCCCATCGACCCAGCCAACACTGACTACTCCAACATGATGGTGCTAGTCAGCGAGGGCCAGCTTGTTATAGCGCCGGCTGCCTAGAATGGACCAGAACATTTACAACATAGCCGTGGCGGCATCAGGGGCCGGAATTGGCTGGTTTGTGAAAGTGGTCTGGGATGCCGTTCGGGAACTGCGAGACGACCTCAAGGAGTTGGAGCGCGAGTTGCACGTCAACTACGTTGCCAAAGATGACTACCGACAGGACATCATTGAGATTAAGAATATGGTAAAGCAGATATTCGACAAGCTAGACCGCAAGGCAGACAAATAGGAGGCTGACATGAACAACGATATGTGGCTTGGCATCATCCGGCATGTGCTGACCGTGTTGGGCGGATTTTTTGTTGCTAAGGGTTATGTGGATGCTGACACGCTGAACACCGCGGTGGGTGCTGCCACTACGCTGGCCGGCGTTGCATGGTCCGTGCTGGACAAGAAGGGCCGATAAGATGGGCGTTCAGGCTTTCACCAAGATGGGTAACACGGTGACGTTTACCGCCGCTACTACGGCGCCGTCTGCCGTGCAGGCTGTAAGCAGCACGCTTGGTGGAAACCAGTATCGCCTTATTAACAGCGGCAACGTGGTTGTGTTTCTGGGATATGGCGTAACCATCACTGACGCAGCCAACAATGCGGTGGTGGTTTCGTCTTCGCAGGCTGCTATTCCGTTGCTGCCGGGCACTGACGAAATCCTCACGTTTGTGCCTAACGCCTATTTCACGGGGATCACGGGTTCCGGTACTGCGGCGGTGTATGTAACCCCTGGGGACGGGATGTGATGTATGCTCAAAACGGCAAGCTCTGCGAGCGCCACTAGCGGCACAGTCACTAACATTGCGACGGGCACCGGCTTAACCGGAGGGCCTATTACCAGCACGGGCACGATTAGCCTGGCTAACACGGCTGTCACTGCGGCTTCGTATGGAAATGCTACAACCGTTGCGACGTTTACGGTGGATGCGCAGGGGCGTTTGACGGCTGCGGCTAACGTCACAATTGGTAGTTTACCGAATAGCGCGCTGGCTAACAGCACCGCCACGCTGGGCAACGCGACGATTACGCTTGGCAGCACTACCAGCACGGTAGGCAACCTTACATTGTCTAGTGCTACGGTAAATGGCGCGGCCTTTGCTTACGTTGCGAAGACCGCGGGCTATACGGTGACGGCTACAGACTACACGGTGGCTGCAAATGCCAGCACGGGCGCCTTGTCTATTACGCTGCCTACCTCTGTGGGCATCACGGGCAAAGTGTATGTAGTCAAGAAGATGGATAGCACGGCCAATGTGGTCACTGTGGCTACTACGTCATCGCAGACCATTGATGGTGCCACCACACGCGCTCTGAGCCTGCAATATGATGCTATAATGGTGCAGGCGGACGGTGCTAACTGGATCGTGATTGCCAACACCTTTGGCCGTAACGGCACTGCTGGGAGCTTCTAGTGGACTTTGCCACGCTGAGCATCGTGAAGTTTGGCGATAGGGACAGCCTTGGCGAGTTTTTGTTTGTCAACAGCGTGCAGCACCAGGTTTTCCGCGAGACATTCTTTGCGCAGGGCATTCAGGTGCCTGCTTTCCCGCTTGCGGACGCTGATATAGACAATTTGGACGATTGGTTGCTTCCACACCAGGTAGAACACCAGTCATTTGCCGCCCTTTTGGGTCTAGAAAACCCCTTTAATATGCTGGATTCGGACTGGAATAACGAGGAATCGTTTTACGATTGGCTTGCTACGCATTTGTCAATTCATGAGCAAATAGCGGCTGCGTTGGGGCTGACCTGATGCCCTCACAGCAGCAAAGCACAACCCAGATTTTGCGCGGAGGGCTAAACGCCGAAACCGGCTCCCCAAAAGAAACCGAAAAGGCATTAATTCACATTGGCGCTTTAGTGAAGGCTAATGTGTTGAAGATTTCCCGGATTGGGAACACGGTATTTACGACCAGCCGGGTGAGTTCTGACGGAAAGTGGCTGCCGCAGACGGAAGCGGAGGTGCATATGTACACTGCGGAGGGCTTGCAGGAGGTTATGCAGCGCTTGGCGGTGTTGCCTAACACGCTGCGCTCTATGGGCATCCAGAAGGCTTATACCTACGCCATGCAGCCTGCTATTATGCGGGTTATTCAGTCTGGGCTACAGAAGGCGGGCTTGCAGCCTAACGTGACCACGCAGATGAAGTATGTAAACGGCCAGATGGTGCCTGCCTACATTATGGAGGTGGCTCTGTAATGTCTGAATATGGTGGTTTCATAGACCCGGATGCAGACCAAAGCCCGGAATACAGCCGGTATTTGGCGGAAGCGCCGCAACGCGAGGAAGAAAGGCAACGCGCGGCGTTTTTGGCTTCTACGCCTGAGCAGCAAGCGGAACAGCGCCGTGCTGACATGGCTTACATTGAGCGTGAGAATGCCAGAAGCGTTGTTAAGGGCAGCCAGAAGCAAACATTCACTATTATTGCGGGCGTGTTTGCGGCGGTTGCTGTGGTGCTTACTGCGGGCACGGCGCTGGGTGCTTTTGGCGCTGTGGGTGGATTGGAGGGCGCTGTTGCTGCGGGGGTGGCAGAGGGCGCTATTGAGGGTGGTGCGGCGGCGGCTGCTGTAGCGGAGGCTGCGCCTGCTGCGGCGGCCATAGAGGCTGGCGGCGTTGCTGCGGGGGGCGGCGCCGCTGGTGCTGCCGAGGCTGCTGCGCCCTCACTTTTCTCATCCATCATTGACGGCGCAACATCGGTTTATAATGCGGTGAGCGGCGCAATTGAGACCGTTGGCAACCTGACCAACATCAGCGGCCCGCTGGGGCAAGCGATAACTGGAGCCACGGAACTCAACCCTGCGGTTGCCGATCTTGCGGCTAAGACTGCGGTGGGCGCAGGCCGTGGCGCTATAACTTCCGCCATTCAGGGGCAAGATGCCGGATTGGGCGCTCTTGGCGGTGCGGTAAGCGGATTGGTGGGCGGTGGCACTAGGGCTTTGCTTGGTCCGTCTGGTTTGGGGCTGGGCACTACAGGCTTCGAAGGCGGCATTACCGGGACGGTGGCTGGTGCTGCTGGTGGCGCTGCAAGCGGCGCTGCTAGGGCGGGGGTTACAGGCGGTGATGTCGGCCAGGCTGCGTTGCGGGGGGCTGCAACGGGCGGCGGTAGCGGGTTTACCAGTTATCTGCTGAGCGATGCTCTGGGCTTGGGCAATACCGCGGGTGCTTTTGGTGGTTCGCTTGCCAGCAACTTAATTGGCGGCGCTTTGGCGCCTGATTCGTCAGGTTCGTCAAGTGGATCACGATCTTCCGGCACATCCCGGTCTTCTGGAACATCCCGCTCTAGGGGCACTTCTGCGGCACTGAGTAGCGTGGGAGGCGGTTTGGGTGGCAGCCTTGGCGGCAATCTGAGCGGCGGCGGGACGGGCGTGGCTGACGCTTCTGGCGGCACAACCACAACTGGGTCTCCAAGCACAATAAGTTCCACGGCACTTTCAAGTTTGCTTTCTACGGGGACTGATCCGGGGTATAGTTCTCCTATCTCTGGTGATAGTTCTCTTGACAGTGATGCAAGACCAGCGCCTTGGAACACGGCTTCGTTGAAGACAACCGACCCAACAGGATCATCATATGGCTAGGTTAGCACGCGCTTTAGGGACCGATTCTTTGGCTGATGTCGATCTGCGACAGTTGGCAAAGAAGGTGCGCGCCGCGGGGCGTGGGCGGGACACTGTGTTGGCGCACATCACGCCGGCAGAGGCTAAGCTGCTGAAGGCGCGCGGCGGGCGTGGAAGCGTTAACCCTAAGACTGGCCTGCCTGAGTTTGAAGATGATTTTTATGATTTTGGTGGAGGCGGTGATTACGGCGGCGGTGGCGATTACGGCGGTGGTCAAGACGCATCAGGTTTTTACGAAACGCCTGAGCCTTCGTTTGCCACCGAAACCGTGCCAGGCGGTCAAGAGTTTGACCCTAGCATGCGGGCGGAAACGGAAACGGTTTCTGCTTCTGCCCTCACGCCTGAGCAGCAAGCTCAAGACGCCCGTCGCGCCGCTGATATTGCTGCGTTGGGGCAAGGGATTACACCTGAACAGCAAGGCAGAGCGGATGAAGCCGTTGCCGCCATTAGAAGTCCTGACTTCTTCGCTGGGACTCCCGACCTTACAAGCGACCAACTAGAAACTTACAGGAATGCGCTTTCTGCTATTAACCAACCCAATTTTCTTGGCGATACCAGTCCTGGTTTGTTGCAACGATTGACCAGCGGGCTTGGGCTGGGCAACATTGGTGGCGCTGATCTTGCGCGCCTTGGCTTGGCCGGTGCTGGTGTTGGCATGGGCGTGCAGGCTCGTAACGCTGCGCTGCAACAGGCCAGATCAAGCCAAGGCCAAATCCAAAACATTGCCAACCAAGCGCAGCAGCGGGCGGCAACTACACAGCAAGCCATGACGGGCACGGCGGCGGATGTTGCAGGCCGCGCAGCGCCCGCTCAGGCGGCTATACAGGCCCTTGCAACGCCCTATCAGCAGATGGGCAGCCAACAGGTTCAGCAGGCTCTCAGCGGCACTCTGACGCCAATGAGCGCGCAATCTCTGCAAGCGGCACAGGCTCAGCAGGCGCAGGCTCAGGCTAGGTCTGGTGGCGTTGGTGCGGCGCAGGGTATTAACCAGTTGGAAGGGTTGCGGCAGGCGTTGTTGAGTTCCCAGTATCAACAGGGTCTCGGCACGCAGCAAATCGGTGATAGGTACGCGCAGAGCGGTATTACCACCGGATTGGCGCAGGGCAACCTTGGCAGCCAGTACAGCAACCTTGCTACTACCACGGGCCTTAACGCCAGCGGGATTGCGGACCAGTACACGCTGCGGGCCATTCAGGCCGGGCTTGCGGGCAACCAAGAGGCGCAGCGCCTAGCGCAAGCGTATTTCCAATCCTTGGGTTCAATCTTGGGTGGCACGCCGGCTTTGCGAGCGCAGCAACCCGCAACAACCGCGGTAGGCTAAGCCATGGCAGAACCCAATTATGGCCGCAACGCCGATCTGGCAGCCGAGCGCGATGCTATCTTGGCATTGCCACCGGACCAGATGCAGCGCGCTTTGTTGGCGTTCAGCCAGCGGCGGTCAGGCGTGCCGGAAATACCTGGCGGGTATCGCAACGCAGAGTTTGCGGCAGACTTGCCCGCGCCAACAGGCCGCTTTGCAGCCAACATAGTTCCTGAAACTCGGACGGCGGCGGCAAAGGCTGTTGATGGCGGCGATGGCAGCGGTTCAGGCACTGAAGCGGGTGGGAGCGGCTCAAGCACAACGACGCCTCCACCTGGCGGCGCCAGCACAATACCGCCCACAACACTTTCACCCGCTATGAATTCTATTTTGGATCGTATGGGCGGCAGAATAGAAAAAGATATTGCGGCTGCACGGCGACAAGGAGAAATTCAGCAAGAGCAGGCGTTGGCACGCGCTACAGGCACACGCGATGCGCAGAGGTCCATGGCTGCGGCAGAGCGCGCGGCGGCGGAACAGTTTAGGTCTAGGCCAATTCCGGCGTTTGTGCCTACGCAGGAAACCGCGGCTGACATGGGCACTCTGTTCAGCCTTTTAGCGGTTGCAGGCCAAACTTTGGGTGGCCGCGGCAAAACCGGCGCCATGGCGGCTATGTCGGCTATGACCGGGATGCTGAACGGCTATCGGCAGGGGCGGCAAGACCTGTACCAAAAAGAGCGCCAAAACTTTGAGGCTGGGTTGCGTCAAATACAGGCGCAAAACCAAGCCTTGCAAGAGATGTACACCCGCGCCACACGCGCTGCGCAGACTGACATGCAAGCCGCGCTTGCCCAGGCTGAGAGTCGGGCAATAGAACTGGGTGCTCCATTAGCAGCCTTGGCCGCGCGGCGTGCGGGCTATCAAGGGTTGAACACCATTGACCAAAGCCGGGCGCAATTGGTGAGCCAACTTGAAACGCGCGTGCAGGCGGCTAGGCAGGCGGAAGAAGTCCGCAAACGCACGCGGGAAGATAATGCGGCTGTAGCATTGGAAAGAGACCTTAGAACTGCTGGGCCAGCAACACGTTACCTGTACCGCGAATTTAATACATTTATACCAAAAGTGGAAGCGGGAGCAGTTATTAGCACCGCTCGCGCTATTGGTGAGGGTTTGTCAATTGCTGACGCGGCTAATAGCCTCCCCGAAAACATGGGCCGCAGCGGCCAGCTTCGTGGTTTCATTGAAAGATATTTGACTTCTTCTATGGACGCTTTGAGAAATAATAGAGAAGCCCCAAGTACTGAATTAACTGAAGCTGAGCGGCGGGCTTTGCCTGAAGGGGAACAAAACGCCCTGCTGTTTGCAAAGCGGTATGCTGCATACCTTGTAAATTACGAACGTAACCTTGCTGGCGGCGCGAGGGGCTTTACGGTCTCGTTCCAAACCCGATTCAACAATTTAATGGCGCAAAATCAATTTTCGCGTCAGGGCTTTGTGGACTTGATGAAGCAGCACGTTCAGGAATTGTCGCAAGGCGCGCAGCAACCAGGCGTTCCGGAATTAGATTTCAACAGGCTGGCACGCATGGGCATTGATTTGCACAATCAGGGTTCTGCACCTGATGAGCGCGGTTCCGCGCAACGTGGCCTTGAGTTGATTATGCGGCCACGCACGGCAGAGGCGCCTCGTAGTGCTCCACCCGGCCCGCCAATTGGCGACGTGCAAGCACGTCAAAGGGCTGCGGCGGCAGCGCGTGCTGGTGGTGGAACTGCGCCTCCTACGGCAACCTACAACAGTTTAGAAGACTTGCTGGCGGCTGTTAACCAAGGAACGCTCACGCGCGAGCAAGCCTTTGCAATTGCTCAAGAGAAAGGGTTTGATTGATATGCCGCCCGGACGCTCAATTGACGAATTGTTCCCGGTTGACCCAAACCCGCAACCTCTCGCCGCGGCAAGGTCCAATCGTCGGTCAATTGACGAATTATTCCCAGTAACGCCCGCAACTCCCGCACCCGCCGCTGCGCCTCGCCCTTCGTTTGGGCAGATTGCACAAGAGCGGATGGGAAGCGCCGTAGAGGCTATTCCGCCGATGATGCGCGGCGTTGCGTCGGGCGCTGTAGGCGCTCCCGGCGATTTGGAAGAGTTTGCTGTGTATACAGCACCGCGCGCATTAGGATTAAGAGTGCCGGATCAAGCCTCTTTTACGGGCGGCAGGACGTTGTTTCCGACAACGGCAGAAGTGGCAAGGATGGGGCAAGGGCGCTCTACCACAGGCCCTGCCGCACGATATGAGAGCGTGGGCGAAACTATCGGCGGCCTTTTGCCGTATGGAGGCCCTGCGGGCAGAGCTTTGCGTGAAACCGGGGATGTGTTGCAAGCAACCGTTGCCCCCAGCAGCAGGGTCAGTCGCGTGGCCCGCCCTACAACCGTCAGTGAGGTTGGCACCAATATAGAAACCAACATCATGGAAAACTTAAATAAGTTGACGGAAGGCCGCCGAGCCGAATACCAGCCTATTTTCAGTAGGTTTATGCGAGAGGGCGAACAGCAAGCCGACAATATTGTCAGAAATTACGTTGACGAAATAGAGGCTTTGAAGCAGACCTATTCGGACCGTATGTCGCCTCAAATCCAAAGTATGTTTGATCGGTCTATCGCGGAATTGACCACCGGCAGGACTGGTCGGCCAGGTATAGAGGCTATTGACCTAGAGCGTCGTCGTTTAGCTGAAATGGCGGCTAGTTTGCCACAACAGGGTGTTGGTGCTGCTGAACGCCAATTTGCAAACGCTTTAAGGGATCAATTAACAACCATCATTGATGAGCTTGTTCCTTCATCAAAGCAGGCTCGCGCGCTTTATCAGGAACTGTCTGCGCCTATCAATCGTTATGCCACAAGGCTGGGCCAAGCCGTAACCCAACGCGCAGGCGAGTTTTTGCCTGATATACCCCGCGCAGATGTTGCCGATCTGCCTGGGCGGTTTTTCCGGTCTAGGAGTTCCATCAACGAATTGCGCGATTTGACCGGCAACGAACAGTTAGTGCTGGATTTGGCGCGTCGGCATGTGGGCAACGAAATTGAAGGCATGAGGTCAGCCAAAGAATTGCGTGATTATCTTCGCACCAACCGAGATTGGCTAAATGAAGTGCCTGAATTGAAAGGGCAGCTTGAGCGTGCTGCGTCAAACCTAGCAACGGGCGGTGGTTTGCGTGCGTTGACCGCACTTGGGTTTACGGGCGGCGCTGGCGCGGGCTTGTATCGCTTTATGTTTGGCGGCTCTGGCAACAGGTAGGGATAACAGCATGGCAAAGCAGAGCGTCAAGGGCATCAACCCCGATTTGGAAGCGGCTATCAGCAAGATGCTCAAGGAAGTGCTGAACAGCCCGGAAACCAGCCTGATTGACAAAATGCGCGTCATTGACCGCGCCCTGAACCTTGAGAAGATCAAGCAAAAGGTCACAGACGATGCCTATGGCACAGGTTTCTTGACCGACGATGCGGATGAAGACTAAAGGATGTGCCATGTCACAGGGAGATACAGGCATGGACGCAGTTCGGGTTATCCGCATTTCGCTACAGGTACTTGGGGAGCGGGCCTTTTCCCTTCTCGCCATGCTGATGACTTTCTCGCTTTTTTGCTGGGCCATGGTAGAACCGAGTCACGAACGCCTGGCACTGGTCGCGTTTTTCGCTCTTGCCGTTTACATCCCCAGTTTGAAAGGCCAAAGGAAGTCCTATGCTGAAACCGACAACGACTAAGGCGGCTGGACAGGCCACCAAGTTCAAGCGCAGCGATACCGACAACCAGCAGATTGCGCAGGCTGTGCGTCCGCAGTTGCCGCGGGACAAGAGCGCGAACGGGCGCCCGATCTTCAACTCTGGTGAACTGCCCAAGGGCGGTTATCAGAGCATGTGGGGTTTTGGTGCTGACCCTACGAACACCAAGGACAGCCCGACCACCAAGCCTGGCCGGAAGATTTACTAATGGCTAATAACATCGCCTTCCAAGAGATGGGCAAAACCACTCGCATCAACGTGAGCACCACGGCGAACACGGTGGCGGTGGTTGCTGACAGCCCATGCGGCCAGTTGCGGATTCACAACGGCACAACGCAGGAAATATTCTTCCGCTGCGGCACAACGTCAACTTCTGACGCGGTGATACCAGTGGCTGGCACGCCTGGTTATGGCATCGTGCTCCATAATAACGTGACCGTGATCGTGACGGCGCCGCGTGTGCCGAATAATGCCACTCCGGTGTTCTATGTGTCTGCCATCACGGCCACCGGCACTGGCATTATCTATGTGACCCCCGGCGAGGGCTTCTAGGATGGCCGGGGACAGCCTTAGCGTAGGCCGCGGGGAGAAGCTCTCAGCCAGCCGTGGGGCGGGTCTCACGGCCAAGGGAAGGGCTAAATACAACAAGGCTACCGGCAGCCGTCTGAAGGCTCCTGCGCCCAATCCTCGGAACGCAAAAGAAGCTGGCCGCAAGGCTTCATTTTGCGCGAGGATGAGACCAATCGCCAGAAAGTCTAAACCTGGCAGCCGGGCGAGGGCGTCAATGCGAAGGTGGAAATGCCGATGAAACCGGGTCTGTATTCAAATATTCACGCAAAACGTCGCCGAATTGCGCAAGGTAGCGGCGAACGCATGAGAAAGCCCGGAAGCAAGGGTGCTCCTACCGCTAAAGCGTTCAGAAAGAGCAAACGCACCGCGCGACGATGACGCGCAATAGGGGTTTGACATGCCACAGGCTGGATATAAGTGGGAAGATGTCGAGCCTGTTTACAATTTAGTCGCTGTTCACGGTTCTGTTTCCGCCGCCGCCAGATCGTTCATACCGAAAATGGCGATTGCGACGGCGCAGAACCATTACGACGCTGCCGTCCAAAAATTCCAAAAACCTGACGTGCGCAAGATGCACAAAAACGCGATTGCGTATGATCCCGACAATCCGCCCAAATCCGATCTAACAGAGCGCATAACTCATCCAAACGCGGTTGTGGTGGCTTTCAGCGATGCGCACTGGACTAGCCTGCACCAGCCTCGCAGCCTTGCCCATGAGGCGCTGTTGAAGGTCATACCGCTTGTCAAGCCTAATATTCTTTTAAGCGTTGGTGATCTGCTGGATATGGGCGAACCTAGCCGTCACGATCCTTTGGGCTGGCACAAACGCATCAAGGTGGCTGATGAGATAGAGGCAGCCAAAAAACACCTTGATGACATTTTGGCGCTGGCGCCGCGGGCTGCCAGGTGGTGGGTGCGGGGTAATCACGATGATAGGTTTGATAAATATCTAGCATTGCACTCGGCCATGTTTCAGGGGGTGGACGGCTTTGACTTCGCTGGGCACTTTTCGGATTGGCGTATGTGCCACAGGTTGGATTTGAATGATGTGGTTATCATGCACCGCTATCACGGCGGCATTCATGCCGGGTGGAACAACGCGCTTAAGTCTGGCGTATCGTTTGTAAGCGGCGATACGCATAGTCTTGAGGTCAAGCCCATGGTTGACATGCGGGGGCGGCGTTACGGTGTGCAGACGGGTATGCTAGGTGATCCCAATTGGCCTTGCTTCGCCTATATGCAGGGTAACACCAGACTGTGGAATCCAGGGTTTGCTGTGCTCACGTTTAAGAATGGGATGATGATGCCGCCAGAGCTATGCGAGGTTGTGAATGGTGTGGCTTGGTTCCGCGGGCAGGAGATGGCTGGTAAACCGCGCGTAAGGGTGCAGGCGGGCCGCTCAGAGTGAAGGTGCCCAACATAGACCCTGATGACGCTCGGCTGGCGCAGCACGCTAGGGACGCTTTAGATGAGGTGCTGGCGCGCGATCCTGTGTGCATGTTGATCGTGTATGAGACGGCAAAACAATTTGGCTATGCCACCATACCGGCGTCCGCAGCGGTGACGCACGGTTTGTACGTACATTTGTCGGGATTGCTCGCTCCCAAGGAGGAATGAAAAACCTTCCCCCGCCACAAGAAAAATCGGTTTTCCGGCTTTAGTTTCAATCTCCGGGGATCAGCCGGCCTTCAAACTCGTATGTGCCGATGTGGGACAACACCGTCCAAGGCGCGACGAACACCTTACCACCAGCACGCCGCCAGGCTTGGCAGAAATGGTAATCCTCGCTCAGCAGGCGCTCGCTCCAAGGGCAGATCGAGACATCAAAATAAGCGTGGATCGGCTCGGGTTGCAGAATTCCGGAAAGGTCCAGCACGTCATTCATGTAGGATGGCGTCAGAGGCTCTAGCACCTCAAACACGCGGCGCTTGATGAGCATACAGCCGGTGCCGGCGTTCAGCACCTCTAGCGGCTGGTTGTTGGCTACCGTGGCGGTTGTGGCGCCGTCTAGCAGGTTCACAACGAAGCTGCCGGTGTAATACTTCAGTTGCTCGGTGGGCACGCCGCGGCGCACAGCGTCGGCCACGGAATGCCAGTTGATTTCCTTCTTGGGGTAGATGCCGGCGAGGATGTCCATATCCGCTTCCACCATCGCAATGATGTGCATCGGATCAAACTTGATGTCGGCGTCGATGAACAGCAGGTGGGTGCAGTCTGTTTTTAGGAATGCCTTGGTGAGTGCGTTGCGGGCGCGCTGGATGAGGCTTTCGTTGAATTGCAGCGTGGACTGAAACTCCCAGCCGCGCATTTTAATGGCGTTGGCGAGTGACATCATGGATTGCTGATACCAGCCCATGCACATGCCAGCATACATTGGCGTGGCTACCATAAGTTTGACGTTTTCCATTAAAACTCTCCGGTTTGGTTTGTTATCTTCGTTTCAGCGATGGCGCACATTAAGGAACAATCCATGTCAGGCTCCTTTTCGCTGGCGCCGATGTTGGGGTCCAAATCTTCCAAAAAGACCCTCTCCTCGTTAACCTTAGCCATACGCACGTTCAGGCTGCGCGCCAGCTTCGCCATGCGGTCAAACCGCTCAGGGAAATGCCGGCGCACACGGTTCCAATAAGCTGGGCTACTAGCCTTTCCGCATGGCATGCAGTTGTTGTTAGAGAAGCCGAGATTGTACAATTGCGGGATGGCTATTCCGGCGCGGTCTATAATTGCTAGGCAATCGGACTTGTTAAGCCCTTCTTCAATAAGAGGCGTTACAAGCCTGACTTCAGGGTTGTTGTCCTTGAAGCGTTTTGCGCGTTCTGTTTCCTCGGCGGTGTAGCCAAACACCTGCAAATCCGGCTGCCAGTCGGCTTCAAACTGCCACCGCACCGCTTTCTTAAGTTCAGTGGTGCATGCCGCTCCCGCTGGCCCAGCTATAAACCGCCGCTTTTCCCATACGTCCCAAGTGTCGGTGTATTTGTCGCTTTTGAGATTGAGAATTGGCTGCCCAAACCATTTCTCGCACTCAGCGGCAAAGCGTTCATTGTCTTCGTGTTCGCTGGGGATAACGCAACGCGCGACAACGATTTCCTCACTGGTTTTGCGGGACAGAATTAGCTTGGTAGCCACTGCGCTGGCAGCACCGCAAGAGAACCAGCAGACGGTTTTTGTCACGACCAATCCTCTCTGTCTTTACACCGCGCGCAGATGCGGTTGCGTTTAGGGTCATAGCTCTCAAATGCCTTCAGGCACTTTAGGCACTTCACGCTGGCTGCCGCGGCTTTTTCCTCTGTGGCGCGGGCTATCGCTGGCTTGCGAATTGCCGGCTGTTTGGCGTTCTCGCCGGATTTGGACAGGCGGTTTACCTTGTCTTTCACGCTGACATAGGTGCGGTCTAGTTTCTGTGAAATTTCACGGAGGGTGCAGCCTTCTTGCAGCATGTCAAACAGGCGTTTGTGTTCCTCGGCGGTCCATAGGATGCCGCCAGGATACACGCCGCCTATGATTTCCGGGGACCACCGCACGCGCTTGACGGTCACGGCTTCCACTCCAAAGCTGCCTCGGCGGTATTCCCGAAATCTTTGACTAGTTCGACCGGCTGAGCGCGAATGCGAACGTAAAAAGCCAGCGCCTCCCGCAGCCGCGCGTTCTCGATGCGGAGGGCGTCCAGTTCTGCCTTGATGGCATCCAACTCATCCAACGGCTTGCTCATGGCTTCACCTCCAGGGCTGCGCGAACGGCTATGCCTAGCGGCGAAAGCTGTATGTCCCAAACTTCGCGGGGGTTTAATGCAAGCGGTGTTGAAGTCATCTCATCAATAAGGCCCGCTTCTCCCAAATCGACCGCTTCTGCGGTGCCAATGCAGACGCCAGTTAGCAAGGCAACGCGCTGAATATCGCTTAGCTTTGCCACGATTTTTGCAATGTCGCTCATGGCTTCACTCCCGGCGCTGCTGCGAGCATGGCGCGGATTGCACGCGGCAGTTCCATGTCGCGTTCGTAGCGGCGCTGTTCATCTGGATATTTCTCTCTGTGATGGTAATAGCTATCATTCATTACTTCCAACTCCTCGACGGCCTGCTCCATCAACACCACGGGCACCACGGCCCACCCTGCCGCGCGGATAATGGCGAGAGTAAAGGACATCGGTAGGTCCAAATCGTAATTATCGTATAGGGCTTCTGCCACCCGCTCCATTAGTTCGGCCTCGTCTTTTGCTGGTTTGCTCATTTCTTTCTTACCTTTCCAAGCTCTATCGCTTTCATTATCTTTTCAAATTCAGCTTCGTCTTTTTCAACAAGAGCTTTTGCTGCTGCGTGGCCCTCGTTGCGTCTTGCGGAAACTTGAGCGCGCCATTCTTCTCCGGCTCGTGTGCCTTCCTCTGGTGGAAAGGAAGGGAGGGGGTGCCAACCCCAATTGCCCTTGCTCTCGTTGTACTCTTCTCCATCCATCATCCACACACAGTCGTCGGCGTCCCAAAACGCCACGCCCATTAAAGGCGACGCAAAATCATTGCCAGAGTACACAATAAAAATGTCAATTCCGTTTCTAGGTGCCGTTTCTATCGGCAGCCAGTGAAATTCATAACCATCCATTATCTTTTTCCTTTCCAAGCATTGGTATGAAGTCATCTAGGCGCAGGATGACAACGGCTTCGCGTCTATCTCCCCTTGCCACCACCAGCGGGATTTGGCCCGGCCTGGCGGCGCGTGTGCATTGGTCTAGCCAGTCATACACGGCGATGCTGGCCCGGCGCTTGCACTCGATCATGTACGCGCCGATGTCGATGTCTCCACCGCCATCGCGCGTCTGGTCTAGGTTGCGCGCAGCGTCTATGCCGGCGTCCTTCAGCGCGTTCACTACGTCCCGCTCAAAGGTTGCGCCCTTGGTTCGCTGCGC